>ERZ887830.1642-NODE-1642-length-12338-cov-7.207197_pt1 | contig 12338 bp, 15 predicted proteins | sample MGYA00521101_ERZ887830 | MGnify/ENA primary metagenome ERZ887830 (study PRJEB32303, sample SAMEA104408592) | aquatic metagenome | biome: Marine water; feature: Pelagic; material: water | place: Baltic Sea | collected 2014-06-05T16:38:00 | depth 1,762 m ...
ACCAAACCCTCGCCTGAGACGCACACTCTCAAAATGGGGGGTGAGTAATTACGATCCAAGCGCGGTTATCCCGGATCGGAACGCCGGGCGGGTGCGATTGAAAGCTTCAATCACGACGGCGTTCTTATTGCGCGACGCCGCAAGCACAAACGCACTTTGCCGGTGCGTGAGATTTTGCTGTTTCTTGTGGCTGTCATGGCCTTCAAGATCGTGCTGGTCTTTGATATGGGGGCCGCCGCCTATGGGGCGAAGGCCGCTGAGCTGAGTGCCGGAACCACGATAGAGCAATGGGCCGGTTGGGCCATGCAGCTTGACCCGGTGTCGCATTTCATCGTCGATCAGGTGCGGTTCGCGGGCTGGTAAGTTTACGGGCGGATATCCGACCGGTTCCGGGCAAAAGAAAAGGCCGTGCTGAGGGATCAGCGCGGCCTTTAGTTTACCCGGTTCTGCATGATGTCGCCTTAGCGGCGCAGAGGCGAGCTCATGTTGTGGATATCGCCACGTGTCAGGCCAAGATCGTCCAGTTCGTGATCGCTGAGGCGGGACAGTGCATTGCGTGTGACGCGCGTGTCGTTCCATGCGGCGAATGTGCCGATCAGGCCAGAAAAGAAAGAGCCAGTCAGACCGCCCAAAAGGCGACCTTCAACTGCGGGACGGGAGGTTTCGTACGAAGCCATCAGAGTGATCCTTAATGTCGGTGTTTCAACTTTGGTGCGTTCTTGCGCCATTAACGGCCACGTAGGCCTATTATTTGAGCTAAACAAGAACGCTTTTTGCATGCCCACTATGCTATTTTTGCATGGCAGAATCCCATCTTAAGAGACTGGAAATATTTATAGAATTCGGATGGCGGTTTTGTCGCTTTCACGCCGGGAAGCGGCGCAAAGGAACTTTGATTGTGGCGAAATAAAGAAGCCATCCCTTGCGAGGGCTTGGCGGATGTTCGCGTTTCGTGCTATTTGGCTAAAAAGCCGGATAAAAGGCCAAGAAAAAAGCAGGTGGGCAGATGCGTGTTTTAGGGATCGATCCGGGATTGAGACGAATGGGTTGGGGGATAATCGAGGTCGAAGGATCGCGAATCTCTCATATCGCGAACGGGGTGTGTACGTCTGACGGGGATGATTTGGCGGAAAGACTGCTGAGTCTATACAACCAACTGACCGAAATTGTCGCCCGCTATGCGCCGGAAACGGCAGCGGTCGAAAAGACATTCGTGAACAAGGACGGCGCGGGTACGCTAAAGCTGGGTCAGGCGCGCGCGATTGCCATGCTGGTGCCGGCGCAGGCGGGGCTGCCGATCGGGGAATATGCCCCGAACTCTGTCAAGAAAACCGTGGTGGGTGTGGGCCACGCCGCCAAGGCGCAGATCGATCATATGGTGCGGCTGCAATTGCCGGGGGTCGCGATCGTGGGGCCGGATTCTGCGGATGCTTTGGCGATTGCACTGTGCCATGCGCATTATGCTCGGGCTTCTGGACGGATGGAGGCTGCGTTGAAGCGCGCAGATGCCGGAACGACGGGCGCGACCAAGCGACCGATGCGGGATGTGGTGTCCTACAGAAAGCGGGGCGCGGCATGATTGGACGCCTCGCCGGACGGCTTGATTATCGCGGGACGGATCATGTTCTGATCGACGTGCGTGGGGTCGGGTACATCGTTCATGTGTCTGACCGCACCATGGCCAGCCTGCCGCGGATCGGCGAGGCGGTCGCGCTGTATACCGAACTGCTGGTGCGCGAGGATCTGTTGCAGCTGTTCGGGTTTACCTCGCTGATGGAAAAGGAATGGCACCGTCTGTTGATCTCTGTGCAGGGGATCGGGGCCAAGGCCTCTATGGCGATTTTGGGGACTCTTGGCGCGGAAGGCATTGCGCGGGCGATTGCGCTTGGCGATTGGAACGCGGTCAAAGCCGCGCCCGGTGTCGGGCCGAAGATTGCACAGCGGGTGGTGAACGAGCTAAAGGACAAGGCCCCCTCTGTGATGGCCATGGGCGGCGCGGTCATGGCATCAGATGATGGCCTGATTGAAACTGATGCGCCTGTTGTCACCGGCGCGGCCGCCCCGTCAACCGCACCGCGTCCTCGAAATGGCAGCGCGGCGGCTCAGGCCGAGGCTCTGTCGGCCCTGTCCAATCTGGGTTATGGACCCGGAGAGGCGTCGCAGGCGATTGCAGAGGCCTCTGGCGTCGATCCTGACTTGCAGACGCCGGGCTTGATCCGCGCGGCGCTAAAGCTGCTGGCACCGAAGGGCTAGAGGATGAGCGAACCAGACCCGACTCTGCGCGGCACCAAGCGTCCCGAGGATGTGGACCGCGCGATGCGGCCGCAAACGCTGGACGATTTTACTGGTCAGTCCGAGGCGCGTGCGAACCTGCGCGTGTTTATCCAAAGCGCCAAGCAGCGGGGCGAGGCGATGGATCACGCGCTGTTCCATGGCCCTCCCGGTTTGGGTAAGACCACGCTTGCGCAAATCATCGCGCGCGAGTTGGGGGTGAATTTTCGCATGACTTCCGGGCCGGTCTTGGCAAAGGCGGGTGATCTGGCGGCGATCCTGACCAATCTTGAAGCGCATGACGTGCTGTTCATCGACGAGATCCACCGACTGAATCCGGTGGTCGAAGAGATCCTGTATCCTGCGCTAGAAGATTTCGAACTGGATCTGGTGATTGGCGAGGGGCCTGCCGCGCGCACGGTGCGGATCGAGCTTGCACCCTTTACGCTTGTGGGGGCGACCACGCGGCTGGGCTTGTTGACCACGCCTTTGCGCGACCGCTTTGGTATTCCGGTTCGGCTGCAATTCTACACTGTGGATGAGTTGCACGAGATCGTCGCGCGGGGCGCGCGTATGATGGATATTCCGGCCGAGGACGCCGGATTGCGCGAGATTGCCAAGCGTGCCCGAGGCACACCCCGGATCGCCGGGCGCTTGCTGCGTCGCGTGGTGGATTTTGCCGTGGTCGAGGGCGGTGGGCGACTGACCCGCGCGATTGCGGACAATGCGCTGACCCGGCTGGGCGTCGATAACCTAGGCTTAGATGGGGCGGATCGGCGCTATCTCGGCATGATCGCCGAGAACTTTGGCGGGGGCCCTGTCGGCATTGAAACGATGTGTGCCGCCTTGAGTGAAAGCCGTGACGGGCTTGAAGAAGTGGTGGAACCCTACCTGCTGCAACAGGGATTGATCCAGCGCACTCCGCGCGGGCGGTTGTTGGCCAGCAAGGCGTGGCAGCATCTGGGGCTGGAACCGCCAAGGCCCCCCGGTCAGACGGATCTGTTCGAGGGTTAGTTGCGGGGTGGGGCTGGTCGGAGTATCTGACCTGCTGTCACCCACAAGAGAGTTTCAGACATGACACCGGATGAGATCGAGGCCCTGTTCACCCGCAGCGACGGGTCTTACCTTTTTGCCCGCTGGGGGCGTGCCATTGCGCCGATTGTCTTTGGGGTCGAGGATGAGACGCTTGCGGTGGTCAAGGGTGCTTGCCAGGCGGTGGTTGCCTTGGCCGGGCATGAGATGACCGATATGGACGCAGAGCTTGGCAGCAACCTGATGGTGTTTTTCCTTCGTGATTGGGCGGAATTGCCAGAGGTGCCGGGGCTGGAGCGTCTGGTTCCTGAACTGGGCCCCCTCGTTGCGCGTCTGACAGAGGCCGAGGCGAACCAATACCGCCTGTTCCGCTTTGATCAGGCAGGCGCGATCAAGGCGGCCTTTGTCTTTATCTGTATGGACTGCGAGTTGGAAAAGGTCAGCGCCGATACGCTGGTGCTAAGTCAGATGGTGCAGGTCATCCTGCTGTGGTCGGATCGTGCGTTTCAGGACAGGTCTGCCTTGGCAAAAGTGGTGGGTGGAAAGGTTATTCTGCGCCCGGACATCGCCGATGTGATCCGCGCGGCCTATGATCCGGTGATGCCCTTCATGGCGCAGGATCCCAGTCACGCGCTGCGCTTGGCCGCGCGGTTACAGGCCGGACAAGGAGCCGGACAAGGAATTGTGAATTGACGCAGGGCGGGCGAAATGTTCCTCTGAAATCACAAAAAGCTTTGTGTTTGATAATCGGACAGAATTATAATTGATCTTATAGGGTTTTTCACACTCGTCGCCGTTCTTGGTTTTTGATTGGCGCCCTCAGAACGTGAATGCCATTATAATTGTTATTTTGAAGGGAGTTAATATGAGAAAACTGTTGATAACGGGCCTTGTTGCCTCCACTGCATCGCTTGGCGCTGTCGGAGCCGAGGCATCCTCTGGTTGGGTCAAGCAAGGCGTGTCGCTGAATGCGCGGTCTGGCCCAAGCACGAGCTATCCTGTGGTGCACACCTTTTCGTCCTGCTCTGAACTAACCTTGGGGCAATGGCAGAATGGTTGGGTTCAGGTGTCGTACAACTACCAAAACTACTGGGTGTCCGGGCAATACGTCACAAACCACGCCTGCCAGCCATATAAACCACAACACAATCCGGTCTATAAACCACAGCATAATCCGGTTTACAAAGCGCCAAGCGGCGGCGGCACCTATAAGAACTACTGATACTCTCGGTATATCAGAACTCCGGAGATGCTGGGTGAAAACCTTTTGCCTCTCTGGAGTTTGCCAAGTTATTCCGCCGTTGATCCACGACCGATGCGACCCTGTCCAAGCCGCCTGCTTGCGCTTGGCATCGTGTCTCGATAGCCAAGCGACAGCGTACAGATCCGGCAGAGACACATGCACAGCTTTGATATCCGCGTTTATTATGAGGATACCGATCTTGCCGGGATCGTCTATTACGCCAATTACCTCAAATTCATTGAACGGGCGCGGACAGAATTTGTGCGCAGCCTTGGCGTCGATCAGGTCGCGCTAAAGCGAGATCGCGGGATCGTTTTTGCGGTGCGTCGCGTTGAGGCTGATTATATTTCTGCGGGCAAATTTGATGACCTTTTGACGGTCGAGACCTCGGTCATCAGAACGACCGGTGCGCGCATCGAATTGGGTCAGGATGTGCGTCGGGGCGACGAAATCCTGTTCACCTCGCAGATCACATTAGTGGCATTACGGGACTCTGGCAGTCCGACGCGGATTCCGGCGGATATTCGCTCAATGTTACAGCCAGTTTGAGCATTCCTTAACAGTGCTACTGTTTCCTTGGCTTTCCCCTTCTTTTTCGGCTAGAATCATCCCTAACAAGAGCCAAGGGTGCGAAAACGTGCCTCTAAGGCCAGACCGAAGAGCAGGACTGATGGATACTGAATACACCTTACTCGCGCTGTTCTTGCGCGCGTCTTTTGTCGTGCAAATGGTGATGATTATGCTGATCATTGCGTCCTTTTGGGCGTGGTCGATCATCATTCAGAAACTGATTGCGTTTCGCAAGGCGCGCAACGAATCGAACGTCTTTGACGCGGCCTTCTGGTCGGGTGAACCTTTGGACGAATTGTACCAGACCATCGGGGCCGAACCGCAGGGCGCGTCGGAAAAGATCTTTTCCGCCGGGATGCTGGAATGGCGGCGCTCTCACCGTCAGGACGGTGGGCTGATTGCAGGGGCACAGGCGCGGATTGACCGGTCTATGGACGTGGCAATTGCGGCCGAGGCCGAAGGTTTGAACAAGGGTCTGCCCTTTCTTGCCACGGTCGGGGCGACAGCGCCCTTTGTCGGTCTTTTTGGGACAGTGATCGGGATCATGCGCTCTTTCATCGAGATTGCGCAGGAAGAATCGACCTCTCTGGTGGTCGTAGCCCCCGGCATCGCAGAGGCCTTGCTGGCGACGGGTCTCGGCCTTTTGGCGGCGATCCCGGCAGTGATTTTTTACAACAAGCTGGCCGCAGACAGTGACCAGATCGTCGCCGGGTATGAAAGCTTTGCTGATGAGTTTTCCACGATCCTCAGCCGTCAGTTGGATAGCTGAACCATGGGGGCAGGGGTTATAAAAGGATCGGGCGACGGAGGGCAGCGGCGCGGGCGTCGCAGGCGCGGTGGGTCCCGTCGTGCGATGTCAGAGATCAACGTGACGCCTTTCGTGGACGTGATGCTGGTTTTGTTGATCATCTTTATGGTCGCGGCCCCTTTGCTGACGGTGGGTGTTCCTGTGCAATTGCCCGAGACCGCCGCAGAGGCCCTGCCCGTCGAAGACGAAGAACCCTTGACCGTGACGATCACCGCAGAAGGTCTGATCACGATCCAGACAACCGAAACACCTGCGGATGACCTGATCCCCAAGCTACGGGCGATTGCCGCAGAGCGCACCAGCAACAAGATTTTCCTGCGCGCGGACGGGGCGATCCCGTACGAACAGGTGATGCAGGTCATGGGCGCGCTGAACGCCGGGGGTTTTCGCAACATTGGTCTGGTTACGGACACAGGCGGGCCGACGCTGAACGGCGCGTCGGGCGGCTGAGGCGCAGGTGGATACGGGCACGTATATCTCGGGCGGCGGTCATGCTGCGCTGATCCTCGGGCTGTTGCTTGGGGGTGTTTTTGGTGCGCCACCACCACCTCCGCCAGAGACGGCGGATGTGTCGATCATTACATCTGAACAATTTGCCGCTTTGACCGCTGGCACGCCCATTCCTCAGGTGGCGGTGGATGTGCCGGATCAGATCCTGCCAGAGATCGACCGTGCGCCGGACCCCGTGACACCGACTGTAGATCCGCAGATTGCGGCGACGGCCCCCACGGCTGAGGCCCCCAATACACCGGATGCTGCACCGCAACCGCCCGAACCGCTGGCACCAGAGGCGTCGGTCGTAGATGCGCTGCCGGATCTGGTTGCGCCGACACCGCCCGCGCCCGATGTGCCAAACCTTGCGCCTGTGCAAGACACGCCTGCCCCGCTGCAGGCGCCGCGTGTAGCCCCGATCCCTGTGCCCGACAAACCGGTCAGCCCAGAGATCGCAGAGGCGGCGACGCCGCGTGTCTCTCCAGATGCGGAGACCCCGGTTCAAGCCGAAGAACAGCCAGAGGCCGCGCCCGAACAGGCCACAACAGAGATTGTGACCGAGGCAGAGACCCCCGCAAGTGCGGCCCCCAGTGCCTCGCCCCGCCCCGTCGCACGTCCGGTTCGTCAGGCTGCGGCAGAGCCCACGCCAGACCCGGCACCAACACCAGAACCAACTCGAGACCCAACCCCGACTCCTGCGCCCGCGATCAACGATGCTATCGCTGATGCCGTTGCTGCCGCCGTTGCGGGGGCGATCCAGGAAACTGTCACCACCCCGATCCAGACACCGGCCCAGACGCCGCGCGGTCCAACGGGTCCGCCCCTGACCAGTGGCGAAAAGGAAGGCCTGCGGGTCGCGGTGCAACAATGCTGGAACACCGGGTCGTTGTCGTCAGAGGCCTTGCTGGTGACGGTCGTGGTGTCTGTCGAGATGGCAACGGACGGCAAGCCGCAATCCAACTCTATTCAAATGCTGAGTGCTTCTGGCGGGTCCAACGAGGCTGCAAAACAGGCATTCGAGGCTGCACGGCGCGCGATTATCCGCTGTGGGGCGCGTGGCTATGATTTGCCGAGTGACAAGTACGAACAGTGGCGTGACATTGAAATGACGTTTAATCCTGAAAGAATGAGGATCAAATGACCCGACTTCTAAGCTTTACTCTAATTCTGGCGATTCTGGGGGTTTCGGCCCCTGTGATGGCGCAGAACGGTCCTCTGCGGATTGAAATCACCGAAGGTGTGATCGAGCCTTTGCCCTTTGCCGCGCCCGCCTTTATCGCAGAAAATGCGGGGGCGGGGGATATGGCCGCGCAGATCTCGCAATTGATTGCGACAGATCTGGCCAACACTGGACTGTTCCGAGAAATCTCAAGGAATGCGTTCATTTCCAACATCACCAGCTTTTCCAGCCCGGTGCAATATTCCGACTGGAAGGCGATCAATGCGCAGGCACTGATCACAGGCGCTGTTGCGGTGACGTCGGATGGGCGGGTGACGGTCAAGTTTCGCCTGTTTGACATCTTTTCCGAGGCGCAGTTGGGTGAGGGTCTGCAATTTGCGGGCACGACGGCCAGTTGGCGACGGATGGCGCATAAGGTGGCCGATGCAGTCTATTCGCGCATCACTGGCGAAAGCGGATATTTCGACAGTCGCGTGGTCTTTGTGTCAGAGGCTGGCCCCAAGAACGCGCGGCTAAAGCGGTTGGCGATCATGGATTATGACGGCGCGAATGTGCAGTTCCTGACCGATAGTTCCGCGCTGGTGCTGGCTCCGCGCTTTTCACCCACCGGGGATCGCGTGCTGTACACCAGTTATGAAAGCGGCTTTCCGCAAGTCTTTGTTCTGGATGTGGCAAGCGTCGGGCGGCGCGCGCTTTCGACCGGGGCTGGGACGATGACCTTTGCCCCCCGCTTTGCCCCCGATGGCAATGCGGTGGTCTATTCGATGACACAGGGGGGCAATTCAGATCTGTTCCGGATGCCTGTGAACGGGAACAACCCTGTCAAGCTGACCGATACGCCGTTTATTGAAACAGCGCCCAGCTTTTCGCCCGATGGCAGCCGGATCGTGTTTGAAAGCGACCGCTCTGGCACACAGCAGCTCTATGTCATGTCCGCCAATGGCGGCGAGGCGACGCGGATCAGCTTTGGCCCCGGTCGCTATGGCACGCCCGTCTGGTCCCCGCGTGGCGATCTGATCGCCTTTACCAAGCAGAACAAGGGCCGTTTTCATATCGGTGTGATGCGCGTGGATGGCAGCGAAGAGCGGCTGCTGACGGCCTCTTTCCTTGATGAGGGGCCGACGTGGTCGCCCAATGGACGGGTGATCATGTTCACACGGGAAAGCCAGGGGGCCACTGGTGCGGCCGCATTATATTCGGTCGACATCTCGGGGCGGAACCTGCGCCGGGTGCCGACACAAGGGGCGGCGTCAGACCCCGCTTGGTCGCCGCTGCTGCCCTAAGCAATCCGTTCCCAAACGCCGTAGAAACTGTTATTCTGTTTCTGATCAAGCAACAATGAAGCCACTAACGAAGCCAAAGGCACGAAAATGACCCAAATAACAAAAGCGCTTCTTTTGATAACTATCCTTGGCCTCGCGGCCTGTTCCAAGCCTGACCGCTTTGACAACAACAATCGCACGGTCGATCTGAATGCCAACAATGGCCTGATCGACCCTACTGGCCTCGGTGATCCCAATTCTGTGGGCTATTTCAGCGCCACGATCGGCGATCGCGTGCTGTTTGCCGTGGATCAAAGCACGCTAAGCCCCGAGGCCCGCAATATCCTGTCGGGACAAGTCGATTGGCTTCAGACCAACAGCTCTTACGCGATCCTTGTCGAAGGCCATGCAGACGAACAGGGCACGCGTGAATATAACCTTGCGCTAAGTGCGAAACGTGCCAGCGCGGTACAGCAATATATGATTTCCCAAGGGGTTCAGGCATCGCGAATCCGCACCGTACCTTATGGTAAGGAACGCCCGATCGAGGTATGCTCTGACGAGGCCTGCTATGCCAAGAACCGCCGCGCTGTGACCGTGCTGAATACAAGTGGCACCAGCTAGAAAGACCGGATCTGATGCGTCGAACTGCCTTTGCAACCCTGATGGCCTTGGCCGTAATGGCCGGGCCGTTGCGCGCCCAAGACCAGACCCTTGCCGATATCCGGCAGGAACTGTCGGTTTTGTTTGTTGAGGTGCAACGCCTGACGCGAGAGCTCTCTACGACCGGCGGTACGATGGTGACGGTTGGGGGTGATACAATCCAGCGGGTCGATCAGATCGAGGCGGCGCTTGGGCGGTTGACGGCAAAGACCGAAGAACTGGAGTTTCGGATTAACCAGATCGTCAGCGATGGCACAAATCGGATTGGTGATCTGGAGTTCCGTCTGTGCGAGCTTGAGACGGGTTGCGATATCGGATCCCTTGGCGATACGCCACGACTGGGGGGCGATACGGGTGGGGTCACTTCGACCTTTGTCGCGCAGCCGAGCAATGACGAGACACAGCTTGCCATAGGTGAACGGGTGGATTTTGACGCTGCGAGGTCGGCGCTTGACGCCGGTGACTTTCGCCGCGCCGCTGACCTCTTTGCGACCTTTACCCAGACCTATCCGGGCGGCCCCCTAAGCACCGAGGCACATTATTTGCGCGGCGAGGCGCTTGCGGGGCTGGATGATACGCCCGGTGCGGCGCGCGCTTTTCTCGCCAGCTTTTCGGGCGACCCAAGAGGGGCCAGAGCGCCGGATGCCTTGCTGGCGCTTGGCGTGTCTCTGGGCCTGCTTGGGCAAAGAACAGAGGCTTGCGTCACACTTGGCGAAGTACCAGCCCGGTTCCCCGGATCGACACAAGCCTTTGAGGCGCAAGAGGAACAGCGCAGCCTCGGCTGTTCGTGACGCTGGTTGCGCGCGTTTCGAAGCGGCTTGATGCGCTTTGCGGTCCGGAGCTTTCCAACACCATAGCGATTGCGGTGTCTGGCGGGGGCGATAGTCTTGCGCTTTTGCATCTTGCGGCGGCTTGGGCGCAAACACGCTCTGTTCGCCTTGTTGCCCTGACCGTCGATCACGGTTTGCGGGCCGAAAGTGTGCAAGAGGCGGCCTTTGTCGCCCAGAGCGCCGCCAAATTGAAAATGCCCCATCATAGTTTAAAATGGTCTGGCTGGGACCGCCGCGGCAATCTGCAAGACATGGCGCGTCAGGCCCGACGTAAGTTGATCGAAGACTGGTCCCGGGCACAGGGTGTTGTGACGGTTTTGACTGGGCATACAGCCGACGATCAGGCCGAAACCGTCTTGATGCGTCTGGCGCGCGGCTCTGGTGTGGATGGTTTGACGGGGATGGCAGAGACAGTGCAGCACGGAATGCGCTGGGCGCGGCCTCTGCTGGAGGAGCGTCGCGAGGATCTGCGGAATTATTTGAAGGATCAGGATGTTGAGTGGATCGAGGATCCGTCCAACGAGGATCCCCGCTTTGATCGGGTGCGGGCCCGTCAGATGTTGGGCAATTTGAACGACCTTGGTCTGTCTGTGGAACGGCTGATCCAAACCGCAGAGCATATGCGCGCGGCGCAACGTAGCCTCTGGCAGGCAAGCGCCTCTTTTGCCAAGGCCCACGTGGTCGAGGATCGGGGCGATCTTATCTTGTCTACTCGGGTGCTTGACCTAGACCAAGGAGATACGGAACGGCGCGTTTTTGCTGCGGCTGTCGGATGGGTCTCTGGTGCGGCCAATCGCCCGCGTTTTGCGGCGCTGCAACACAGCGCAGGCGTCCTGCGGCTGGGTCAAAGAACCACCCTGCAAGGGGTTTTGATGACGCCAGAGGCCGGAAAAATTCGGTTTTCCCGCGAAATTTCAGCAGTTGTTAAGACACAATCCCCTATCGTCGCCGCCAATGGTGAAACTGTATGGGATGGCCGGTGGAACATTAGGAATAGCGATCAAAGCGACCTTGGCAACGATGTTTGCGTGCGATGCCTTGGTGAAAACGGGCTTGCCGCGTGCAAGAATTGGCGAGACTCCGGCATGCCTCGGGCATCGCTGCTGGCGTCGCCTTCTGTTTGGGCGAATGGCACGCTTATAGCGGCGCCTTTGGCCGAAAACGCGAATGGATGGCGGGCTTTTATTCCGATGAAATTCGCAGACTTGATGTTATCGCATTGAACAAAGTCAAAAGGTCTCTATTTTAAATTCATATTCTTACGCTGCACGCCACCGTTTGGCGAGCGAGACAAAGGAGATTGCCTTGGGCAACGCCAGAAATATAGCGTTTTGGGTCGTGCTATTCCTACTGATCCTCGCGCTCTTTAATTTGTTCAGCGGTGGCCAGTCTACCCTGTCATCCCGCAGCATCAGCTTTTCGGACTTCGTCGAGCGTGTCGATGCAAATGAGGTCAGCTCTGCCACCCTTGATGGAGAGCGGATCTTGTTCCGTGGAAGCGATGGGAATGACTATGTCACCATCGCCCCCGCAGGCACGGACGTAACAGAGAGATTGCTGGACAATAACGTGGCTGTGCGGGCAGAACCGCAAGAGCAGTCCGGGTTTACCACGATCCTGATGACTTTCCTGCCATTCCTGATCCTGATCGGTGTCTGGGTTTATTTCATGAACCGGATGCAGGGCGGCGGTCGCGGTGGGGCCATGGGCTTTGGCAAGTCGCGCGCGAAACTGCTGACGGAAAAGACCGGACGCGTCAGCTTTGACGACGTCGCCGGGATCGACGAGGCAAAGGAAGAACTCGAAGAGATCGTAGAATTCCTGCGTAATCCGCAAAAATTCTCACGCCTCGGCGGTAAGATCCCAAAGGGCGCTTTGCTGGTGGGCCCCCCCGGTACTGGTAAGACCTTGCTGGCGCGGGCGATTGCTGGTGAGGCAGGTGTGCCCTTTTTCACCATCTCGGGTTCTGATTTTGTAGAAATGTTCG
>ERZ887830.1649-NODE-1649-length-12303-cov-57.525637_pt1 | contig 12303 bp, 10 predicted proteins | sample MGYA00521101_ERZ887830 | MGnify/ENA primary metagenome ERZ887830 (study PRJEB32303, sample SAMEA104408592) | aquatic metagenome | biome: Marine water; feature: Pelagic; material: water | place: Baltic Sea | collected 2014-06-05T16:38:00 | depth 1,762 m ...
TATTCCATCGGCTGAAACCGCAACGGACGAGAAAGAAACCTTAGACCAATGGATTCTAGCACATCAAAACGACCCCATGTATCGGTTTGGAAGCCAACAATTTGGAAATCCAATTGACCCCAGTTCACAAACAGAAGATCTGGGCGACAACGCCATAAAAGCTAGTGCATATGGCATTGCCAATCTCAAAAGAATTGTACCCAATCTAATTGAATGGACTGCAGAGGACGGCAAGGACTATGACGATTTACAAGATTTATACAACCAAGTATTGAGTCAATTCAATCGCTATATGGGTCATGTGGCGGCTAATATTGGCGGCGTGTATGAATACTACAAGACCTACGACCAAGAAGGTGCGGTGTATACTCATGTTGACAAAAAGCACCAACGTGCTTGTATGCAATTCTTACAAGAAGAATTATTCGCAACGCCAACTTGGATGTTGGACAACGACATTTTTAATAAAATAGAGTTTGCGGGGGTACTTGACCGGATGCGTCGTACGCAAACAGGCACCCTCAACCGTTTGTTGAGCTTTGACCGACTGGCGCGTATCTCGGAAAACGAAGCGCTTAATGGAAGTGATGCTTACGCAATGATAGAAATGATGACAGCACTCCGAAAAGGGATCTGGAGTGAGCTATACAGCAACACAGCTATTGATATCTACCGCAGAAATTTGCAGCGTGCCTATATCGACCGCTTGGCGTACTTAATGACAGAAAGTCAAGAACCTTTATCAGGTTCCGCCAGAAGATATAGCAATCGCACTAGAGTGCTTGTAAGTCAATCAGATATTAGAGCCGTGAGCAGGGCGCAATTGGTAAATCTTAAAAACGCCATCAGTACAAGTTTAGCTAGCACAACCGATCAAAATACACGCTATCACTTGCAAGAAGCTGTGGTGCGTATTGATGCCGTTTTGGATCCAAAATAAGGTACCTGAACAAATAAAAATTAGGTTATTTTAATGACAAAAACCAAAGTGCGGTATTTATCGCAAAGTCACTTACGGCGGTGCTATGATTTTTATTTTCAAACGGAATTAAGGTGACGTTTGCTCCTTTGGCTTTCATGGCAGCGTAGGCCGAAGTAGCATTTGAAGGAAAAACATAATCATCTTTTGTTCCATAAAGTAGCCGCAAGGGTGCATTTGGCTTCCAATCAAAACGGTCGTTATCTTTTAATGCATCGTTAAATTGTGATGGTTTTTCTTGCAATATTTCTTCTCTAAACGATGTCGTAAATAGCTTGGAGGGGTTCATACTAATATTTGCAGTAAAAATACTTTGAGGATTATTTATATCAATCCTTGAAGCATAGGGCGCATTTATATAATACGACCAGGGTTTATTAATGTTATAAACACGATTATAGGTGTCTAACACCCACAAATAACTTCTAATGAACGGGGAGTCAATGTCTAAAGCTAAAATCTCTAAGGCAAAACCTGATTTGTTGTAAGCACCTGCCCCAGCTGAAGTTGCCGTAACGGATAATTTTCCTTCTTTTTCGATATGTTGATGTAGTGCCATTGTAGCATAACCACCTTCGGAGTATCCAGCAAGAAACAGCTTGTCATCAACTTTATGATCATTTGAAAGCAGAAACGCTCGCGATGCCAAAAGCATGTCATAAGATGCAGATGCCAAGCTAGCACCATGCTCATACAAGTGGTGATACGCTTTGTTGTCGCCATAGCCCAAATAATCAGGAACTGAAACATAAAACCCAAGTCCACCCAGGACAGCAGCATATCCATTTTGTGATGTGCTAGCAAATAAAGATGGTATTTGATTTGGGTCAGTGATGGTACCATGCTGATAGGAAAGTATGGGTTTGCTATTCGTTTGGTCTGGAACTACTAAAGCACCAGATGCTAAAACCTTATTGGTTTCACCAGGGTAGCTTGTTTTATATGTTAGCTTATAAACCGATACACTACTAAAAGTCAAAGGGGGAATTTTGTCTGTTGGCAGTCCAATTGTAAGGGCCGCATATACTGCAGATATCTCAGCACTGCTTATTTTCTTAACCACGCTAAAATCAACTAAGGTTTCATTTTGAATTTTTGGTAGTATTTCTACCTCGTCATCGGAGCTACATGAATAAAAGAATAAGAGTAAGCTTAAAATAAAAAAAGGGGATTTGTTCATAATAATATGATTTTGAATTAAAAAATATGACTAACTATAAAATCACAAATACAGTAACAATGCCTAATAAGAAAATCAGAGAAATTTAGAATGAAATATTAGAGGTTAAGTGGTTTAGGTATTCGGGATTCTAAACAAATTTAAAAAAAATATAGATAGAAGTATTTATCACATTTCTTGAAGTGTTGTAGCAAACGCCTCCAGCGTATGTTCCAGGTCTTTTTGGCTTATGGCATCATTTAGGAAGTAGCTTTCAAAAGCACTGGGCGGCAAATAAACTCCACGTTTTAGCATGCCGTGGAAATACGCTTTAAAATAATCATTGTTGCCCTTAGCCGCCGTTTCGAAGTCGACAACTGGCGTGTCTGTAAAATGCAGCGACATCATGGAGCCCAATCTATTGATTTGATAGGGAAGCCCTTTCTCTTCCAAGAGTGGTATCATCTCACGATGCAAGAATGCGGTTTTGTCAGCCAAACTTGTATAGGTTTCAGGATGCGCTTGCAACAATTCTAACATGGTTAGTCCAGCGGTCATGGCCAATGGGTTTCCACTCAAAGTACCCGCCTGATAAACAGGGCCAAGTGGCGCCAAGAAATCCATAATTTCTTTTCGAGCAGCAAAAGCACCAACAGGCAAACCTCCGCCTATTACCTTGCCATAAGTAACCAAATCGGCGCGAACGCCGAGACATTCCTGTGCACCGCCTTGGGCCAACCTAAACCCTGTCATGACCTCGTCAAAAATAAGAACTGCGCCATGTGTATCACACAAACTACGCAAGCCTTCCAAGAAACCTGCTTGCGGTAAAATGCAACCCATATTACCAGCAACTGGCTCAACGATTATGGCGGCTATTTGTTCTGGGTTGGCGCGAAATATTTCAGCTACTTGTTCCAAGTTGTTGTATGCTGCAAGAAGGGTGTCTTTTGCCGTACCAGCTGTTACCCCCGGACTGTTTGGGCTACCAAAAGTAACGGCACCACTACCTGCCTGAATCAAAAAGGCATCTGCGTGTCCGTGATAGCAACCCGCAAACTTGATTATTTTATCACGCCCTGTATATCCCCGAGCTAGTCGAACGGCACTCATGCAGGCTTCTGTTCCTGAATTCACAAAACGGATTTGATCCATATGTGGTACCATGGAAAGTGCACGTTTGGCAATTTCGGTTTCCAATGCTGTTGGAATACCATAGGAAGTTCCTTTTTCGGCACGAGCTTGAATAGCAGCGACCACTTTAGGGTGTGCATGCCCTAAAATCATGGGGCCCCAAGATGCGATAAAGTCTATATAGCGGTTTTGGTCCTCGTCATAGAGGTAAGCACCCTTTGCGTGGGTGAGGAAAATAGGCGTTCCACCAACTGCGTTAAAGGCGCGTACTGGGGAGTTTACCCCGCCTGGAATTACTTTTTTTGCCTCATTGAACAAGGTACTACTACGTTGGTATTGCATCATTTTACTTTGAGTTGTTGGCCAACAGCCAGTTCGTTTGAGCTTAATTCATTAAGGGCCTTAAGGGCTTGCACTGAAGTATCAAATTCCTTGGCAATAGCATACAAGGTGTCTCCCTGTTTTACCATATAATTTTGAGTAGTTGTAGCCTTGTCTTTTTTGACTTTATCCTTTTTGGCTTTTTTTGTTTTTATGGGCTCCATACTGCCGTCGAATTGCCAAAGTTCATAGCGCTCAATAAGCGATATTAGCTTATAGGCATATTGCGGATCTGTAGCGTAACCTGCTTTCTTTAGCCCGTGTGCCCAACTAACATAGTCTGTTTTCTTCATTTTGAAGAGCTTGTTGTACCGGTCTCTGTAACGCAAAAATTCGGAGTGATCCCTATAGGACTGTGCTACTTTTTTATACTTACGAAAACACTCTCCTTTTGCATCATCATCATGAGAAACGCTGGGTCCACGCCAACCTTTGTGGCATTTGATACCGAAGTGGTTGTTAGACTTAAGCGCCAACCTCCCAACACCTGCTTGCGATTCCAATAGTCCTTGTGCTAGGGTAATACTTGCCGGTATTCCAAATTTTTTCATCTCCTTTTGTGCGATTGGTGCATATTGCATGACATAAACTTTCATGCGCATGTGGGCATCCAAACTGGCACGTTTTTTTGCCGTTTGCTTAGGGGATTTGTTTTCGATTTTTTTAGCGTTGCGCTTGACCTCGCTATTATAGATCACTTTTTTTGAGCCACAAGAAGTAAGCAGTAGTGCGGTAAGAAAAAAGACTAGGGTTCTGGCCATTGCGCTAGATACTGATAATTGTAACCAGCGATTCCCTGCGTTCCGCCAGTATGAATGAGTAAAATGTTTGTTCCAAACGACCATGTGTTGTCTTTTATCATTTGCACCAGCTGAAACAGCATGGGTGCCGTGTAAATAGGATCCAATAGCACGCCTGTTTTTTTGTTTAGCTCGTTGGCAAATGCAACAAGTCTTTTATCGGCATTGGCGTAGCCCGCATAGGATGGGTGCCGTATGAGTTCCCAATTATCACGTGCTACAAAGGTACGAATACGGTCTGGGATTGTGGCATCATCTACCATTTGAAAACCCACAACTTTTTGATGCGCGGCAGCCGACGCTGCTAAACCAGCCAAGGTACCCCCAGTACCTACAGCACACCCGATAACATCAAAACGCATGTCGTCATTTGACAAAATTTCCATACATCCCTTAACCGCAAGTTTGTTGGTGCCGCCCTCGGGCACAACAAATAAATTTTCCGCAGCCACAAGTTGACATACCGTTTCACCAAGCGCTTTTAGTTTGTATTCAGCTCTTGTTACAAAAACCAACTTCATGCCATTGCCCTGACACTGCGTCAAAGTAGGGTTCAATGGTTTGTTTGCAAGTTCTTCTCCCCTAACGATTCCGACAATGGGAATTTGTTCCTGAGCGGCAAGCGCAGCAGCTGCAGCAAGGTGATTGGAGTAAGCACCGCCAAACGTGAGCATTCCTTTGGCAGAAGAATCTTTTAAGGCTTTAAAATTATAGTTGAGTTTACGCCATTTGTTACCAGAAGCAAGTGGAAAAACCAAGTCTTCCCTTTTGAGATGTACCGACACCCCTTTTCCCTCAAATTCGGAAAGTGGCAAGTATTCGTTTATGGCGATTGGTTTGTGCACATTCAAAAATACGTGATTCTATGTATTTATATTTAAATATACATTCGGCATGTTTTTTGTTTATTTTTAAAAAAATTCAATTATGAAACGGTTTTTATACATCACGACGGCACTCTTGCTCACTTCTTGTGCATCTATCCGCGTTAGTACAGATTATGACACTAGCGTTGATTTTACTTCTTATAATGCGTATGCTTTTTTCAAACCCGGTATTGATGATGCTAAAATTTCAGATCTAGACAAAAGACGAATCCTAAAAGCCATTGAAAATACGCTTACAGAAAAAGGCTTTGATGCTTCTGAAACACCCAACATTTTGGTTAGTTTTCATACAAAATCAGAAAAAAACGTGCGTGTTAGTGAAAGCTATGTTGGCTGGGGTGGTCCATTCTATGGCCCTTATGGCGGCATGGGTTGGGGCTGGGGATTCAATCGTCCTTACAATGTAAATACCACAACGAGTGGTGTGCTTTATATTGACCTCATTGATGCGGCTTCCAAAAAATTAATTTGGCAAGGAAAAGGCGTTGGCAGATTGAATAGCGGCACACCACAAGAACGCGAAGCAAAAATTAATGCATTTGTAGCTGATATTTTAGCGGCTTATCCACCATCAAACTAGCTGAGCAGCAAATCCTTTGCTGCTGACAAGGCGGCTGCAATACCGCTTGGATTCTTTCCTCCTGCTGTTGCAAAAAATGGTTGTCCACCACCTCCGCCTTGAATATGGGGACTGATTTCTTTGATGATAGCATTGGCTTGCCAAGCACCCTTTTCAGCAAGTGCTTTGGAAACATAACAAGATAATAGCGGTTTGTTCCCTTTCTTACTTCCCAGTACGGCAATTAAATTTTGGTGATTTTGACCAAGTTTAAAAAGAGCGTCTTTAAGACCGGCGCCATCCAAATCAACCTCCGCAATAATAATAGACATTTCTCCTTGCGTTAGGCTGCTATTCTGCAATTCCGTAATAAGCTGTGCTACCAATTGCTTGTTAAGCGTTTCGAGTTCCTTTTTAAGCTTGCTGTTTTCATCCTGCAAGGCCGCAACAGATGCAATAACATCTTGTGGGTTTTTAAGCTGGTTTTTTAATTTTCCGAAGGTGTCTGCCTGATTGTAAACCCGTTTTTTAGCTTCATTAGCCGTAACGGCTTCTATGCGTCTAATACCTGATGCAACCGCTGTTTCAGCCGTTATGGTAAAATGCCAAAGTGCTGCTGTATTTTTCACATGTGTACCACCACATAGCTCAACAGATTCGCCAAAGCGAATACTGCGAACCGTATCGCCATATTTCTCACCAAACAGGGCAAGCGCACCATTGTCTATGGCTTGTTGAAAAGGCGTATTACGTTTTTCATCTAAATCAATTTGTTCTTGAATTCGGGCATTTACAAACGCTTCTACAGCATTCAGCTCATCTGTGGTTAGCTTGGCGAAATGCGAAAAATCGAAACGTAAATATCCTGAGCGTACCATAGATCCTTTTTGCGCAACATGTGCGCCAAGTACCGAACGTAACCCTTGATGCAGCAAGTGTGTAGCCGTATGGTTGGCAGCAGTAGCATTACGCTTTTGCTCATCGACTACGGCAGTAAAAGTACCGTTGAGGTCTGCTGGCAATTGATTGGCAACGTGAATAATAAGGTTGTTTTCTTTTTTGGTATCGGTGATATAGGTGACATTTCCATTTGGCGCTTCCAAATAGCCTTTGTCGCCTACTTGACCACCCCCTTCAGGATAAAAAGGGGTAAGGTTAAAAACCAACTGAAATAAGCTGCCATTTTTAGTAGTTACCTTTCTGTACCTGACAATTTTAACAGGTGTTGTGAGTATGTCATAGCCCACAAATTCCTGCTCATCGTCTTCTCTAATATCGATCCAATCTTCGGTTTCAACTTGTGCTGCTGCTCTAGAGCGTGCTTTTTGTTGCGCCATTTCGGTTGCAAATGCATCCTCGTCTAGGGTCATATTGTTTTCAGACAAAATAAGCGCTGTCAAATCAACGGGAAAACCAAAGGTGTCGTACAGCTCAAAAGCCTTTGCTCCCGAGAGTTGTTTTCCGGCGTTGGATTTCATGAGCTGCTCAAGCATAACCAAGCCTTGTGATAAGGTTTTTAAGAAAGATTGCTCCTCTTCCTTGATGACATTTCGAATAAGATCTTGTTGGTCTTTAAGCTCGGGAAAGGCATCTCCCATTTGATCGGATAAGGTTTTGACCAATGCAAAAATAAAAGGTTCTTTTTGCTCCAAGAAAGTATAACCATAACGGATGGCACGTCGTAGAATACGTCGTATGACATAACCTGCTCCGTTGTTGGAAGGCAATTGACCGTCGGCAATGGAAAAAGAAACCGCTCTGAGGTGATCGGCAATAACGCGAATGGCTATATCGACCTCCTCTTTTTTGCCGTAATCGGAAGCTGTACGGGTTTCAATCTCACGGATGAGTGGAGTAAACACATCGGTGTCGTAATTGGACTGTACGCCTTGAACGACCATGCAAAGGCGCTCGAAGCCCATGCCCGTGTCCACGTGCTTTTCGGGTAATTTTTCAAGGGAGCCGTTAGCTTTTCTGTTAAACTCAATAAATACCAAATTCCACACTTCAACTACTTGCGGGTGATCCATATTGACAAGCGTGGCACCGTCAACTTTGGCTTTGTCCTCTGCAGACCTGATGTCCACGTGAATTTCAGAACAGGGTCCACAAGGCCCTTGGTCGCCCATTTCCCAAAAATTATCTGCTTTGGAACCCATCAGAATACGTTCGGGTGTAATATGTGATTCCCAAAAAGAAATGGCTTCGTCATCTTTTAAAAGTCCTTCAGTATCGTCACCTTCAAATACGGTTACATACAAATCGTTTTTATCGATTTGCATCTCTTCGGTAAGAAACTCCCAGGCATAGGCAATGGCTTCTTTTTTAAAGTAATCTCCAAAACTCCAGTTTCCGAGCATCTCAAACATGGTGTGGTGGTAGGTGTCTTTCCCAACTTCTTCAAGGTCGTTGTGCTTGCCTGAAACGCGTAGACACTTCTGGGTATCAGCAACTCTTTTGTCAGCAGCAGCTTTGTTTCCCAGAAAATATTCCTTGAACTGGTTCATACCAGCATTGGTAAACATAAGCGTCGGGTCATTTTTCATAACCATGGGTGCAGAGGCTACAATCTTGTGTTCTTTGTCAGTAAAAAAGTCTAAAAACTTTGCGCGAATGTCTTGTGCTTTCATGAAACCGTTTAATGGTTAGTCTGAATTACGTATCTTTGTTGTGAACGCTGATTCAGCGGAGTAAAAATAGTACATTTTACGGAATGGCAAAGGTTAAGTATTACTACGACCAAGAGAGTCTATCATATCGGAAAATAGAAGTTAAAAATCGTCGAAAAGTACGGAATGTCTTGGCGTTTCTAACGGCTTCTGCCCTATTTGGTATAGCCTTTGTATTCTTTTTACTTTCCACACCTGCCATCAGTACTCCCACTGAGATTGCGCAAGCACGGGAACTCGAAAACTACAAACTCAACTACGAGCAATTACAACGAAAGATGAACAAGGTCGAAGATGTCCTTGATCACTTGCAGGAGCGTGATAACCAGATTTACCGGGTGGTATTTGAAACCAACCCAGTACCCGATGACGTTAGGAAAGCCGGTTTTGGTGGTGCAAACCGATATAAAAACCTGGAGGGCTATGCCAATTCAGACTTGATTATCAGCGCCACAAAACAACTGGACATTTTATCCAAACAGATGGTTATTCAATCCAAGTCATTTGATGAAGTGCAGCGACTGGCACTTGACAAAGAAAAATTATTGGCTGCAATTCCATCTATTCAACCCATTAAAAACGATGATTTAAAACGTATGGCATCTGGTTATGGATGGCGTACAGACCCCTTTACCAAAGCCCGTCGCAAGCACAAGGGGATGGATTTTACATCTCCAAGAGGAACGCCCATTTACGCGACAAGCAACGGTAAAGTCACCAGAGCAGACAACCGTTCGTTTGGCTATGGAAAACACATACGTATAGACCACGGCTATGGTTATGTAACATTATACGCCCACTTGAGTGATTATAACGTAAAGCGCGGTAATCGTGTCAAGCGTGGTGATATCATTGGGTATGTGGGGAATACTGGACGGTCGCAAGCGCCACACCTTCACTATGAGATACTCAAAGACGGCAAGGCAATCAATCCTATTAATTTCTTTTCTGGTGACCTTAATCCAGAAGAATTTGAGGCCATGCTAGAGGCTGCCAACCGCGAGAACCAATCGCTTGACTAATGCGGCATCGTTTACCTGAAAAATTGTATTACAGCATAGGCGAGGTGGCCGAAGCGTTTGAGGTAAAACCTTCTTTGATACGCTTTTGGGAAAAAGAATTCCAAATCATCAATCCAAAGAAAAACCAAAGCGGAACCCGCAAGTTTTCAGCAAAGGATATTGAAAAGTTTGAGTTGATATTCAGCTTGGTAAAGGAGCGTGGATTTACACTTGAAGGTGCCAAAAAGGAACTCAGTAGAGAAAAAAAAGGAAACCTAAGCGTTTTAAAAAAACTACAAAAAATTCGTCAGGAGTTACTTCGTATAAAAGCAGAGCTTTAATTACTTCTTCCTAATAAAAATATCGATTGTTACCCCACTAAAATCATATTCTGCGCGGAGTTTATTTTCCAAAAATCGCTTGTATGGGTCTTTAACGTATTGAGGCAGATTGCAGAAAAAAGCAAACTGTGGATGTGGGGAATGTAATTGTGTCACAAACTTTATTTTGACATACTTACCCTTTAACGCTGGTGGTGGATTTTTTTCAATGATGGGAAGTATATAATCGTTCAGTTTCCGCGTTGGAATGCGTTGTGAACGTCGTTTATACACATCTACTGCCGTTTCTATGGCCTTGAAGACACGCTGCTTGGTAAGGGAAGAAACAAATACTATGGGCACATCTATAAAAGGAGATATCTCTTCGCGTATGTGTTCTTCAACTTTTTTGGTGCTGCTGGTGTCTTTGTCAACCAAATCCCACTTATTTACCAAGATTACGATCCCTTTGTGGTTTCGGGCTGCCAACCAAAAAATGTTTTTAACCTGCGAATCAAAAGATCTAGTCGCATCAAAAACAAGCATGCATACATCCGAAAATTCAATAGATCGCAAGGCGCGCATGACAGAGTAAAACTCAATATTCGCTTTAACTTTGGTTTTTCTACGGATACCGGCTGTATCTACGAGGCAAAACTCAAAACCAAATCGGTTATAAACCGTATCGATACTGTCACGGGTGGTACCCGCTTCGTCTTTAACAATATTTCGAGGTTCACCAATAAGTGCATTCACAAAAGAAGATTTACCGGCATTGGGTCTACCTACCACCGCAAAGCGGGGCAACCCATCAACCATGGTTGCACTCTTGTCTGGAAGTGCGGAGACTAATGCATCCAATAAATCGCCTGTACCTCCACCGTTCATGGCAGAGATATGAAATAAGCTATCAATACCCAAAGCATAAAACTCGACAGAAGTCATCACACGTTTGGCGTTGTCTACCTTATTCACCACAAGAAAAACAGGCTTATCAGATTTGCGAAGCAACTTGGCCACTTCTTCATCCATGATGTTGATGCCTGTTTCTACATCAACCATAAAAATGATGGCATCTGCTTCTGAAATGGCAATTTCAACTTGCTGGTCAATTTCTTTCTCATAGGCATCATCACCCCCTACTACATAACCACCAGTGTCAATGAGTGTAAATTCACAACCATTCCAGTCGGCTTTACCGTATTGTCTGTCGCGTGTAACGCCACTTGTGGCATCTACGATAGCTTCACGTCGCTGTACCATGCGATTAAACAGGGTAGATTTACCAACATTAGGTCTTCCAACAATAGCAACTAGGTTTCGCATAATTAATTTTTACAGGTTAAGTGTATGGCTTTTAATATCCAAAACGTTTTAGGGCATTCGCATTTGAGCGCCAATCCTTGTTTACTTTAACAAAGAGCTCAAGATGCACTTTTTTTTCAAAAAATCGTTCTAAATCACGACGGGCTTGTGTCCCTACCTTTTTTAGGGCTGCGCCCTTATGTCCGATTAAAATTCCTTTTTGAGAATTGCGCTCGACAAATATAACAGCGCTAATCTTAATAATGCTTTCTTCGACCTTAAAAGATTCTGTTGCCACCTCAACCGAATAGGGTATTTCTTTATCATAGTTAGACAATATCTTGTCTCTTATGACTTCATTTACCACAAAACGTTCAGACTTATCGGTAAGCTGATCTTTTGGAAAATACGGTTGATGTTCGGGCAGCAGTGCTACCATTTGCGCTACCAATTCTTCAATTTGAAATTTTTCAAGTGCCGAAATACTTCTTATTTGTGCATTGGGTAACTGTTCTTTCCAAGCATCAATGGTATCTTCAAGCAGCGTCTGGTTGCCTTTATCTATTTTATTAATGACTAGGAATAGTGGTTTGTCTGTTTTAGCCAGGCGTTGGATAACACTTTCGACTTTCCCTTTTTTCTCGCCTATCTCTACCATATAAATCAATACATCAGCATCATCAAAAACAGATTGCATGGCATCCATCATACTCTCTTGCAACTTGTATGCGGGTTGAATAATCCCGGGTGTATCAGATAGGATAAGCTGGTAGTCCTTTGCATTTAACATGCCGAGAATTCTGTGGCGTGTGGTTTGTGCTTTGGCATTGGTAATGACAAGCTTTTCTCCCAATATAGCATTTATAAGGGTAGACTTTCCCACGTTAGGACTTCCGATAATATTGACAAAACCTGCTTTATGCATGGTGCAAAGGTAAGGATTGCCGAAGAGCTATTGCTATATCAGAGAAGTTTTGTATTTTTGCCGTCCACAACGCGGGATAGAGCAGTAGGTAGCTCGTCGGGCTCATAACCCGAAGGTCGCTGGTTCGAGTCCAGCTCCCGCTACTAAAACAATAAAACGGTTATACTATTATAGTGTAACCGTT
>ERZ887830.1650-NODE-1650-length-12303-cov-4.633491_pt1 | contig 12303 bp, 8 predicted proteins | sample MGYA00521101_ERZ887830 | MGnify/ENA primary metagenome ERZ887830 (study PRJEB32303, sample SAMEA104408592) | aquatic metagenome | biome: Marine water; feature: Pelagic; material: water | place: Baltic Sea | collected 2014-06-05T16:38:00 | depth 1,762 m ...
CTTTAATTCTTACTATAACTCGGTCGGCGAGCAGTACCCGCGTGAAAAGCGTGGCCTGCTGACGCGTCCCACAGTCGATGAGATTATTTGTTACCGGCAGAGCATCGATGAAGTGATGCTCGAAACCCTGCAGCAGGTGAATTCCAGTAATGAATATTTGCTGGACATCGTTGAATTAGGGTTGAACCACGAACAACAGCATCAAGAACTGATGCAAACAGATATCAAACATCTGTTTGCACAAAACCCGCTGCTTCCATCGCTCTCACCATTCCCATCTGTCACCAATGACCGTTTGGGAAGCATGCAGTGGATAGAATTCGAGGGCGGGGTTCACCAAATAGGACACGAAGGCGGCAGTTTTGCTTTCGATAATGAGTCGCCAAGACATCGGGTGTTTTTAGAACCGTACGCCGTTTGTGACCAGCTCGTCACAAATGCGAATTATCTTGAGTTCATTCAAGATCGTGGTTACCAACGATCGGAACTATGGCTTTCCATGGGTTGGAAGCATATCAATCACCATCAGTGGAACTCACCTCTTTACTGGTTCTATCGAAAGGATGAGCCATGTGAGTTCACGCTAGGCGGATTGGAACCGCTTGACCTTTCTGCACCCGTGACACACATCAGTTATTTCGAGGCCGACGCTTACGCTCGGTGGGCCAACGCGAGGCTTCCGACCGAGGCCGAGTGGGAAGCGGCAGCCGATGGCTACCCGATCGAAGGATGTTTCGCTGAGGATCATTATGATTCGAAGCAGGCAGTGCATCCGTGCCATGGACTGGAAAACGGACCTTTTCACGGTCTATTTGGCGATTGTTGGCAGTGGACAAGCAGTTCTTATTCGGCCTATCCCGGATATCAACCGGCTGATGGTGCACTCGGCGAATACAACGGTAAGTTCATGTGCAATCAGTACGTTCTTCGTGGTGGATCTTGCGCGACGCCCCGAGGGCATCTGCGTACAAGCTACCGAAACTTTTTCCCGGCCGATGCTCGCTGGCAATTCACTGGTCTGCGATTAGCCAAATCCATCTCTTGATCTGATACCCACTGAAATGACACAGCGTATTGATCCTGGTCCCGATCGTGAGTCCGTGTGGGATTATCCCCGGCCACCAATTTTGGAGTCTTGTTCCCGACATATCCGAATCATCATCAACGGCAAAACATTGGCGGACACCACCCGCTCCTACAGGGTTCTGGAAACAAGCCATCCACCTGTTTATTACTTGCCTGCTGACGACATCGCCATGGACCTGTTGAAAAAGACCCGAGGAGGTTCGTTTTGCGAGTGGAAAGGATATGCCTCCTACTTCGCTTATTTGTCGGGCGGCACTGAGATCGCGGATCTGGCTTGGTGCTATTCACAGCCGACAGCGAAGTTCGAAGCCATCAAAGATCATCTGGCGTTTTATCCGCACAAAACCGATTACTGTTATGTGGATGGTGAAAAAGCAAAGCCGCAAGAGGGAGACTTCTATGGTGGCTGGATCACTGATGACATTGTGGGTCCTTTTAAGGGCGGACCCGGAACGCTGGGATGGTGATCTGCTGCGGTTTGGTCAGCAAATCTGAATGTGGTCTCTTTTCAACCGCGTCAGAGTGGTTTTGGGTTCTACCGGAGTCATTCGTAGCGTAAGAATCCTCCGAATAACTGGACAGCTCAGACTCCGAGTCTGTTTGCTAGGTTGCCAGCCAATCTTTGACCTGCTCAACGTTGGGCAAATCACATTGCCTGAACTTGGTAATGCTTCCATCCGCGTCGTCATAAACAAGCATCGTGGCAGCTGACAACTCTGACGCTATCGGAGAATCAATGAGCAGCGCTGAATCTGACTGATTCATCTGACCAAGAATGCGAATTTCAAGATCATGCTGGGATGCTCTAGGCAACCAACGCGACACTGTTTCAGCAGATCCAGCAATCAGGACAATAAATACATTTGCTGCCGGCCCATCTCGCAACACGGCCTGTAAGGCTGCGTCCCCCGAAGCTGCTCCCGACGCGGAATCCAACGAAAAGTTAAAAGAATCATTCTGCCTTAAGTCTCGAAATCTTTCCAACGGATCAATTACCACCATGATCGGTGGAGCATCACTCGCCTCACAACCTCGCTCTTGTATTAACTCATTGAGCTGCTTTATCTCTGTGTCAGCATCGCGTGTTTTTACTTTCTTGGTACGGATCCCTGCATCCTCGAGCCACGACGCCACAGATTCCACGTCGTCAGCTCTTGCACCATCAAAATAGACGACTTCCAAACGCGGATCGGACTTTGCCATCGCAGTAAGACTAGAAGCCAGAAGTGACCGACGAGAGTCCGGCTCAGCAATTATCAGGACATTGCGTCCGGGATCGCGTCCCAACTGAACGTACTGTGGCGGACCGATTTCGACTGATTCGCCTAACAAACCACGAAGTATATTTTTCTTTTCAGAACTCAGTACTGAATCCGCCATGGTAGTCGTCCAGCGACATGGACGGTTTCCTTCAAACACCACCATTGGTGGCAACTCTTTGCGATACGACTCATCACGATCCGTAATCGAGGCAAGCATTCCCCGATGTTCTGCAGACGACAACCAAGCCACCTGGAACGGTCGATTCCCCTCGACAAGCCCTCCTGCATCATTGTAAATGGCTTCACCGGGGCGACTGATCAAACGAGCCGCTGTGTTGTCATCGGCGAGAATCATCGCTGCATCTGACTCGCTGCACTGCATCGCAATTCGAACGGCCATCTGCCCCAAGGTGGCCCTGGGAAGAGAATATGCTCCTGCAAGTGACTGACTGCTCAGAACCACATGCATTCCGAAGGATCGACCTTGTCTCACAAGACGATCGAGTAGCATCGTGCAATCGCCAGCGAGACGGTCGTCACGAACGAACAGTTCCTGAAATTCATCGACAACCAACATGATCCGTGGCATCGCTTCGCCGGTAGCCGTCAAATACTCAGCCAGTTCCTGAACCCCCGCTGCCCTAAATTTTTCACCGCGCTGTTGCAACTCTTCATCGAGACGCTGCAAAACACTACGACCAAACTCACGTTCACTTTCGATTCCAACAACTCGTGCGTGTGGCAGTCCATACTCAGCGTATGGCTTGAACTCGACACCTTTTTTGAAATCCAAAAGGTAGAAATGCAATTGGTCGGGCCGATACCGGTACGCGCCTGACATGATGATTGAATGCAGCAGGGTGCTTTTCCCGGAACCGGTTTTGCCAGCAATCAGTACATGTTGCTGAACACCCTTTCCAAGATCAACGCACAGGGAGCGATTCGCACCCTGACTGCCAATCGGTATTTCGATACCCCTTCCCGTCGCACCCGCAGCAGGCTCACAGCCGGCGAGCACATGTTCCAGTGGGATTTCAACATTGGCAGCTGCGACCGCATTCGTACCAACGCGCTGAACCAGTTCATCGCGCAACCCCGCTGGCGGTGAATCAGCCGGCACAAAGGGCAGACTTTCCAAACCATCCGCATTCAAATGCCACTCACCCTGATCATCGATATTCAACGACAATATTTTGTCACTCTTGGGCAATGGCGTCTCAGGTGGCCATGGCTTTTGGCGATCGCAGACAAGAATTGTGAATACACCGCATCGCAGTCCGCTTTCCAAAAGAGCCAACAAATGCCGGTAACTTTCCCGCGAAAGTGCCTCAGGAAACCCAACCGCAGCAACTGCCCTGTAGGGCTCTGCCATGGAACCGGCAACTCGATTGTAATCTTCGATTCTTTCAAATCGATCACGTAAACTGGACTGCAATACATCTTCAACATGATCAGCAAGTTCACCCAGCCTGTTTTCAATCTTTGCATCGGTTGTCCAGATCCGATGCCCGACCAGAGTGGGATCATGGTCCGCAAGGGCCATGAAACTGGTGAAGTGCTGCCCCCTGCCCATGGGATCAATCATGGTCAATTTCGCTCGACCTGCAGGAGCGTCTGTTAACAGACGCCACAACACCTGATGTGCAAGATCAATGGCCTTTCCCATATGAGCCTCTGAGCACTCAATCACCAATCCGCAATGAAGTCGGCGATGCAGCACCACCGGCAGGCCTGGCGGTATCTGAATTTCATCGAGCAACCTTGCAAGCTCTTTCTCTTTAGCATCAACTTTTGTTCCGGTCGCAGAACCATTGCTCTCAGCACTGCCCGAATTGGGTTGGTCCGGCTGTTCCAAGACCCGACGCAAACTGTCTTCTACTCTCAAACTCCCTAGCGGCAGATAGTCGACCCCCTCACCCGCTGCTCGTGCAGCATTTGACAATGCACTCCAGTTTGGGAATTTCACCTCCATGTCTTCATCAGCTGACTTGATTCTTTGCAGCCCACGAGCCACTCCCTCATTCAACCGGTGGATCAGATGATCCAGTTCCAGCTGTCGTTTAGCTGATTGCCTATCACGTTCCGTCTGAATCGCCTGATCAGCTTCCATCAACTCTGTAGAAATACCATTTGCAACCACATCAGCTTTGGCATGCATCTCGGCTCCAACACGAGCTGCATTCGCCTCAAATTCAACATCTACTTTCTTCAATGAATCCGACAACATCACACGTCTTTTATCTTGCTCCACAGCAAGTCGCTGCTGCATTTCTACTGTCTGCTCTTTCTTCCAGCGTTCAGTAGCTGCCAAGTGTGCATCGCGTTGCTCCACAAGTTCGGCCGACGCAGTTTCGGCAAGTTCCTTTGCAGCCTCGCGAGCATTGACTGCAAACTCATCTGCTAATCGCCCGATCAGCAACACTTTTGGATAAATGCGACGTGTCATGCGTTTGAGTGGCCACAACAACACAAGATACGTGCCGAATCCAAGCACACATGCGGGAACGATTCCCCCTGCAGCCCAGAGCCATTTGTCAGATGGATTAGAAACAAACAACAGGGATCCGATCGCCCAAATCACCAGGAACACTGCAACACCAGCAGGCAAGTAAAACGAGTCTACGATTTTGGAAGCGGCGCCGGACTGTAGTTCCACCGCCAGCTTCTCACATTTCTTTGTCAAACGACTCAGTGATTCGATGGTAGCTTTGATCGTTTCAGGTCTCGACTCCCTTAATTCTTTTAACTGCTCTTCATCGGGCTTTATCTCCGGAAGCATATCGAGCCGACGGATGGTCACATGATTCACCTCTTCAATCTGCTTCGCTAGAGGCAACAAGGCCTCATCAATCAGCTTGACTTCTTTTCGTTTTTGCTGACCAGGTTGATCTTTCCGGTTCTCATATTGTTCTGTGACTGCCTGGCATCGTGATTGCACCTTTTGCTCGATCACCAGTTGTTCTTGGACTGTTTTTTGCTTGAACAGCTGCGTCAGACGACTCAACTCAATCCGATTACGAACTGCAGTTTCTTCGTAAATGCTTGCCTGTGTTTCGTCTGCTTCATCCCAGATGGCAAGCATTTTGCGGCGTTTATCTCGACACTGCTCCATCGTGGCAGCATGGCTAATCGCATAATTTCTTTCTTGTTCCATTTCCTGCTGAAAGTGCAGTTTTTGCAAATCCGATTGCCGAGCTGAGCAAGTTTGAAATCGCTTTGACAAACCATCCAGCAGTTGTCGTTGACGAGAGGTCGCAAGAAGCCCAGTCGGACTGACAGAATTGTCTTTCATGATCGCGATGGGGGGAAAGAGGAGAGAAGCAACGCTCTCTATTCTAACCCGTCAGACAGCACATTATCATCTTTCAACTCAAGATCTGCCTTCCTGACCGAATCACAGAATTCATGAAGCGTTCCTGTAAATCGGCTCAAACTGGGACCGAGCGAGGACAGATGCTCCTGCTCAAACTTCCGACAACGATCATCAAGCCAATCTTCGCGCACCTTTCCCCAAAGCCTCGCGAACTCCGTAAAATCACGCTGAATGCGGCCTTCGCAGTCTGTCACACGCCCGAGTTGAAATGCCATGCAAGCCCTCCCTTTTGGGGGATATTAGGATTGCGAATTGAACGTACGCAACATTTTCCTGCCCTTATACAGATTAAACAAATCATCGGCAGAAAGTGGTCTCAAGCGTCCAGAAATTGGACGATCAATGGTTTCAAGATTGTCTGTGATCACGACACATTCGGTGGTTTCCCGCAGTGCAGTGAAGAGCCCTGCTTGCTCATCCAGAAAAATCCCGAGCATCACAGGCTTCATGGAACGGTAACCGTTATGTTCCAGATGTTTCGAAAATGTCTCCATAGCACGTTGCTGGGCATCATTGAATTGGTCTGCAGCAACCGTAAATATTTCTTCATGCTCGACATGCCACCCCGCGTAGATCGCGTAGATATCGTCAACAGGAAGATTTGCTACATCCGTCGACATGGCGAAACAAACCGGGCCCGTCATCCCAACATTGCTGTAGGTTCGCTCACCCATGTTGTACTCAAATCGCACCAGGTAAACATCAATGGGATCGTTATAGCTTGGCCATAATAAGCGTCGCTGATCGATAACTTCCACAGAAGTTGGTGGGACCCCCATCTGTTGTGGCTGGGTAAGCCACAACGCCATCTCTGCCTCAGCAGTTGCTTTTTCTCCGCGATCATCCTCATTGACCTGATCACCGATCCCAATTTCATCTGCATAGTGGATCGCTCGCAGTCGAGCAGCCGGATCCTCGGTTAAAGCCAGCAATCGCTTTTTGCCATTATCATCTCCCAGCTTGGCCAGTGCTCCCGCGGCTTCGCATTGAACTCGTCGGTGTCGAAGCTCGATGGTTTGGTTCAATTTTCCTATCGAGGTCTCATCACCGATCAAACCAACGGTATCGCAGAGTGATACGGCCAAAGCCACAGCCTCGCCTAACGTTGCTTGAACTGTCTCAACATCGTCACCAAAGGCCCGTGGGTTTTCTTCGAACAAACTCAACCGTCCACTGACTTCACCCAATAAGTGATTCAGCATGGGCAGACGCTCACTCGCCTGATGAGTTTCAGTGCGGCCTTCTCGAAACAGATAATTTGCCAGATCCAAGACAGGTGATGCCAAAGCGGCATGTTGCAATGAATCCAACAACGCCGGATACACCACATCAATCGACCAGTCTTCGTGCTGCATCAGCGGGCTGAAGACCTGCGCTGCCTCTATCCACTGGCTGGGAGGCATCTCCTCCAACAAAAACACCAATCTGCCCAATGCATCTTCGCTGCGAATCATTGCGAGCAGCTGAAGGACCAGAAAACGATTGGTTGTCTTGGGTGGCAACACTTCCATGATCTTTTGCAGGTGGCTTGGCTCCACCTTGGATACAACTTCTGGCCCCGCCTGCAAAACAACGGTATGCATCACGCGCAAGATACCGCCAAGAATGGCAGGATCAGATGCTGAAACCATATCCGGCTGACTGGCAATCTCTTCGATCAGCAGGGCTCCCTGACCTTCAACTGATTCTGCCAACTGTCGCAATTGCCATCCGGCAGCAACTGGATCAGCGGTTGACCCAAGAAGCGGCTCGAGTTTTTCTTCAAACACGGAATCTTCTGTTCTGTTCGAGACTTGGTAGCACCGCAGGAGTGCTTTGTGATTCATTTCAGACCGGCAGCAGATCCTGTCAGGATTCCATTACCTGTTGGGCAGTCATTGCCTGTTGAGCAGTTCTGGCTACCGATACGCCGCAACGCCGCTCGACAATGCCAAGGTGGTGGTGCAAATGCCCTGCGGTCAGCCATGAGATCGCACGCACAGTGATGCAAAATCCATCTACTTCCACGTTAAAATCCCATGACGCTGGAACGATTCGCCGCAGCAACAACAAGTTAGCCTGTCTTAGATAGCCAAATTCTGCAACCAGACCACTGAAATTGCCGAGACCAAAACGACTATCAGCGTAAGCATTTTCGTTCCAGCCTGGCAAAGGCGTAGTATCGCCGGCAGCGATTCTGAGCATGCGATAGCCAAAAACCCGCTCGGCATCGACACAATGCTCAAATACCTGCCGAACAGTCCATTCATACGGAGCATGTACTTTGTCGATTTGCTCCGTACACAGATGGCTTGCCAACTCACAGACCCAATAAAGCTGATCTTCCAGAGCTTTCAGGACACAATCTCCCTGTAATTGATCGATCAGGCCCTGCTGATATTCGGTACCTACTTCGGTATTTTCCGGGCGTCGGCTGGCAATTCGATTCATCAGTGGTCGCAGCTAGTAAGTGACTGATTCATAAACGACGGTAAATTATAACCAGTTGGCGTCGCTCCCCGACCCGAAGGATAAACGTTGAAAATCGTGTGACAAGTCATTCGCGGCCCAGGTTGCCAGCTTGCCACGACCTTCGTATCAGCAGCAGAGGTTCAAAATACGGGATACAGCTCGTGGCCTGCTAAACACCATGGCAGCAGGGCGACACAACCGCGTAGGCAACGATCCAAGCGAGGGACTTGCCTCAACCGGATAATGTGAAAATTTGTGACACACGGTAAATCTCGGCAACCTGCTCCATTTGTCCTGCCCTTCACAGTGAAATTGCAGCAGATTTGCCATACCCAGTCTCGGTCATGGTGAACACATGGTGTATCTGTGCATTTTTTTCGCTGTCGTGGCGTTCTGTCAATTAGGTGCGCGATTCCATCGGTCTCAGCGACTAGAAGAGCTTTCGTTACGGAGCAGTGCCGATTTGGGTCACCTCAAACGAGAGTTGGCCAATCGGCATGTGATCGTCTCACATCTCGCCGATTCTCTTCCTAGCTCATTCGATCCCAAGTTCGAACGACAAAAACTGCGAGAGATCAGCCAGACAGCTGAAGACTCGCTTTCGACCATCGATCCCCGCAAACCATGCGCGAACAAAATTCGTGATTTTATGGCGCGAGAACGCGAACTGGTCGACGTGACTCGCGATCTGGTCGACTGCATCGAAACGGACAATGATCTCAACCAAGCCCACCTGGTCGCCAGTTGTATTGAGGGGCTCGACAAAGCCAATGCGCAAATCGGGAATCGCAAATCCATTTATAATTCCTCAGCCATGGCGCACCAAAGGCTGAAGCGTGGCTCGTTCCTACGACAGCCTAAAAGTCGAGAGGAATTTACTGTCTTTGATTCAGAAGAATGGGATATGAGGACCGCGACTGGCTCATGATGCGGCGATTTTCCTAAGCAACTCGGCCGTCACTGTGACAGATTCCAGATCGATGGTATGCGGGCCCTCGAAAGAATGAAAACGGTTGCTCACGCCAGAGTTCTGTAACATTTCATTGAGGATACTAGCGCTGGCGTAGGGCAAAACCGGATCAATCGTGCCATGTGATTGAAAGACCTCGGTCCCAGACAATCGGCTCATCGCTTGCTGCCATTGGGGTCGACAGATTACCGTACCCGAGAATTGAATCAGCAACTGCGGAGGTGCAACACTTCCCCTCAATGCAGTGTCCATCGCCAACATGGCTCCCTGCGAAAAGCCTCCCAGCACCAAGGGAGTTGCGTCTCCACCCAACTCCTGTTTTACCGATGTAATCGTGTCGCAAAGTGTCAACCTTGCTTCGGTAACACCAGGTGGCTCATGCTCATGCAATTCCTCAAAGTCGGATGCCTGCACGGCCTCAGCCAGACGCGCCATATTGATCGGCCACCAGGCACGTCCCTGCGGCATACCAATTTCTGCAAGTGAGTTTGGCGCATCCGGAAAAACAAAACGGAACTTGTCGCCCTGATCACCTAATAAACTGAGCCACTCATTGGAAAGCCCCGCCAAGTCGTCATACGACGCCCCATAACCGTGGCAAATCACTACTCCAATGCTCGGCTCATCACCACCATCAACAACAATGCAATCGAGTGAGGCGATTCGGGTCCGGCGTGCTTCAGGCATTAAAATTCTCGAGTAGGGAAAAAACGGAATAGGATGATCCAGAGTGGATCCACGAATCGAAAGATCGACGACGTCATCGGCTAAATTCTTGCCATATCATTGCAAGCTTTTAAATCACAAATTTACTTTAGCAGCTTAATTTGCGATGTAATTCGCCATCAAAACAATGACTTTAGACCAGCCCAACGTTTCACGAACGGCATAAGTCAAACAGCAGCAAGTGTTGTTGCAGGACGCCAATCAACAAGATGAATCTCGACCTTCCTGAATCCACGGAAGTCATTCACCACCGGGCGGTAGGCAATTTCAATTGGACCTTCGGTAGCATTGAGTTCATCGCACCAATCGCCGGCACCAAAAGCCACCCCACGGATTACTTTTTTTCCTTGCCGCAAATTAACGGTGAGATGCCGATCCCCGCCACCCATCTTGCGTGCAGGTTCATCGAGTTCGACATTTCTGCAAAACAGCACGGGTCTTGGATTGGCCGCACCAAACGGGGCAAGCATATCCATCTGCTTGAGCACCTCGAGATTCAATTGACCGAGCGTCGCCTCTGCGTCGATCACGATCTCAGGCACAATTTCTTTATCGTGCCATTGCTTGGCGACTGCTTCATTGAAGTCACCCCGAAAAGAATCAATTTCTCTTTCACTGATCGTTAAACCCGCTGCAGCTTTATGTCCGCCGAACCGCACCAACCGGTGATCACACTCACAAAGAGCATCGTAAAGATTGATATTCGTTCCACCGACACGACCTGAACCAACTGCCTCTGATTTGCCAGCAGCATCCTGAGAAATCACAAAAACCGGCTTGGCATATTTGTCGGCCAGACGACCGGCCACGACACCGATGACACCCTGATGCCAACCAACACCAGCAAGCACCAACGCAGGATCACTCTCCGGCTCAAAATCAGACTTGGCCTGTTTGTCTGCTGCCAGATAAACACTGCGTTGCAAACTGTCACGTGTCGTATTGAGTTGATGAATGTATTCAGCTAGCTGCGTCGCTCGCTCACCTGGTGAAATGGTCATTAACTCGACCGCCAATTGCGCCTGCCCAAGCCGTCCAGCGGCATTCAGCCTCGGAGCAATAGTGAAACCAATGCTCTCGGTATTGAGGCTTTCAACCTGATCAAGCTTGGTGACCTTCATCAATTCGGTCAGACCGGGCAACGGCTCAGCACGCAGCATGCGGATGCCATGCTCAACCAAAATGCGATTCTCATCGAGCAGAGGCACCACGTCTGCCACCGTTCCGATTGCAGTCAGAGACAGCGACTGCATCAAATAACGACGCATCCTCTCGGTTACTTTCTTTGCCCCACAGATCGACTGGCAAAGCGACCACGCGAGTTTGAATGCAACGCCCGCACCACAAAGTTCGCCAAACGGATAAGTAGTGCCTGGCAAACGTGGATGCACAATGGCATCAGCGTCGGGTAATTGCTCACCGATGGTGTGGTGATCAGTGATCACCAATTTGACGCCCAATTCCTTGCAGAGCTCAGCGTGAGAGACGCTGGTGATTCCGCAATCTACTGAAACGATAAGTTTCTTACCACGATCAGCCAGTTTTCGAATCGCTTCGTCATTCAAGCCATAACCGTCTTCAAGACGATTCGGAACGTGATAACTCACATCGGCATTAAACAACCGCAGACCGTTAACTAAAATGGCTGTCCCCGTCATCCCATCACAGTCATAGTCACCATAGATGACGATGGGAGTCTTGTTCTCAATCGCTTCGATAAGAATCGATGTTGCTTCCGGAATGCCTGGCAATTCCTGCGGATCTCTCAAACCCATTAACTTGGTATCGAGAAATCGGGAAGCATCCTCGGAGGTATAAATACCTCGGCTGACCAGAAGTTGTGCAACCACAGCAGGCAGCCTTGTCGACTGTATCAAACTCTCAACACGATCAGCATCGTGTGGAATGATCCGCCACTGTCGTTTCATCCGTGAATCCTGTCGACCTGAACCGCTTGGACCCGACCCCTATCACCTTAAACTCGGCAGGCATGAAGTGCCTGAACCGTGTGACTTCCCATGTTACTTGACTGGATGTCGGCACCAACGGCAGAAACCTCAGCCTATCTGTCCCCAGAGGAACACAAGGCAATACCGAGTCACTGCAGGTCTGCCTCAAGACAGCTCACGAGAGAAGAACTCATGGGTTGTTTACAGAGACAGGATCGAAAACGCCGATTCCGTCGACTTACTTCTTCTTTTCACCGTGAAAAGTGTGCTTCCGCAAACGCGGGCAATACTTTTTGACACGGAGCTTTTCTCCGCCAGGCTTTCTCCTGACTGAGTAGTTGTAGTCGCCGGTCTCTTCGCACACGAGAAAAATCGTTTCAGCTTTTTTCTTACTTCTGGCCATCGGGAGGGCTCGGTTTATCGGCTAATTTGGGCAATATGGAAATTTCAAGCTGGGATTATTGCAGCAGAGGGCCTATTTCAGCA
>ERZ887830.1651-NODE-1651-length-12296-cov-4.351115_pt1 | contig 12296 bp, 7 predicted proteins | sample MGYA00521101_ERZ887830 | MGnify/ENA primary metagenome ERZ887830 (study PRJEB32303, sample SAMEA104408592) | aquatic metagenome | biome: Marine water; feature: Pelagic; material: water | place: Baltic Sea | collected 2014-06-05T16:38:00 | depth 1,762 m ...
AGTACTTGGCCACTGTGACTTCCACTGTGACTTCCGCTGTGACTTCCGCTGTGACTTCCGCTGTGACTTCCACTGAGTATCCCGCTGCCTTGACCCGCGGGAAAGCCTCTGCATCCTTGCTTCTCTCGCACTGTTTTATGAGGTGATTGACAATGGTCAAGCGGGGGCCAGCTCGGAACCGATGCGTCGAGCCATTTTCACCTGTTGCCTGCCCGACACCCCGAAGATAAGACTAGCTGACTTTACGGCATCTGACGGCACAACGTCTAAATTCTGATGTTCTGTTCGCTACGCTTTCACTAAATTAACAGTTTAAAAAACTTAACGTGCCAAGCAAAAAAGTCTGCCAGCCAGCCCAGATATCGCCATCAGAAACGTTCCCGGCTCCATCAACGCGATCGCCTGTGTTGGATTACTCAGCCAGCTCCTTTCCATCTTTGCCGCGGACAATCTGCCAGCTCAAGGCACAATTGAAGTCACAGAAAGCTTTGACAGCTTCGATCCAAGCCGCTTTAAAACCAAAATCCTGAATCGAAACAGCAGTATTCGAGACGGAGTGCTTTGGAACCATGGGGAAAGTGGTGGCAAATATTCGCCCATGGTTCATCTGGCTCTGGTTCCTCTCAAACTCGAGGGCAGGGATCTGGAGATTTCCTTTCGCTACCGGCACTTGCAGCAAGGCTGCCTGATTTGGTTTTTCGTTGATGGCGATGACGGGTTTGGCAGCATCGATCACTTGTTGCGTATCAAACTGCTGACAACAGGCGTTCAGCTTCAGATCGATTCCCACTCGCTGACCTCCCTGCATCCCGAGCGTCAGAACAAAGATCAACCGGCAGACAAGGCCAGTGGTGCTTTTCGTCTGAGCAAAAAACTACCAAGGCATCTGGTCGAACTCAAAACCAATCAATGGCACGACATAAAACTGGTCTTCCACCAAGACAACGTAACGATTTCAGTCGATGATGAGACGTGGGGGCACACGCTACAACACGCCTGCTTCAATATGACAAAGCGTAAACTCCTTTGGCTACAGAAGAGCGGAAACAAAGGCCTTGAGATTGATGACATCAGGATCAGGAATGCAACGAACTAGCTGCGTTGACAGTCTGCCACACCGCGCGACCACGATGGCTACTTGATGTGTCCGGATTCCATACGTACGGGAATACCTGCATCCCGCATGATCTGTTTTGTTTCTGAAATTGTGAACTGTCCGAAGTGGAAAATACTGGCTGCCAAAGCTGCATCTGCTTTTCCTTTCTGAATGGCATCGACTAGATGGGCAGGACTGCCTGCTCCACCGCTGGCCACCACCGGGATTGAAACGGCCTCGCTAACAGCGGCCGTAACCGGAAGGTCATAGCCATCGCAGGTTCCATCAGCGTCCATGCTGGTCAGCACAATTTCACCTGCACCAAGAGCCTCAACTTCGCGGGCCCAATCCACAGCCATCAGCCCCGTTGGCTTTCGACCGCCGTTGATATGGACCTCCCATACTTCTTGGCCGTTTTTGATGACACGCTTGGGATCAATGTTGACCACAATGCATTGGCTTCCAAATCGGTCCGCTGCCCTGCGAACGAATTCAGGATCTTTGCAGGCAGCAGAATTGATCGAAACCTTGTCACAACCAGCCGATAATAGCGAGCGGACATCCTCGATGGTGCGAACCCCGCCGCCAACCGTCAGTGGCATAAAAACCTGTTCTGCGGCTCGCCGCACGACGTCGAGAATGATGTCACGTTTTTCATGGCTGGCAGTGATATCAAGAAAGACAAGTTCGTCGGCGCCCTCGTCTTCATATCTTTGGGCAACCTGAACAGGGTCCCCGGCATCTCTCAAATTGACAAAATTCGTGCCTTTGACAACTCGGCCATCATGAACGTCAAGACAGGGAATGACACGTGCGGCAAGCATGATTCTGGTCTTCCGTTGGGGTAGGTTCGAGCAACAGACACGGTGGCCTGAAGCCATCAGAGGCTGCAAAGAAACTGAAACTCAATTCTCGCTTCATGATCGAAGAATCTGTTCAGCCATTTGCTGACACTGGCCATAATAACCGCCGCCAAACAGATTCAAGTGATTCAGCAAGTGGTAAAGAACATAAACATTGACACGACGCTGCCAACCGGCGGTCATGGGCAAGGCTTGCTGATAGCTGTGATAAAATGAGGGTGGACATGATCCAAACAGCATCAGCATGCCGAATTCCGCCTCTCGGCAACCATAGTAAACCGCGGGATCGACCATCACAGGTCGACCTTCATCACTGCAAAGATAGTTTCCGCTCCACAAATCACCATGTAGCAGCGATGTCTCCTCTGATCGCCCATCCAGCAATTGATCCAGCCTGTCGATGACCTCCTCACAACCCCGACGTAGCGATCCATCGATCAGTTGTTGGTCGGCCCCCCACCGAAGCTGAAACCCCAATCGATTTTCGGCCACAAAATCAATCCACCGGTCCACAGGCCGATTGACCTGTGTAGCAGCCCCCAGAAAGTTATCACGATCAAGACCAATCCGAGTTCCGGAAGTGCAACGATGCATTTCCGCCAAGCCGGTTCCAAAATCATGAAAGAAGGCATTTGCGGGAGGCCCTTGGTCAATCCACGGCATGATCAACCAAACGCGATCACCAGCCGCCCCGATGGCCTCGGGCTGTGGCGTCGCGATGGAACTGACCGCCGCCAGGCGTTCCAGCCCATCAGCTTCAGCCTTAAAATTGCCTAGAAATGACAGTTGATTCGACTTGGCGAACCAGTGTTGCTGACGCCCCTCACCATCCTGGGTGAGGACCTGGCAACTATCGCTGATGCAACCACCCGTAACCCTTTGCTGGTGAATGACAGTTAAATTATTCGGCATCAGCACCGAAAAAGCTTGCTGCAAGTCATCCATCAGCATCAGCGTGTAAATAGGCAGGGGGACACAGATGTCTACTTCAAGTCGTAGTCAGCGGGTTTCTTTCCTTTAATGTACTTTCCAAAACCAAATTTGGTAGGAACGTACTTACCAACCAAATCGACGTTGGAATCCGGCTTGATCTTGTCCTCGAGACCAATGCACCAGTAAGCAGCGTTGACCAACATGCGTCGAACACCTTCGCTGGGAAGATCATCTGCGGATCCCATGGTAGTCGTGAAGGTACGACCATCGTTGTAGGATCTAGTCCAGCCGACGGGCATCATTGGATCGTTCTTTTTGCCTTCAAGAGGCTTGTCATCTGGGCTCATCCCAACGAGCACCTGCACTTTGATAATCGTATGCGCGTCACCACTGAGTGGCAATCGAATACCGTACACGTCCGTGGGTCCCCAAACATCACCGTCCTTGATCCCAGTCGCGATTGGATGAGCCGCATCAGCAACAATTCCGCGAGTCGATTGTCGACCGTGCTGCCCATGATGCGAAACCCATGTTTCACCGAAAATCTGTTTTCCAAAACCACCTTGATACTCAGGTTTACCGTAGTTCCAACTATATTTCGCGTACTTCCGATCACCGGGAATATTGAATGAATGGGTTGATGTGCGTACCGCTATCATGGGACGTCCTGCTTCGGCATAGTCAACAATCCGTTTCATCTGGTCATCTTCAAGATTCCTGAACCTCAATCCGAAGACCACAAGATCAGCATCATCCAAGGCCTCAAGACCAGGAATATTGGTCACATTCTCTGGGTTAATCTCTCCGGTTTCAGGATCGATTGCAAACAGAACGGTGCACTTAAAACCGTGGTGTTTTGAAAGGATTTTACCCAGTTGCGGAAAAGCTTCTTCGCTTCGATATTCGTGATCTCCGGACACCAGCACAATGTGTTTACCAGCTCCCGGTCCATCACCACCGGGGAACTCCAACCATCGCTCATCCGCTAGGGTCACGGAGACGAACAGGAACGCAACGAAGGGCACGCAAAAACGGATCATGTGATGTTCACTCATGAAAGAAAGGCAGGGTGGGGCATTTGCGACGACAAAACGATCGTTAGCGGGCCATAGTTCAGCCAATGCCCACCGCAAATCAGCATATTCCTGTCGCCCATCGGCTCTCAAATTGGCCGCGAGTTCGGCAATTTACCGGTCGGCATCGCCAACAAACAGTGAAATTGCGAGGCTCATGATAGCTTGTCAATGCGGTTTACTCCAACGTTCGAGGTGGCTGAATGCGGAACAGCACGACATTGCAGCTTCGGATTCTGCCAAGACTCGTCTGCGCTAAATCGCAAATGGCAGCAATTTGTTATCCTATCGTGCCTGAAACAAGCTTTGCCACCATCCAGCAAGGAGCCTTCCAACGTGTCGACGATGATCACCGAAGCAGCCCAGTTACAACGCGCGACCGGGTGGAACCGAAAGCTGGCACGGAGTCCACAAGAGCGTGATCGACTCCGCAACTACATAGCCTTCCAAATGGCTTCTGCGGGTCTCTCGACACCGGATGAGGCCAATAACTCTGACTCGATGGCGAGTTTTTCGACGGGAATCCTGAATAGTCTCCGCGAAAAGAATCGCCTACTCTCGGAACATCGCGCGCCGGTCGACTCACGAATCGAGACTTTTCTGCAGGAGTATTTTCGTGGCTGCACGATGGAAACTCCTCTTCGGTTGCCAAGCCGGTCACTGACACTCGACCGCCACGGAATGGCAAGAGAACTGAGCCTGCCCGTGAATGGCCACTCTTTTCAGAACGAGCTGGTCAATTCTTACCGCTGCTTGAATGGCGTCCTGAATAATCCACGGGCTGACCGACGCACGACTGCAGGCACTTTTCATATCACTGAGGATGGGCTTTCAATTCCTCGAGACAAACGTACCGTGCCCCGTAACGCATTTGTGCAATTATTCCTCGCAGCGATGCAGCCGCCTGAGGAAATGATGATGCTGCCGTACACATCGGAATCTGCGAATCCTGCAGAGTCGTGGGTGTCATTGTTGCTGAGACCCGCAGTCTGTCCGGAAGTACCGGGATACTGCGAAGCTCAATTCATGGAGACACGTTTCTTTGCACCCGGCAGCTTGGTCAGCAATCTGGATTTTGTGGAGTCGATCTTTGGCAATGCGGGTGACCCGCTGACGGCAGCAAACGATGCCGCACTCGATGTCAAATCCTGGAGTGGACACACTGGTTGCGTGATTTTGGCACCACACTTGGTTCACTTGCGAAAGAAAGATGTTGGCCTGCCTCACTGGGACGATGCGACGGAGCGTCAACGCTCAGACTCGATGTGCTGGAAAGACGAGTCCGAATGCTATAATGACGGCAGTGCATTCAAACTCTCGTGTCGGGATGCTTCGGGTGTCATGGTCACCCTGATTGCCGACAACTACTACGGGTATTGCAAAAAAGAAGTCAAAACACAAATCAGCTTTGCAACGAATCTGATGGGTAACACCGAAGAGGAACATGCTGGTGGAGCCCTGGCTTTTGCGTCGTACTCGTTGGGCAGTGACTTCATAGTCAACAGCAGACGCTACAACGGAAGATCATTCAAAACCATTGCCAAAGAGTATGAATCCTTCATTGATATTCATCCCGAGGGTTATGGGGTTGATCGCGAAGATCCAAGCGTCATCTACATACCCGAAGATGCTTACGCCACCCTGGAAGAGCGTTGCGTTCGGTGGACCCTGAACGGAGAAGAGCAGCGTATTCCATTGACGCCCAAGCATATTTACATCGCGCCCAGCGGATACAAGATCCGTCTTGAAAAACACCCAGCGGCTCCTTCATGGCGATTGATTGGTACTGCGGCGGAGGGAATTTTCTGCCACAAACCATGCACGGTGAGCGGCGGCGGCAAGAGCGAAATCAGCAAGAGTCTGCGTGACTACATGCTGTACGGTCCGATCTTTGTCGCCGATATCGATCGAGATTTCGAAAAGCTGGACGAAATCTTCAGTCGCTCTTATGTGAATCGTTGGCGGGACGACATGCCTGACAAACCCGATTACAGCGAACGCCCCAGTCGTGGAGTCCTGGACTCAACACGCAGCCTTGGCAGTATGATTCAACTGCTGACGCCACAGCCAAATTACAACAGCGACTACACCGCATGGCTGGAAACGATTCCAGAACATGTGTATGCCCTTGCTCTGATCATCAAACGATTCGTGCAGCCCGGCATGGAAAAGGACTGGAGACAGCACTTCGGTGTCGACATTGTTAACGGTTCACCAGGCCACGAATTGAAAATTGGTGAACGGGCACTGGTTGGAACCTATCTGCGAGTTGGCCTGGACGAACGTAGCTGGCGAACATTCAAGCTGCGTCAAGACTTTATCGCAGCTGCCAAAGTCCAACGGGAGGACGACATCAGCTGTAGCGTTGTTGTGCCCGCCAGAGAAGTCGCCGAGCTTGGTCCCGCTGTGGCGCCAGCTTTCAGCTACAAGTTTGTTGAGAATTGCGAATATCGTTTATTCCAACGCCCTGATGATGCTGTCCACCGCGGACTGGACAAACAGACCGAATTGGATCTTTCCCAGCCAGGTAACTTCATCAGTAACTTTGAACCTCTTTCAACTCAGAAAGCGAGAGAAATCGTCGACGACGCGGTTGAATTCGACAAGTTCAGTGGCCCCATGGAATCACTACTCGAAGAGGCTGCCCAACAGGCCGAAGGCTATGTCGTCAGTACTGCCGACCCACGAATCGTAAACGGTGCTCGAACCAAAAACCCCCGCTATTTGCAAGATCGCCCTGACATGGTGAATTCCCGCGACACTTACGTCGCGATGCGGGGAATGCAACTCAGCCGCTGCCTGCCAGCGGACTCCCCGGTGCTTGCCCCTGTCGGTGCGATCCTCAGCGGAAGACGAAATAATCCACCAGACACCAAAACTGGAATCCGCTCCCTCGCTGTTTACTCTCCACTTCACTACCAGGAACTCCCTGAACTGGTGATGGACTACGTCTGCTCTCTGACAGGAAAAAGCCCCAGCACCACGGGTGCCGGTAGCGAAGGGGCACTCACCAAAGGACCGTTCAATGCCTTGCTGCCATCGATTGATCTGAACGCGATTGTGACCTCGATGATCCTGACTGAACTGGGTGGATTCAGTACACCAGCAGGTCACATCGGCCCCCGCTTTGAGGTGGGACACGATATCTCGCTGCTGATTCCAGAAGTTTGGTGCCGCATGGGACCAGAAGAAAGAGATCCCAAAAAATTAATCGAAGCTGGCATGCTGGAACGCATCAACGACTTCGAATTCGAAGGTAACCAAATTCCCGCCAGCCGTCTCGGGTACCGGATCACACGAAAATTTGTCCGCCAGTATCTGGGGCGTGTCTTCGACAATCCGTCCAAGGTTTTCACGGAAGACATTCTAAAACCGGAACTACAGGACCCCACGTCGTTCGCCGATGGAATCCTCCACATCGCCGAAGCTCAAAAGCGAGTCGCCGCGCACTATATGGAGGATGGTGGATACGAGAATGCGTGCCCGCCACTTAAAGCGATCCTCAACATCATGGCGTACGGCCAACACGAGGGAAAGCAGATCACCGACCCCGAGATAAGAGTTCTTTTCTCGCGGGAAGAATTACTTAACAGTGAGTGGTACCAGCGTCGGTTGGTCGCCAAACAGCTGCGAGATATTGCACATTGGAAAACCATGGAACAAAAAGTTCGCAACTATCTGGATGACCCAACTGAACAGGACATCGTTCGTGATTTAAAACTCGAAGAACGCCTTGCCTACGTTCAGGAACAACTGACAGCCAGCCAATCACCCGATTATCAGGAATCATTGGTCGGCACGCTGGGTGTCGATCCCATGCAATCAGCTGTTGGTGAATAGTCGCTGACGCATTGGCACCAGCTAATTTCTTTCGAATCAATGATGATCCGAAGAATGGAATACTCCGGATGGAATACTCCGGATTGGTAATCCTGAAATCAATCGCTGGCTGCAAGGCAAAGCGAATCAACCATTATCGATCCCACCCTTTCGAAAACCGGGCATTTCGCAACAACTGGCGACTCGGTCGATCACCACCTGCCAAACCGGATGAAAGACGTCTTCTACCGCAGACGTTTCGCTGATGGGACGCACCAGCTCGAAGTGGGAAAGGTCCACCTTTACCAAGTCTTTGGTCGCAGCCATTGCAGCGCTTTCGGCTGCAACAATTCCGTCCCCACGCCCGCGGATAAGTTCATCGAAGCCGCTAAGCAGTGGTTCAATACGTGGACGGATCAACCGTAAGAAACCATCGCGACGTTCAAGTTGACGAAATGTCTGCTGAATCTTTTCCACGGTCAGTGCATCAACAGGACTGCCGATGCCAATCACTGCCGTGTATCGAACATCAGGACGATTGTCTCTTGCATTTAGCGAATCGAGAAATGCTGATCCGGGTGCGATATCCCTCAACTCAGGACTCGAGGGTGCGTGCAGGATCAGATCACTCACGTCTGCGACTCCGAACTCACCCTTTGCAAATAAATTCATCAACGGTGGCAAAGTAGCCCACGCCGAGCCTCGATGCGGCGTACCAATTGTGATCAGGCCTGTGATGGCGTCATTTTCCAATGCAGAATTGTTGGTCCATTCGCGGGCAATCAAGCCTCCCATCGAATGCCCCACAAGCACTAATGAATGCTCACGTGTTGAGGATGCCAGATGTGATCTAACCACGTCCGATAGATCCCGAGCGATTGCAGCAATTGACCGATGTGACCCGTAAGCAGCTGCTGCTGTTTGGTACCCACAGGAACGAAGCTCTTCTCGTAATCCATCAAATGCTTCATGCGTGCCATTGACTCCGTGCAGGAACAACACCAAAGGTCGTCCCTCACCACTCTCTAACCAATTTTTATCGTGATGAATCGTGACCTCACGCACCTTTTGCGGACGACGTGGTAACTGCAGCAATGAAGGATCACAGCGTATCAACAAGCCTGGCGACTGGTTCCCGTCACGCGTCACGGAAAAATTCAAGCGGTTACCAGCCGCCAGATTAATCGCCAATAACGAAAGCGCAACGGCTGGTGAATCCAGCTGAATTTCCCCCACAGGCAACAGCTCCGCGACGGAGGCTTGATCAAGCTGCAATGCTTTCGCAACAGAAGCGGAAACATGCTTCCAGCCGATCCGCCCATCAGTTGCCGGAATGATCAATTCAACCATGATAAAATCCGAAATTCATTGTTTCGAAAGCGTTAAAAAAGGTGCGTAAATTCTTTCAACTACAAAGTGATTCAAAGCAGCACGATGAAGTGCGTCAACCAACAGCCTGATCTGATATTCATCCAATGTAGCGGGTGCTGATCAATTCCCCCAACCAATCCCGTTCGCCTGTGAAACACCATTTCGGTGTCGGCATCGAGCACTCAAAGCTGGAACACGTGAATCGGCTGTGAATGAACACGCCTAAACACGTCAGGTTACCAACCTCGAAACAGAAGGCACAAAACCCATGCATTGGGGTCGAAACCACTGATTTTGCGTGATTCCGAGGCCTCAATTCCCTCTGAAGGTGAGATTCGACGATTCCCAAATATCGACGTTGATCTATAATATCAATGCTGGGTCGGAATCCGATCCACGTGCCTGTCATGACAGGTCCCGCCATCAGCCCCTTCAACTTAAAGAGTGTTTTCGAGTCGATGTCATTTCGTCTTGCATCTTTCTGCTTCGTGCTCTGTCTCTCATTCAAGGCAGTGGCTTCACCACCATTACCGAAGCAGGCAACTGGCTTTCTTCGGGACCATTGCGTTGACTGTCATGACGGATCGGATGGAGAGGGCGGTTTTGATCTGAATACACTGCAAGACAACCTTAAGAATCCTGCAACTCTGGCTCAGTGGTCACGGATCATCGACCGAGTTGCTAATGACGAGATGCCCCCGACCGACTCAGCCCGCCCCACGCCTGTTGCAGCAAAATCATTCGTTCAAGGCACAACAGACTGGATCACGGATTTCCAAAAAGAGACGTTCGCCAAATTTGGACGTGTCCGCTCTCGACGGCTTACCAATCTTCAACTGGAGCGGACACTACACGATCTGTTGGCCATCGATCTGCCGCTTGCAACTCAACTTACGGACGAGTTACGGTCATCCGGATTCAATAATCTTGCCGATGCTCAGGCGATGTCCCACTTTCATCTACAATCACATTTGGCGGTCGTCGACACTGCATTGGAAAATGCTACTGCAAAGATTCGTGACCAGCCTTCACAAAAACAAGAAACGCTGAATGCCAGACAACTTTGCCGTGTGGATCCTCGGCGCCGTTGCCGCGAGCCAGAAATGTTGGGCGGCAAAGCAGTCGTCTGGTCCAGTGGTGTCACCTACCATGGCCGGCTTCCATCAACAACAGCAACCGAAAGTGGTTGGTATCGGTTCACAATCACCGCGTCCTCCCTTAATGAACCAAAAGACCATGGAGTGTGGTGCTCAATCCGAAGCGGGCGTTGCACATCAGGTGCCCCGTTGCTGGCATGGATCGGCGCATTCGAAGCAACGCCCACTGCACAGGATCGCACGTTCGAAGCATGGATCCCGAAGGGGCATATGCTTGAGATTCGTCCCGCTGATGCGACCATCAAACGCGGACGTTTCAGGGGAGGTCAGATTGGCACAGGTGAGGGCACGCCACAAAACGTACCCGGCTTGGCAATGCATGCCATTGTCATGCAAAGAATCCAGCCAGCAGGACAGGCGAATGCAACTCAGAAACATTTGTTTGGCGCCCTTGGAATTGAAATCGACAAACACAATGATGTGCTTCGCCTGAACAACGCAACCACCGAGCAGGACCTCAAGACCCAGGTTCATCAGTTTGCTGAGCGTGCTTTTCGTCGCCCAGTGTCAGTGGAGCAAATCCAACCCTTTCTAAACATGGTGCAAACAGGTTTTGCAGCTGGAGACGACCCCGTTGAAATCCTGATGGCGTGCTATCGCGGCATTCTTTGTTCGCCCAGATTCCTGTACTTCATCGAGCCAGTCGGAAAACTCGATGATTTTGCAATCGCCAATCGCCTCAGCTACATGCTTTCGAACAGCATGCCTGATCCGATCCTGATGCAGCTAGCTCGCGAAAACCAACTTCACCAAAAATCTGTTCTGCATGAGCAGACTGAACGCATATTAAAAATAAATGGAGAGATCGGGTTTCTCACCAGCTTTGCGGATCAATGGCTGGACTTGCTGGACATCGGCTTTACCGAACCGGATCGAAAAACACACAGCAGCTTTGATCCCATTGTGCAAAATTCAATGCTTGCCGAAACCAGATATTTCCTGAGTGATCTCCTAACCGAGAATGCGAGCGTTTCGCGACTCATCGACGCCGATCATACGTTTGCAAACAGTCGGCTTGCGCGTTATTACGGCATTGAGGGTGTGACAGGCGAAGATATCCAACGGGTCGACCTAAAAGCTGGTTCCAATCGCGGTGGGTTACTAGCACAGGGCGCGATTCTGAAAGTCACAGCGAATGGAACCAATACCTCGCCTGTCCTGCGCGGCGTCTGGATTTCCGAACGCATTCTTGGCAAGCCTATTCCGCCACCGCCTGACAACGTGCCTGCGGTGGAACCTGACATCCGTGGTGCGGCAACCATTAGGGAACAATTGCAAAAGCATGTGTCTGACGCGGGTTGCGCCGCCTGCCATGCCCACATCGACCCACCTGGCTACGCACTTGAAAATTTTGATGCTGCTGGTCGGTGGCGAACTTCCTATTCATATTCGCGGCAAAAGAAGAAAACTAAAATCGATGCCAGCTTTACAATGTCAGACGGTCGGAAGTTCCGCGACTTCCAAGAATTCCGTCGTCTGATTTCTAATAACCCCAAGCCACTTGCGAGAAATTTCTGCGAGAAATTGCTTGTTTACGGAACTGGATCTGCGATTCGCTTTGCCGATCGCCGTGAAATCAACAAGATTGTGGAGCAAGCCGCCGATTCCAGTTATGGGATGCGTTCACTTTTGCATGCAACAATTGCCAGTGATATTTTCCTTTCCAAATAGCCCTCCCTTTACTAAACAGACAAAATTTTTGCGATGCGTGAAATGACATCGAAAATCAATCGAACAAGCTCATCGGTATCGACTGCAGGTCGCTTCCTGAAACGTCGAACCCTGCTTCGCGGCACTGGCGTTGCAATGGGCCTGCCCTGGCTCTCCGCCATGGAACCTGCTTTTGCCAAGCCCAACACGTCGAGCAGGCCGAAGCGTTTTGTTGCCATGACCCTGGGACTTGGGCTGGTTGCTGAGAATCTTTTTCCATCCAGCAATGGATTCGATTACCAACCGTCTCGGTATCTGGAAGGACTACAGGAAT
>ERZ887830.1652-NODE-1652-length-12294-cov-5.938802_pt1 | contig 12294 bp, 9 predicted proteins | sample MGYA00521101_ERZ887830 | MGnify/ENA primary metagenome ERZ887830 (study PRJEB32303, sample SAMEA104408592) | aquatic metagenome | biome: Marine water; feature: Pelagic; material: water | place: Baltic Sea | collected 2014-06-05T16:38:00 | depth 1,762 m ...
TCGCATAGTCAATTTTAGATACCTCTATTGACATAAAATTATCTGCAGATGTTACTGAGGTTACAATATTAACAATCTCTTCTGCTTTGGTATGACTTCTATTGGTGATATTTAACCTATCAATAGGCTCTTTTACCAGCGATGCTGCCAGCGCACGTGCAGCACCTCCAGCACCAACCAGTAATATTTTCTTGCCTACAACAGAAAAGCCGTGATCCTTTAATCCTGCAACAAACCCAACACCATCAAAATTATCCCCATAAAGTCTGCCATCTTCATCAAAACGAAAAGCATTAACAGCGCCAGTTGCCTTGGCTCCAGGTCCCAAAATATCACATAAATTAGCAATATCTACTTTATGAGGAATAGTTACAACACCACCGCGAATATTTTTAACAGCGCGCATTGAGTTAACACAATCAGCAAGACCTGAAGGAGGTACATCAATGGCAATCATAACATTATCAACTCCTTGTTCTTCAAATTTTTTATTGAATAACGTAGGTGCTCTTACCTGTCCTGACGGATGCGCAAATATAACAAATATTTGGGTTGTACCTGATATAGGCATTTTTACTTAATCCACCCTTTTATGTAGTGTTATTCTGTATCTTTTGGCTCAAAATTTAAAGAAGCAGAATTAATACAGTATCTTAGTCCTGTTGGTTCTGGACCATCTGGGAAAACATGACCAAGATGAGCATCACATTTATCACAATGAACCTCTGTTCTTCGCATCATCAAACTTCCATCTTCTTTTTCGCCAACAGAGAGCGAAAAAGGCTGTGTAAAGCTAGGCCAGCCACTACCTGATTCAAATTTATCTCTGCTATGAAAAAGAGATTCGCCGCAGCAAACACATACATATTCCCCATGCGCATGATGGTCCCAATATTTTCCCGTAAACGCCCGCTCGGTTCCTTCTTTACGGGTAATTTGATAGGCTTGTGATGTTAGTAAATCTTGCCATTCTTTATCAGATTTTACAATTTTATCTGTCATTTAAACACCTTTTGTTAAATATTTGTTTGTTTTTTTGCATTCTTCCATAATTTTGAGAGCGTAATAGGCATATCAATATGTGCTACAGATAATGCATCACAAATAGCAGAAACAACAGCTGGCGGTGCGCCAATAGTACCTGCTTCACCAACGCCTTTCACGCCTAGATAATTATTCTGGCATTTGGTATTGCTTAGATGATGAGATACCATGGTAAGATGATCAGCTCTTGGCAGAGTATAATCCATCAAAGAGCCTGTTAAACATTGTCCTGTTTTATCATAAACCACATTCTCATACATTGCCTGCCCCACACCTTGGGCAATACCTCCATGTATTTGTCCTGCAAGCGTGTCTGGGTTTATTACGTCCCCCAAATCATCGGTAACAGAGTATTTTTTTATCTGTGGAACTAAGGTTGTTTTATCAATTTCTACCTCAACAATGTGGCATCCATAGGGAAAACTTGGTCCATCTGTTGTATACACATGCTTAATATCAAATGGGTGAGGTCCGTCATCTCTAAAAAGAGATTTTGCAAGCTGTTCAATGGTAACTGTATCATTTGTTTGGGCATGTCTGAATATACCCTCCTCGAATTCAACTTCCAGCTCATTACAATTAAGTAAATCAGCTGCCAATGGCTTAGCTCTTTGCAAGATTTTTTCAGCTGCTTGAGCTGTAGCAGAACCCAATATTACTGTCATTCTTGCCCCGCCTGTATTTCCAGAAGGTGATCTGCGGGAATCTCCTTGAATGATTTTTATCTTTTCTGCATCATATCCAAGTCTATCGGAGAAAATTTGAGTTAGGGTAGTTTGATGCCCCTGCCCATTTTCCATCTGCGCAGCGTGAATTATCACCTCGCCTTGATTATTAAAAGCAATATCAACGCCGCCATCTTTTCCGTTTCCACAAGATTCAAGATAAAGTGCAATTCCTACCCCCCTAATAAAACCATTTTCTTCGCTTGCTTTTTTTCTTAGTGCAAATCCATCTATATCTGCATTTTTAAGCGCTGCCTCAAATAATGCAGGCATATCACCAGAATCAATAGTACCGCTACACACTGTTTCATAAGGTATCTGATGAGGCTGAATCATATTTACTTTTCGGACTTCAATTCTATTAATATTCAAATCAAAGGCTATTTTATCCATCAGACGTTCCATTGTATAATTCGCCTCAGGACGACCAGCGCCTCTATATGCATCAACCGCAGGTGTATTGGTTACCACTCCAGTCACTTCCAAGCTCACATAAGAAATGTCATATAAGGTGGTAAGAGTACGGCTAGTTGATGTTGTAGGTACATAAATGCCGAAATTGGACAACCAGCTTCCTAAATTTGCTTGATTGTGAAACTGTACTGCTTTGATTTTGCCTGTTTTAGATACCAGTGCCTTAGCTGAGCTGAGTATATCACGCCCTTGCAAATCACTTACAAACCCTTCTGATCTATCTTGTTGCCAACGCAGCTTTTTCTTCAGTTTTTTTGCTGCCCAACTAGCACATAACTGTTCTGGATGCAGAAATATTTTATACCCAAAGCCGCCACCAACATTTCCAGAACGTACATGAATCATATCTGAAGGCATATTTAACGCCTTTGCTATTTGTCTTGAGATACTAACAGTACCTTGTGTGCCGCACCAAATAAGCAATCCGTCTTCTGTTTCAGATTCAGGATCTGGCATTGCAACAATCTGACGCATTTCCAGCGCGTTTGGCGCAATTCGATTATTTATAACGGTTAGTTCAACAATAGAATCCTCTGCCTGTCTTGCATGTTCAAACTGATGAATAGTTGCTTCATGATTACCTGTTCGCCATTGAAAAACTCTATTTTTAGGATATTCTGGGTAAAGCTGTGGAGCATCGTCACTTTGAGCTGAAATCACATCCACAACTGCTTCTAATGGCTGATAATCAATTTTAATCAATTCGCTTGCATCAATTGCTTGCTCTTTTGTATCTGCAACAATCATTGCAATAATATCACCAGCACAGCGTGCAATCCCACGTGACATGGGAGGTCTGGAAACAGGAATTAGCTCCCTTCCATCTAAATTATCTACTAAAGTTAAACATTGAATTTCACCAATATTGTCTTCATCCAAATCGCTTTGCGTTGCGATCAGATGAACTCCTGGCTGCATTGATGCTTGTTCAAACTCAATTTTATTAATCTGTGCATGAGCATGAACAGAGCGCACAAAATGAATAGCAAGCCCTTCCCCAACATTGACATCATCTGTGAAATTTCCAGTACCTGTAAGCAACACCTTATCTTCAACGCGTTTAACCGCCTGTCCAATTCCAAATTTCACCTCTGCCTCCTAAAATTGATAATTTTCGAAAATATATCACGTGTTCTTCTATATGTAATTACGCTGTTTTTATTTCAAGGAAAAGTCTTGCCAACCTGCATATAAACGAAAAAAGCTTGATACCCAGCATAGAGTGCCAAATAAAAATGCTGCTGGTGAAAATAGCGTTGGAAACAGTAATATAAAACTAATAAATAAAATGGTTTCTGCGCCCTCTACTATCCCACCTAGATAATAAAAACTTTTTTGACCTATTTTTTTCTGAAATTTTTCTGGTATTTTTGCCTGCATAATTGCGTATGCAAGGAAGGTTGTGCCTGTGCCTATAAAGCTGAATATAACAAAACACGAAGCAAAACTATTATTTCTATCAAATATAGCAAAAGCAAACGGAAGTGAGCTATAAATGATAAAATCAAAAACAATATCCAAAAATGCCCCTCTGTGAGTAGGTCCATTAATTCGTGCAACGACACCGTCTAAACCATCCAACAATCGATTTACTAGAAAGAAAATGAGTGCGCATAAAAAATAACTATTTGCTGCTAGTAATGCCGCTATGACCCCAAAAGCAAACCCGGCACCGCTTATAAAATCCGCCGAAATTCGAGCCTTTACCAAATATTTCGCTAAATATAACAATAATGGCGTTGAGTATTCTTGAAGATTTCTATCAAACATTAACACATGCCCTTACGCATAAAAATATACCTATTAAAACGGAAATAGTAAGAGGCACATTTTAGCCTGCACGTGCAAGAATAGTTTTTCCAGCCAGACAAAATTCTCCAGATTTTACCAGAACATTATAATTAGCAGGAAGGATAACATCCAAATCACCTTGTATTAACGAAATTGCGATTGGAACACCGCTTTGCATTATTCTTCCTTCAGATATAGGACTTGAAAGATATCTGGCAAATGGTCTACCCCACATGATAAGTGATATTTCATCCTCAGAATGAAGGGGATTAGACATTTTATGTGTATTTATAGTTATTTCTCTTCTCGCATTTAATCTTGAGGCATTCGATATTTGTGTTGGCAAAAACATACCATCAACAAACATATTAATTTCGATTCTTCCATCGCATGGCATATGAATCAGTTTGTTTGAATGAAATTGCTGTGAAATTCGAATACGAATTTGCTGTGCATCTGCTTCTATAAATGTGATAAGCCCATCCATCGGCACCAAAATATCTTTACCATTTTGGGCATTTATATCATGCATTTCTATTGGGTTTGTCACATAAACAAGCCAGATTAACCCCAACAGCCCTAAAACACCAAGCGGAAGCCACACAAACCCCATAACGCCAACACATAACCCTGTTACAATACGGACTGGCATAGCAGGCGATTGTGCGTTTAATGACTCAGTAAAATATTTTTTAACCTTACTCATATGCACCTAACCATATGTTGAAAATAGAAAAGTAATCATAGAATACTCTATCTTTACGTCAATTAACCCTCATTTTGGAATAGCAAATACTTGATTTGGAAAAATCAAATCTGGATTATCAATGCGAGATATATTGCGTTTAAAAATATCAACATATCGGATACCTTCTCCATATGATTTATAGGCTATTCGCCATAAAACATCTCCTTTGTGAATAACCAGCATATCACTTCCATCTCGCCCTATTGAAAGTAAATCCAAACTAACTTTAATCTCCGTTTGCTTTATTACTTTCTCGTTCTTATCAAGCAATTCAGCTTTTAAATTATAATTTTTATCTGATTGCATTGGCACATATGTAACCATACTCCATGGAATGCCTAAATCTTGTTTTACAGTTTCATCTAAGGTGACTTTTGAAATAAAATTTTGATCAAAATAACCTTGCATTGAATGTCCGCCATTTGCAAATCCAGATAGCCTTAAGTTTGAATCATCTTCCCAAGACAAGCTTCGGATTTGTATATATATATCATTCCTAGCAAGATTTTCCTCAGCCTGACGTAATTTTTCAGAAGTTTGAGCTGTCTGCGGAGCTACAGTGCTTGCCATATCTGCACGCGCCATAGCATTTACCGTATCTTCTTGTGTTGCTTGCTGGTCTGTTGACACAAGTTCTTTTGGTGCCTGTACAATAAGTGGCACAGATGATTCAGACTTAGGAACAAAAACGACAAGCGGTTTTTCTTGCTTATTCACATCTACATCAATTACCACAGCCAGCTCTGCGATATTTGCAGATGAGATATTAGATTCAGCAATATTTTGACCCGATTTTGTCTCTTCTGTTGCTTGCTTAATAGCAAATTGAATAAGGTGAGAGCCTGAATCAAAAGCTTTATCTGGAATAGCTACCCAGTCACCCTTCTGATTTATTTCAGCCTCGGCGATAAGAATATCCCCATTAAAAACTAATATTGTTGCACCAGCTGGACCTGTTCCCCCAAATACACTACTTCCATCAGGCTTTACCTGCGCCATTGTTACTTGCAAAATATTTGGCGATTCAGCTAATTCACTATTAGTGAGATTATCTTGTGCGTTATTAGTAAGTGTGTTTTCTAGATTCTGATTAACGCTATTTATCTGATCAGGCAGCGATTTTTTTTCTGCATCCAATTCTATGTCACTAGATTCAGACGCTGGCTTATCATATTCCGACTTAGAAACAGTTTCCGAAGTTTTTATTGGCTCTTTATCAGGAATTGCCAGAAAAGTGCCAACGACTAAAATGCCAACCAAACCAAGAAACCAAATCATCGCGTTGTTCATTAATTTGCTCCTAGCTAACAAACATAAAATAATGATAAGATACAAATGCTGTTAAGGCAAAATTATTAATTTTTATTCTTGGTCATTTTATGAAAACAATATGTATATTTGCTGGTGCATCTAAAGGACGTTCGCCGATTTTTTGCAATGAAGCATTTCGGATAGGGCAAATGATTGGCGCCAGAAATCATAAAATTATTTATGGTGGCGGCAGAACTGGAATGATGGGGGCATTTGCAGATGGCGCTCTTGCAAGCGGCGCATCTGTTACTGGCATTATTCCAGAATTTTTGGATAAACATGAGGTAGCCCATAAAGACGTTACTGAATTAATTATAACCAACACCATGCATGAGCGAAAATCAGCCATGTATAAAGATACTAGCGATTTTGTTTTACTGCCTGGTGGACTTGGCTCATTGGATGAAACTATGGAAGTTCTTACTTGGTGCCAACTTGGCCTTCTCAAAGCAAGAGTTCATATTTTTGATTTCGACGGATATTGGCAACCGATGCAAGCCATGCTTTCACATATTGCTGAGCAAGGTTTTATGCACAGCACAAATTTAGAATATGTTATTTGGGCGAAGACAGCAGATGCGTTAGTTGATAATCTATTTGAGTATGACTAATCATATTAAGTGTAGAAATAAAGTATTGATTCAAAGAGTATTTATTGAAATTTCAATATAAATTGTCTATGCTGTCACCAATTTCAATTATGTGTTTTCTTGCTCTAAATTTTGTCTGATTTTTTAACACTATTAGAGCAATATTTTTTAATAACGAAATCTTTTGGGGGTCAATTATGACAAAAATTAAGGTCTTAAATCCGATTGTGGAAATGGACGGAGACGAGATGACTCGTATCATCTGGCAAAAAATCAAAGATAAACTTATTCATCCTTATTTAGATGTAGATTTAAAATATTATGACCTTGGTATTCAAGCAAGAGACGAGACTGATGATCAGATTACAATTGATGCCGCTGAAGCTGTAAAAAAATTCAGAGTGGGCGTAAAATGTGCCACTATTACCCCTGATGAAGAGCGTGTTGAAGAATTTGATCTTAACAGAATGTACAAATCTCCAAACGGAACAATCCGAAATATTTTAGGGGGCACTGTATTCAGACAGCCAATTATAGCAAAAAATGTACCTCGTCTTGTACCAGGCTGGACCAAGCCTATTGTTATTGGCAGACACGCATTTGGAGACCAATATCGTGCTACTGATATGGTAATAAAAGGACCTGGAAAGCTTACATTAACATTCCAACCAGCAGACGGAAGTGATGCAATCAGCCATGAAGTATATGATTTCCCTGACGGCGGCGTCGCGATGGCAATGTATAATCTGGATGAATCAATAAGGGGATTTGCAAGAGCCTGTATGAATTATGGTCTTGACCTTGGATGGCCTGTATATATGTCTACCAAAAACACGATTATGAAAGCTTATGACGGTCGTTTTAAAGACTTATTTGAGGAGATTTTTCAAACTGAATTTAAAGAAAAATTTGAAAAAGCGGGTCTTACATATGAGCATAGGCTCATCGACGATATGGTAGCTTGTGCAATGAAATGGAACGGAGGTTACGTTTGGGCTTGTAAAAATTATGATGGTGACGTTCAGTCTGATACGGTTGCTCAAGGATATGGCTCTCTTGGTTTGATGACATCAGTGCTAATGACTCCAGATGGACAAATCATTGAAGCTGAGGCAGCGCACGGAACAGTAACCCGTCATTATCGCCAGCATCAACAAGGTAAGCAGACATCAACCAACCCAATTGCTTCTATCTTTGCTTGGACTAGAGGGCTTAGCTATCGCGGAAAATTTGATGACACACCAGATGTTGTGAAATTTTCAGAAACTATTGAAAAAGTGTGCATCAGTACTGTGGAAAGCGGAAAAATGACCAAAGATCTTGCTATCCTAATAAGTGACGACCACCCTTTCCAAACAACAGATGAGTTTCTTGATACGCTTGATGTAAACCTTCAAAAAGCAATGTCTTAAATTTGAATCTAAAAATATTTTAAGTTAACAAACGAGGCATTTTATGCCTCGTTTTTTTACGACTGAATATGTTTTTTAACAGCATCAATGGCAGCTGCAGCCTTAGATATATCATTACCGCCTGCTTGTGCCATATCAAATCTACCGCCGCCACCATTGCCGCCCACAACTTTAGACGCTACTTGCACCAAAGAAACAGCATCCAATTCTCCTTCGCAATCTGATGTCAAAGATATCACAATTGATACTTTATCATTTTGAGTAGCTATAAGGCAGATAACTGTCTTAACTGCATTAGCCCGCAACTGATCAGCAAGGGGCTTTAATTCTTTTGCAGGCGTGTTTTCAAGCATTTTACCAATAAATCTAAAATTACCAATTTTTTCTACGCCAGATATACTGCCTTCGACACCGCCAGTAGCTATTTTTTGCCTTAATTGGGCTAATTCACCCTCAAGTTTTTTCTTTTCACTCAGTAAAGAAGATACCCGCTCTGGAATGATATCAACTTTAGACTTTAAAATAGCTGCTGTTTCATCTAGAATCTTTTCTCGAGACGCAAACCATTGTCTTGCTGAGTTTTTACTCACTGCTTCAATTCGTCTAACACCGCCTGCAACTGCAGATTCTGATATTATTTTAAACTGGGCTATATCCCCTGAACGATTAACATGAGTGCCTCCGCATAATTCTACAGACCATGCAGATTTCCTGCCCCCCTCATCAGCACCGCCCATGGTAACAACCCGAACCTCATCTCCATATTTTTCTCCAAATAATGCCATAGCACCTTCCGCTATGGCTATTTCTGGTGTCATAATCCGTGTATTTACTGGCGTATTTAATTGTATTTGGTGATTAACAATATCTTCTATATTTGCCAATTTCTCAGATTTCACTGCCTCATTATGAGAAAAATCAAAACGCAACCTATCTGGCGCAACAAGTGACCCTTTTTGAGTGACATGCTCTCCTAATGTAAGGCGCAACGCCTCATGCAATAAATGCGTTGCACTATGATGTGCTCTCAGGCTATCTCGTCTTTCTATGTCTATATCCATTTGAATAGGCTGACCGACAGTTAAATCCCCTTTGTTAATTTCGCAATGATGTAAAAACATGGATGCAATCTTAGTCGTATTTTTAACCAGAGCGTGTCCATCAGACCAAGAGAGCTTTCCGATATCACCTACTTGACCGCCAGATTCGGCATAAAACGGTGTCTGATTAGTAATAATAATTACATCTTTATTTCCAGATGCTGAATTCAATTCAGTTTCATTATGAATGATACTGGTGACAACAGCCTGTGCAGAATTCTGCGTATATCCTAAAAATTCTGTGCTACCATTTCGATCTGCTAATTCAAGAAAAAATTTACTTTCAGAATTACCCCCAGAACCAGCCCATGCAGCACGAGCAGCGTTTTTTTGTGCTAACATAGATGCATCAAATCCGTCTGTATCAACCTGCCAACCATAACTTCTTAAATAATCTTGGGTAAGATCAAGAGGAAATCCAAAAGTATCATAAAGCTTAAATGCTGTTGTTCCTGGTAGAATTTTTTGATTGGCATCTGTTTCCAACTCTTCTTGGAGAATTTTTAATCCACGTGAAAGCGTATCTTTAAAACGCGTTTCCTCCAATTCTATCGTCTGAGAAATAAGGGATTCCGCACGGTAAAGTTCGGGATAATGCCCGCCCATTTCCTGCACTAAAAAAGGAACTAATTTATGCATAACAGGGCGCTCACATCCTAATTGGTGTAGGTGCCGCATTGCGCGTCTCATTATTCGGCGCAACACATACCCACGCCCCTCATTAGAAGGCAAAACCCCATCAGCAATTAAAAACCCAACTGATCTTAAATGATCTGCAACAACACGGTGAGAAACAGCTTGGCTACCATCAACTTCTGTTTTAGAAATTTGAGCAGAAGCCACTACCAAAGCTCGCATTAAATCAATTTCATAATTATCATGTTTACCCTGCATAACAGCAGCTATTCTCTCAAGCCCCATTCCAGTATCAATAGAAGGTTTAGGTAAATTAATCCGTCCTGCCTCTGTCTGCTCATACTGCATAAAGACAAGATTCCAAATTTCTATAAACCTATCCCCATCCTCATCAGGAGAACCAGGAGGACCTCCAGGGATATGGCTTCCATGATCATAAAAAATTTCAGAACAAGGACCGCAGGGACCTAACTCCCCCATCGACCAAAAATTATCTGATGTGTTTATTCTGATGATTCTATCATCTGACAGTCCAGCAATTTTCTTCCATAACGAAAAAGCTTCATCATCTTCGTGATACACAGTAACCAACAGCTTATCAGCGTTAATACCATATTCCTTAGTGATCAAATTCCACGCAAGTTCAATTGCATGATCTTTGAAATAATCTCCAAATGAAAAATTACCTAACATTTCAAAAAATGTATGGTGACGCGCAGTATAACCAACATTTTCTAAATCATTATGCTTGCCGCCAGCACGCACACATTTCTGCGAGGTGACAGCGCGCTGATAATCACGATGTTCTAATCCTGTAAAAACATTTTTAAACTGCACCATTCCAGCATTGGTAAACATCAATGTTGGATCATTTTGAGGCACAAGTGAGCTTGAAGCAACCTCCTCGTGACCATTTTGAGAAAAATAGGATAAAAATGTGGATCTTATATCATTTACATTCGACATAAAAATAACTGGCTTTCAATTCAAACTGTGTTTACCTGAAATTGCAATATTTATAAAATAAATACCACGTAATTTATACGGCAAGTACAGCCCTAATGTCTAGCTCAACACGTATCATAAAAAAAATGCCCTAATGAATATTTAAATAAACATAGATATAATCATGACCTAAATTTGCAAAACACACTCATATCAAACACAAATTATGAGTGCATTTACATTGACTACCTTTTTACCCCGCAAACGTAATTTGCAAGCAATGATGACTATCGCAATCCCTATTCTTTTGCCTCAGGGTCCTCTCCAATAGTCTCATCTAGCATTTGACTTTTCACTAGCCCTGCATTTTCACGAATAGCTTGTTCTAATTTGATTGCCATTTCCTTATTTTCTGACAAAAACATCTTAGCATTTTCACGCCCTTGTCCGATACGGTGAGAATCATATGAATACCAAGAACCTGATTTTTCAACTAAGCCAGCTGCAACACCAAGATCAATTAGCTCACCTGTTTTTGAGATACCCTCTCCATACATGATATCAAACTCAACCTGCCGAAATGGCGCGGCAACCTTGTTTTTCACTACTTTAACACGCGTCTGATTACCAACTAACTCGTCCTTATCCTTAATCGAGCCAATTCTTCTAATGTCTAATCTAACTGACGCATAAAATTTTAGAGCATTACCGCCAGTTGTTGTTTCAGGACTTCCAAACATCACACCAATTTTTAGCCTAATTTGATTAATGAAAATGACCAAACAGTTAGATTTTGCTATTGATGCTGTTAGTTTTCTTAAAGCTTGGCTCATAAGACGGGCTTGGAGACCAACATGGGTATCTCCCATTTCACCTTCAAGCTCTGCCCGCGGGACAAGAGCTGCAACTGAATCAACAACAAGTACATCAATTGCACCGGACCTTACCAACGTATCTGCAATTTCTAACGCCTGTTCTCCTGCATCTGGCTGTGAGATTAATAAATTATCTAAATCGACACCAAGTTTTTTTGCGTAAACTGGGTCTAGAGCATGCTCTGCGTCAACAAATGCACAATTACCATTTTCTTTCTGGGATTGAGCGACTGCATGTAGAGCCAATGTCGTTTTACCAGATGATTCTGGTCCATAAATCTCAATGATTCTCCCCTTAGGAAACCCACCTATACCAAGCGCAATATCAAGACCAAGTGATCCTGTAGATATAGTCTGCACATCCACCACAGAATTATTCTGCCCAAGACGCATGACAGAGCCCTTACCAAAAGCCTTTTCAATTTGACCAATTGCCGCCTCTAATGCTTTTGACTTATCATCACTTGCCATTTTCATTTCCACTACGTTATTTTTCAAATCTTCCTCCATCATGCATAGCCAATCTTTATTGTCCAGAAATGAATTTTCGTACTTAATTAATAAAAAAATTTAAACCTAAATTTGAATAAAAAAGAGCTTATGTTTATGTTTTGTTCTGTTTAATATGTACCTGATTTGTTCT
>ERZ887830.1655-NODE-1655-length-12282-cov-43.549849_pt1 | contig 12282 bp, 11 predicted proteins | sample MGYA00521101_ERZ887830 | MGnify/ENA primary metagenome ERZ887830 (study PRJEB32303, sample SAMEA104408592) | aquatic metagenome | biome: Marine water; feature: Pelagic; material: water | place: Baltic Sea | collected 2014-06-05T16:38:00 | depth 1,762 m ...
AAGAAGAAACAGTTGAGACTGCTGAAGAAGTAGTTCAAGCTACTGAAGAAACAGTAAAAGCTACTCAAGAAGCAGTTGAAGCTACTGAAGCGTCAGCCGAAGCAGTGGATGATGCTAACGAAACGGAAAAAGCAGCAGAAGCATCGGATAAAGATGGTACAGCAGAAGAAGCAGCAGAAGCATCGGATGAAGATGTTGCAGCTGAAGAAGCAGCAGAAGCATCGGATGAAGATGGTACAGCTGTAACGGAAAACAAGGAGCAGAAGTTCGACGGTATGGGTCCAAAGGAAATGTTGGCGTATTTCTCCGAAGCTTTGAGCAACAAACCCATTCAAAGCCTAAAAGGAACCGTAGACGCTTTGACCAAGGCCTTTGAAAAAGAAATGGCCACCCTAAAGGCTTCCCAAAGACACGCTTTTATTGACGAAGGAGGTAATCCAGATGCGTTTTATTTTAATCCACCTGTACTAAAAGATTTCAATAATCTTATTCGCAGGTACAAATCAGACAGAGGAACATACTACAGAAGTGTTGAAGAAAAACAACACAAAAGCCTTGAGCAGAGACTCGCACTGATAGAAGAATTAAAAGGACTTATTAGTGTTGAACAAGAAATAAACTCCACTTATAAGCAATTCAAAGATTTACAAAGGCGTTGGAAAGAAACGGGACAAGTACCTAGAATGGAAGCCAACAATGTATGGAAAACATACCACCACCATGTGGGCCATTTTTATGATTTCTTACACCTAAACAGAGAGCTGCGTGAGTTGGATTTCAAGTTTAACTTAGAACAAAAGCTAAAAATTTGTGAACAAGCAGAGGCATTGGCAAGTATGGAAGATATTCCAAAGGCTTTTCGTCACCTGCAAACACTACATAAAAAATGGAAAGATGAACTTGGACCTGTGGACAAAGAACACAGCGAAGAGGTTTGGCAAAGATTTAGTGAGGCCACGAAAATTGTTCATGACAAGCGAAGATATTTTATCAAGAATCAGGAAGATATTTTTGAGGAAAATCTTGTCAAAAAAAGAGCTATCCTTTCTCAAATGGAAGAATTATTAGCCAAAGAATTTAACAACAAAACCAATATCAATAATTTTTCGAAAACCTATGACGGGCTACGGGAAGCCTTCTTTGCCATTGGCAAGGTGCCCGAGAAATACCGTAATGATCTTTGGTCAGCTTTCAAAAGAACATCAAACCAGTTTAGCAAAAAAAGAAACCGCTTCTATAAGTCGCTAAAGAAAGAATACGCAATTAATGTAACAAAGCGCAAGGCACTTATTGAGCAAGCCGAAATATTGAAAGATCAAACCAATCACAAAGAAACGACACCACAAGTCATCGCTCTACAAAAGGAATGGAAAGTGGCTGGTCCCGTGAGAAAAGAAGACTTTGTAAAACTAAACACCCAGTTCAGAGCCTTGTGTAATGCGTATTTTGAGAATAAAGACGCTAATCGCAATCAGCAAAACGAAAAGCAGAAAGAAAACCTCCAAGAGAAAATGACACTGTTAACATCGCTGAAAGAAATGATTTCATCGGATGACAAGCCCAATGAAAAAGACATAGACAGCATGGTTTCACAATGGAATGCTATTGGCTATATCCCAAGAAATAAAATGGGTATAAACCAAGACTTTTTAACCTTGGTCGACAAAGCGTACAAGACCATTGGTCTTTCATCTTCAGACATTACACAGAAAAGTTATCAGAATAAACTAGATAATATCAAAGAGGATGATGACAGCATACGCAAGGAAGTGCAATCACTAAACCGTCGCATTGGTGAAATAAAACAGGAAATCATCCAACTGGAAACCAACTTGCAGTTTTTTGGGAAAAACCAAGACAAAAATCCGATTGTCATAAAGGTTCATGAAGATATTGCCCAGCATCAAAAACGCTTAGACGGGTTGGAAGAAAAGAAACGCTTAGTAAAATCGCTAAACAAAGGCTAGCCCTGCTCTTTTTTAGCTGCTTGCCAAAGCTGTTCCCACTGATTGGGTGCTAGGCTGTCAAGCGCCTGCCCTTGCTGTTTTGCCATCTTTTCCATGGCTTCAAAGCGGCTGCGAAAACGTCTATTTGTTGATGAGAGTGCATCGTCGGGATTGATTTTTAAAAAACGTGCATAATTGACTAGCGAGAAAAAAACATCTCCCAGTTCATCTGTGATTTTTTCTTTTGTACCATGATTAATTTCATGGTCCAATTCACTCAATTCCTCTTTGATTTTATCTTTTACCCCGTCAATACTTTTCCAGTCAAAACCAATACCTGCGGCTTTGTCTTGCATACGACTGGCCATAACCAAGCTAGGTAAACTTTTAGGAACTCCCGACAAAACGCCTTTGTTGCCTTCTTTGAGTTTGAGTTTTTCCCAATTCTTTTTCACATCGGCCTCGTCTTTGACTTCTACATCTCCGTAGATATGTGGATGCCTATCGATAAGTTTTTTAGAGATCGCATTTGCCACATCACCAATATCAAAGGCTTTTTGTTCACTTCCCATTTTTGCATAAAAAACAATATGTAACAATAAGTCTCCTAACTCATTTTTGACCTCATTCAAATCGCCCGATAATAACGCCTCACTAAGCTCATAGGTTTCTTCAATGGTTAAGTGACGTAAAGAAGCAAAAGTTTGCTTTTTGTCCCAAGGACAATTGGTGCGCAACTCGTCCATAATAGTCAACAAACGATCAAATGCCTTAAGCTGTTTGGTTCGTTTGCTATCCATTATTGTATGTTAGCTTTGTTAGGAAATCGCATAAGGTAGTCTGGCTTTATATTGCCGCGTGATATCTGTGCGAGTTTGGGTTTGAGCAATTTCTTTTTAAGAGGTCCCAATTTATCTGTAAACAAAATACCTTCTATGTGATCAAATTCATGTTGTACGATGCGAGCAGCCAAACCACTTATTTCTTCTTCTACTTTTTCAAATTGTTCGTTGTAATAAACAATTTCAATTGTAGAGAGTCGAGTGACATCTTCTCTGACATCGGGAATGCTGAGACATCCCTCGTTAAACGATTCTTTTAGTCCGTTGTATGAAATGATCTCGGGATTAATAAAAACTTTTTTAAACGCCCTTAATTCTTGTTGCTCAACGTGATCAAGAGATTTGTCTTGTGCGAATGGACTGCCATCAACGATAAACAAACGAAGCGACTCCCCTATTTGAGGAGCTGCAAGGCCCACTCCATAAGCAGCATACATGGTTTCCCACATATCGCTAATGAGTTCTTTGAGTTTCAAATGGTGTTTTTCTACGTTAACGGCTTTCTTCTTTAATACAGGATCGCCGTAGGCTACAATGGGAAGTATCATAACTTTTGCTGTTGATCTAAATATCCTTGCAAGATAAGTGTTGCGCTCAATTTATCAATAACTTCTTTTTTTTGACGTACTTTTTTTGGAGCGCCACTCATCAAAAGCGACTGTTTTGCCATTTTGGAAGTAAATCTTTCGTCATAACGTACGACATCTATTTCAGGAAGCTGCGTTTTTAATTGGGCTACGAAGGGTGTTATTTTAATTTCTACTGCTGAAGGGGTGTTATCCCGCTGTTTGGGTGCGCCGACAACGATGTGCGTCACCTCTTCTTGGCTGGTGTAATTTTTTAGAAATGGTAACAAGTCATTTGGCGAAACAGTATCCAAGCCAAAAGCACAGGTCTGTAACGGATCTGTAACAGCGATCCCGCAGCGTTTTGTTCCATAATCTATTGCCATTATTCTTGCCATGGTACAAAGGTAGGTAATGAATTTTTGGAAATCATGGATTTGGTTTCATCTCAAAACTTATCTTTGAAAAAAATTCAAATGAGCAGAGCTATAATCGAAGCCGCTTGGGACGACCGAGCGCTTTTACAAGAGGAAGAAACACAACAAGCCATTCGTTCGGTCATTGACCAGCTAGACCAAGGTATACTCCGCGTGGCTGAGCCAACCGACAATGGGTGGCAAGTCAACGAATGGGTGAAAAAAGCCGTGGTGCTCTACTTCCCCATTCAAAAAATGGAAACCATTGAAGCTGGACCTCTTGAGTTTCATGATAAAATTCCGCTAAAAACAGGTTATAAAGAAAAAGGTATTCGTGTTGTACCCCATGCGGTGGCACGTAAAGGAGCCTATATTTCTTCTGGCACCATATTGATGCCTTCTTATGTCAACATAGGCGCCTACGTAGACGAAGGCACAATGGTCGATACTTGGGCCACTGTTGGAAGCTGTGCGCAAATTGGTAAAAACGTTCACCTCAGTGGTGGTGTTGGCATTGGCGGTGTTTTAGAACCCCTTCAAGCTGCTCCCGTGATTATTGAAGACAATGCGTTTATTGGCTCACGCTGTATTGTGGTAGAGGGCGTTCACGTAGAAACAGAAGCCGTATTAGGAGCCAATGTAGTACTAACGGGTTCTACTAAAATTATTGATGTCACGGGTGATGAGCCTATTGAACGAAAAGGTCGTGTTCCAGCAAGGTCTGTGGTTATTCCTGGTAGCTACACCAAAACATTTGCTGCGGGTGATTATCAAGTGCCTTGCGCCCTTATCATTGGAAAGCGAAAGGAAAGTACCAACAAGAAAACCTCACTAAATGATGCGTTAAGAGAACATAGCGTAGCTGTCTAACTAAAATGAATATTCTAATTGTCAATAACAGCAAGTTGCCCGTTATCTATTACGGTGGAACTGAGCGTGTTATTTGGTATTTAGGAAAAACATTAACACGTTTAGGACATAAGGTTAGTTTTTTAGTAGCGCAAGGGTCAACGTGTGACTTTGCCAAAATCATTGAGCGAAATCCCGAGGTTGATGTGATTGATCAAATCCCCGCAGATATTGATTTGGTTCATTTTCATTTTACACCAAAAGGGGTAGAAAAGCTTCAGGTTCCATATTTAATAACCATTCACGGAAATCCAAATCAAGCTGAATCACTCGACAAAAATGCTGTGTTTGTTTCTAAAAATCATGCCAAGAGACATAATGCAGAGGCTTTTGTTCACAATGGCTTGGACTGGGATGACTACGATACTGTTGATTTCGCAGAGAAAAGAAATTATTTTCATTTTTTAGGTAAGGCTGCTTGGCGCGTCAAAAACGTAAAAGGGGCAATTAACACCACGCTTAAACTTAAAGGGGAAAGAATCCATGTACTCGGAGGTAGCCGTTTAAACATAAAAATGGGGTTTCGCTTTACTTGGCAACCTAGAGCCCGATTTTATGGTATGGTTGGTGGCGAAGAAAAAATGAATCAGCTGAAACACTCTAAAGGTTTGGTTTTTCCTGTGCGCTGGCATGAGCCTTTTGGTTTGGCCATCATTGAAAGTTTGTATTTTGGAGCTCCTGTTTTTGGCACGCCTCATGGGTCTTTGCCAGAGCTTGTGAATGAAGATATTGGATTTCTTAGCCATTCAAGTGCAACATTAAGTGAAGCCATGAAGCAATATCAAGACTATAATCCAAAAACCTGTCATGATTATGCCGCAACCCATTTTAATGCAGAGGTGATGAGTAAAGCTTATCTAAATCTTTATGAGAAGGTCATGAATGGAGAAAACATAAATCAAAACATACCAAATAGAATTTTAAAAGATGAACCCAAATTTTTGAATTGGGAAGCATAACAACTACAAACCATTATTTTAATATATTTAATTATGATTTTATTCAAAGGAATTAGAAAACTCCTCATGTTTATACTTTCACCGCTTTTTAATTTATCAAAATTCGAAAGGAAGCAAATCTATCGACTTAACGGAGTTGTATCAAAAAAAACAGCGAAAACAAAGCTGATAAACCTTATTAACGACTTAGCTCCAATTGCTATTGATAAAGTACCATTGATACGAATGGGAAGTGCCTACGACGGAGGATATTTAATTCCTGATGACATGGACGGGATTGAGGCATGCTTTTCTCCTGGAGTTGGGAACTTGATTGATTTTGAACTTGATTGCCTCAATCGTGGCATGGACGTTTTTTTAGCCGATAACACTATAGATGGGAACAATTTACCATTAGATAAATTTCACCATACGAATAAAAACATTGCATCTTTTACAAACGCAACACTAATGACAATTGATGATTGGGTTAACAGTAGTGGTGTTGCTGAATCATCTGATTTACTACTGCAGATGGATATTGAGGGGTCTGAATATGCAGCGCTTGCAAATATGTCCGATACACTTCAAAAAAGATTTAGAATCATTGCCTTAGAGTTTCACGGGTTGCATAATTTGTGGAATCAGGACTATTTTATTATTGCGGCAGAAGTCTTTACAAAACTACTTGAAACACATCATTGTGTGCATATACACCCCAATAACTGCGATACTTACGTCGAAAAAGAAGGGGTTAAGATTCCCGTCACAGCAGAATTTACATTTATCCGAAAAGATCGTGTACATAATTTTCGAAAAGTAACGACGATGCCGCATCCACTAGACAGAGACAACGCTCCAGAAGCACCACATTTAGAATTACCGCCTATTTGGTATAGTTAATCTTATGAATTCAAAAAAAATCGCCATAGTTGTACATCAATACGGAGACGAAATCTGTGGTGGAGCCGAATATCATGCACGCATTCTTGCAGATCATATGAAGCCGTATTTTAATGTCAGTATTTTGACATCTGAGAATAATGAGAATAAACAAATTCAGGAAAAAAGTAAGATACATGTAAAGAGATTTCCTGTTCGTTTCAATTTTTTTAGATATGTTTTGAAAAACAAGAGCTTCTTTGCCTCTATTTTAAGACCATTACTTAAAATTGGTTTCGTTTTGCTTAACAAAAAGTCAGATTACAAAGTCTTAAAAAGAAGTTTATATACTCCTTCATTACTAAAATACATTAAAAGTAATCAAGGCGAATACGATGTTTTTATCTTCTTTTCCTATTTGTATTATGGTTCTTATTATGGAATGAAATTGGTAAAAAATAAAGCTGTTTTCATACCTCTTGCACATGATGAGCCTATTTTCTACAAAACACCAAAAAAACTTTTTTATACGCCTGCCCTAACTATGTTTAACACTACTTCCGAAATGAACTTGGTCAAAAAACGTGTTGCCCTACCAAAATCAAAATCAGTCATTATTGGATGTGGTATCAATGAGGAAATAATGTTTGATTCTTCCTTTAAATATCCGAACCCTTACTTGATATTTTTAGGAAGAATAGTGAAGATGAAAGGCGCAGCACTATTGATGGAATATTTCATGAAATTTACTCAAAAACATAAGCAGTATGGGTTAAAACTTTTACTACTTGGTGATAAAAAAATGGAAATACCAAAACACAACGGCATTATTTATCTAGGTTTTAGAAGTGAGACTGAAAAGTTTCAATACCTCAACAATGCACTTGCATTGGTTAATCCTTCTTATCTCGAAAGTCTTTCCCTGATTGTTCTCGAGAGTTTCTATGTAGGAACCCCCGTTATCGTAAACGGAGCAAGTGAAGTACTTGTTGATCATGTCGACAAAAGCAAAGCTGGGTTTGTTTTTAATTCATACAACGATTTTGAAGATGCTGTGCTTCAATTGTTGGATAAAAATGATATGCGCAAAAGCATATCAAATAATGGTCGCAAATATTATTCCGAAAATTACAGCTGGGAGGTAATTGAAAAAAAAGTCGTGCGGGAAATAAATGCCCTGATTGAGAAAAATAAGGGTTAATCGGGCTTCTTAATAATAGTATAGTTTTTATGTCCGCCAATCAGGCGACCCCCTAAAAAAATCTTTTCAATCCACATGATAAACCTATACTTGGGTTTTTCATGCTTTGTAATTCTCCTGCCAATAGCAATGGGTCCAGAAAATCGCAAGCTGTCTTGCCAATCCAATGTTTTTACTTTTGAAGCCATAAGTTTTGGATGGGTACCCTTAAACTTTTTACATCTATCTATTCGACCATAATCATACGTGTGTTGGTATTTCATGTAGTCGGGATGCGTAGCTAAGTCTTTTAAATAAGCTCGGGCAAAATAAACCCTTTTCTTTTGCATGAGATGTGGAGGACGCACCCAACCATAATGAAAAATACTGGCATCTAGCTGAACCACATTTAGCTTGAATGTATTCTCTTTGGCACGATAACTAACCCCATCAAAGTTAGGTATGCGTCGAAAAGACTGGGCATCTTTAAATGAATGAATATCTGGGTCGTTCCTAACTATTCTGATTTCATTTGGGTACCAACAGTGATCTCTAAAGTAATGGTCGTAGTTACCATAAAAATGAAAATAATTAAACAAAAAACCATCAATAGATTTATCATTGAGAAAACGTTTACACTTACTTGTAATTTCATCATAATCCTCCTCATGAATAAGCTCGTCTCCTTGAATGTAAATTAACCAATCCCCGGAGCATGCTTCTTTGGCAATATCGGTCTGATGTGCATACTCCGTACCATCTGAATATGTATCCAAATCCCAGGTGGTATGAATGATTTTAATTTTTGAAGAATTCAAACTAAGGATTTTCTGTTCCGAGTCATCGTCTTCGTCTCCTTTGCCAAGGGCAATAACAAATTCGTCCACTAAAGGTAAAACCGACTGTATTGATTCAAGTATAGGATAGTAAAGTTTTGAGGTATTTCTTAAAAAGGTAAAACCGCTAATTTTCATCTTATCAAAGGTAGGATTTTTTCAAAGATTACTCTAAAATAGCGTAATTTTGCGCTATGCGAATAGGATACGATGCAAAGCGAATTTTTCACAATGCAAGCGGATTGGGAAATTACAGCCGTGACCTGGTTAGAATATTGGCAAGCCGATATTTAGAAGACAGCTTCCATCTTTATAATCCCAAAAATGCTAAGCGCAATCTTTGGAAAGCATTACCCAATACAACAACACACAAGCCTAAAGGGATTTGGAAATGGTTGCACAGCATTTGGCGTCAAGGCCCAATTTCCCGCCAATTAAAGAAGGATAAAATTGATGTATATCACGGACTTAGCGGAGAACTGCCAAATGGATTAAATATACCTTCAGTTGTAACAGTTCATGACCTTATATTTTATCGATACCCTGAATTATACAACCTTATTGATGTATTCATTCATAAAAGAAAAATCAGGCATGCAGTAAAAAAAGCCACGAAGATTGTAGCCATTAGTGAGCAAACAAAAGCAGATTTAGTTGAATACACAGGAATACCGGCTTCAAAAATCAAAGTTATCTATCAAGGTTGTCATCCCGTTTTTAAGACTACGTTTACAAAAAAAGTGCTTGAACGAATTGCTGAAAAACACAACCTGCCAGAAAAATATATTTTGTTTGTAGGTACACTGGAGGACAGGAAAAACGCATTGTTTATTGCAGAAGCATTGGAAAAAACATCACATAATCTCGTTTTTGTCGGGAAAATAAAATCGCATGGAGAAAAATTAAAATCATTTGTTAAATCTAAAGGCATTGAGGACAGGGTGCTGTTTATTCAAAATATCAGTATTGAAGAGCTAGCAGCTGTATATCAAAATGCGACAGTATTTTGCTACCCTTCTTTTTTTGAAGGTTTTGGCATTCCCATTATTGAAGCGCTCTACAGCGGGATTCCAGTCGTTACAACTCAGGGCGGATGCTTTTCAGAAGCTGGAGGACCATCGAGTATATACATAAACCCAAAGGATAAACAGGCGTTACAAAATGCTATTGAACTATTATTTTCTGAATCAAAAGAAGAAAGAAAATTGCGAATTGAAAAAGGGTATACGTATGTGCAACGATTCAACGACAATGTAATTGCAGAAAACTGGAATTCGTGTTATAAATCAGTACTTAAGTTATAATTAACTTCATAAATAAACGTTATTTGATAATTAATATAATTCAACCTAAATTTAAATTCTTTCTTATTTAATAAATGAGAATTGATATAAGCAAAAATGACAAAAAGCCAACGTCCCAAAATTACAGCTCTAGTAACCACATTTAACGAAGAAAATAATATTGGCAAATGTCTTGAATCGGTTAAGTGGGCAGATGAAATTCTAATAATAGATTCATTTAGCACAGATAAAACATTAGAAATTTGCAAGCAGTACGGTGCTAAAATATTAGAACGAGAATACATCTATCCTGCTGAACAAAAAAACTGGGCCATACCACAAGCAAAAAATCCTTGGATTATACTTCTTGATGCCGACGAAATGGCTGAGGCTGGTATGAAAAAAGAGGTTGAAAACCTACTTGCAGGAAACCCTATATACACCGCATTTTGGATAAGAAGGAAAAATTATTTTTTAGGGAAACGTGTTCGTTTTTGTGGATGGCAAAATGATAAAGTTATTCGATTTTTTAAGCGAGATCTACACCGGTATGAAAACAAAATGGTGCATGAGGAAATTGAACAAAAAGGAAAAATTGGAAAATTGAAATCTGTATTTATTCACAATACAGCAGTTGACACCACATTTTATATCCAAAAAATTGAACGCTATGCAAATTATGCGGCACAAGAGATTGTTAAGAAAAAAATTCGCATAAACGCATTTCATCTATATGTTAAACCTGCTCACAAGTTTATTGTAAGATACATCATCCGCGGTGGTTTTTTGGATGGTAAAACAGGTTGGATTATATGCAAGCTAAATGCGAAAGAGACTTGGTTGAAAGCAAAAAATGCAATAGCATTACAAAAGAAATCGCAATGTCTTTAATGGATTATTTACTTTTCAGACAATAATCGCTCATATAATCTTAAATAGGCAGTAGATGCCGTTTGCCAATTAAATTTTTTGGCATGTTCTTTAATCTTATTTTCATGCGTTTCTTTATCTGAAGCGTAAACCTCCAATCCCTCCTTCACAACTTTCACCATATGATCGATATCAAAACTTTGAAAGAAAAAAGCAACATTTCCCCCAATTTCCGGAAGTGATGTATGCGTACTCAAAAAGGTAGGTTTTCCCATTGTCATAGCCTCCACTGCAGGCATGCCAAAACCTTCAGCTTTTGAGGGAAAAAGAAATGCACTACAGTTTTCGAAAAGCCATGATTTTTCCTCGTTTGATATTTTACCGCTTAGAATAACGCGATCTTTTAGATTCAATTCCGAAATTAAGTCTCTACAAAAATCTCCGTATGATGTTTCATTAAATCCGCTAATCACAAGTTTGTATGATGGGAATTGAACCATCATTCTAATAATAGGTTCCCAATTCTTCTTTTTGGTAAAAAACCCTATAGAGAAGAAAAACGGTGCATCTTGAATCCAAGTAGGCTTTTTTGGTGCATATATGGAAGGACTATCGACACCGTTATAAATGACCTCAACCGCTTTACCCTTTAACGATAAATGCTGCTCAATAGTTGATTTGGTAAAATGAGAAATAGCGGTAATGACATCAGCCCGATTGACAAGTCGTTGTAGGCGTCTTTTATATTTTTTTTGCTTGAACGGCGTTTTTTCAAATAAAAAGTTTAAATCGTGTATTGTAAGTATAAATATCGATTTGTTATATCTAGGTAGAATATTCGGAAATTGGGAAGTGCTATGCCAAACGTCATAATTGTAAAGTCCCCTTGGCATAATTCTGTTGTAAAAACCATGCACTCGTGTACTACATCTGTCTTTATAATCGGCTTCAAAGGGTTCTGGCACCAAGAAAGTTAAATCCATCTTTTTTGACATCCTATTAGAAAGAAAAAAACTAGCAAGCTGACTGGAAAAATAACCCAAACCAGAGTGTTTATCTTTTAACCTGTAGAAGTCAATTAAAATTTTGGACATAAACGTTTTCTAATATTCACAAAAGTATATAAAACATGAACAAATATTTTGAAATGGTGTGTTTATCTAAAAAAGAATGTTGACATTTCAACTTTGTTAAGCAATAGACAAATATTACTTTTAAACATTAGTTTTTTTGAGTACATGCACAGCTTAGACACATTTTGTACCGCCCTCAACAAAGGAAAAACCCTCCTCTACCCCACAGACACTATCTGGGGCTTGGGTTGTGATGCCACTAATCTAGCTGCTGTAGAAAAAGTATATGCACTAAAAAAAAGAGATTTATCAAAACCGCTTATCGCCTTGGTGGCTGATGTAAACATGTTGTCGAACTATGTTTCCGAGTTACCTGAGAACATCCATACATTATTAAAAAGTGACGTTCCAACAACCCTAGTTTATCCCAAAGGAAAAGGACTGGCAAAAGGTGTAATGGCGCATAATGGCAGTGTTGGTATTCGTATTCCAACAGCTGGTTTTGCTTTGGATTTGGTCAAATCTTTTGGAAAACCCATCG
>ERZ887830.1659-NODE-1659-length-12260-cov-54.711839_pt1 | contig 12260 bp, 11 predicted proteins | sample MGYA00521101_ERZ887830 | MGnify/ENA primary metagenome ERZ887830 (study PRJEB32303, sample SAMEA104408592) | aquatic metagenome | biome: Marine water; feature: Pelagic; material: water | place: Baltic Sea | collected 2014-06-05T16:38:00 | depth 1,762 m ...
AACCTCAATGCAGGTCTTTACTTTTTGGAAATACCAGGCTATTCCGTAAAGAAGTTTTTAAAGAAATAGTAATCGAAGTACATTTTTAAACAAAAATAAAAGCCATCGAATTTCGATGGCTTTTTTATTTTATAAAGTATATTATCTTTAAGTGATAAACTACGCATTGATGAGAATTGTGTCTTTTGTTTTTTTGATTTGTTTGGTGCTAACAGCATCTGCACAACAAGCTAAAACACCGCTTTACCCAGAGGGGATTCCATGTAAATTGCATGAAGATTTGGAAACCTTATATGATGCTACAGGTAAAAAAATAATAAAAGTAGGTGTTCCTGAAATTTGGTATTATCCTGCATCTAGAAAAACTTCAGCTAAACTTCCCGCAATTTTAATTGTTCCTGGAGGAGGTTATACGACCCTTGCTTTTGATCATGAGGGAATCAAAGTAGCCCAATGGTTAAATCAGTTGGGAATTAGTGCTTTTGTGCTCTTGTATCGATTGCCTTATTGGGAGTCTGAACCTTGTAAAAGCAAGGTTGCACTGATGGACGCCACACGAGCCATACGTATTATTCGCCATCGTGCAAGCGAATGGAATATCAACCCCAATAAAGTTGGAGTTATGGGCTTTTCAGCCGGTGGTCACTTGGCAGCAACGCTCTCTACACAGTTTGACCTTGGCAATACAGCTGTAGAAAATCAATTCGATAAATTCAGCTCTCGCCCAGATTTTAGTATACTTGTTTACCCGGTTATTAGTATGCTGAACGGGCTCACCCATATGGGTTCACGAAAGAGCTTGCTTGGTGATAACCCAACCAAAGAGGAGTTAAATTTTTATTCAAATGATTTACAAGTCAAATCCAACACACCTCCAACCTTACTGATACATGCCAAGGACGATAGCGTAGTGGTGCCAGAAAATAGCATACAGTATCATAGAGCATTGCAAAAAAATAAAACACCTACAACACTTCACCTTTTGGAAGTAGGCGGTCATGGTTTTGGAATTAAAAACGCACAAGCGCCGACTAATTCATGGCTAAAAATTACCGATGAATGGCTTCAAGAAAAAAAGTTTATAGCCGATTAATCGAAACGTAGTTTACTGGTGTTTTTATACGTATCACCAACAATGGCTTCAAAAGCAGCCATCATTTTATCTCTCTTTTCGGGCATTTTGTCTGCTAGATTATTTTGCTGCGATGCATCATCAGCTAGATTGTAGAGTTGAAAAACGTCCCCATTCCCTGTTTCTATCCCTTTGGTCAAGAACATTTTTGGGCCGGGGTAAGGCGGAATCAACACCCAGTCTCCTTGGCGGTAAGCTGTTCTAGAAGTGGCTTCTAAAATCACATCGCTTCTTCCTTCGGTTGCTCTTCCCATGAGAACATCGAAGTGGTTTTCACTATCTACATCAGTTATTGGCGTGCCAAACAGGCTTGAAAGTGATGACAACCAATCCACTTGAGAGATAAGTGCTTCAGAAACTCCAGGTTCAATCGTTCCTTTCCAATAGGTAATAAACGGGACTCGCGTTCCTGCTTCAAACAAACTATACTTTCCGCCTCTTAATTCGCCTGTTGGCGTGTGGTCGCCAAGTTTTTCTATAGCATCATCTACATAGCCGTCGTCTAATACAGGTCCATTATCACTTGAAAGAAAAATAAGTGTATTTTCTAAAAGCCCTTCTTTTTCCAATGTTTTGACGAGTTCGCCAATACACCAATCTGCTTCTGCAATCACATCGCCTCTTGGTCCCATGCCAGTAGCGCCTACAAAGCGTGGGTGTGGGGTTCTTGGCACGTGAGGTTGTTGCAACCCATAATACAAAAAGAAGGGTTTGTCTTTTTTGGTTGATATATACGTTTGAACTTCTTTAAGAAAGTCATCAGCCATATCTTCATCTACCCATCTTGCCGCCTGACCACCTTTCATATGTCCAATACGGGGTACACCGTTTACAATAGTTCTGTTGTGTTGCGCGTCAGCTTTCATTTTTAGCAAATGCGGGGAGTTTTCGCCTGTTGGCTCACCTGGAAAATTTTTCTTGTAATCAATTTCAATGGGGTCATTTGGATCGTGGTTATATACATCTCCATTTTTAATATAAACTGTTGGAACCCTGTCTTGAGTTGCAGCCATAATAAAGCTATAATCAAAACCTACCTCATTAGGCCCAGGAGAAATAGGGGAGTTCCAATCTACATTGCCCATACCAAGACCTAAGTGCCACTTGCCAATTACTGCTGTTTCATAGCCGTAGCTACTTAGCATTTTTGGCACTGTAATTTGGGCAGTATCAATAAGTAGGGGAGCGGTGCCTGGAAGAATTTTTGCATTTCTGTTCCGCCACGGATATTGACCAGTAAGCAGGGCATATCTGCTAGGTGTACATGTTGCTGAGGTTGCATATCCATTTGTGAATTTACGTCCGTTATTTGCCAAAAAATCCATGTTTGGCGTAGCTATTTCTGTAGCACCATATGCACTAACATCTCCATAGCCCAAATCGTCTAAATAAATAAAAATGACATTTGGTTTTTGAATGGAATCTGATTTGGTTGAGCAACCAATAACGACACTCATTAGGAGTAGTATAAATATGTTTTTTTTCATGTTTTAAACATTAAATAATTTAAGTTAATTAATTATATACGATTTTTTAACCCGTAAAACGCTATGAAGCTAAAACAAAGAATTGGCAGAAAAAACGAAAAATTAATTTCAGAAATTCCTAAAAAACTCACGTCATTAACAGCATATCCGCCTATGTCAATGATCATGCCTTGAAGCTTTGGCATAAGTGCCCCTCCTACAATCGCCATTACAAGCCCTGCGGAACCGATTTTACTTTCTTCCTCTGTTAATTTGCCAAGTGCTATGCCATAGATAGTGGGGAACATTAGCGACATAAAAAACGAAACGCCGACTAAACAATATAGACCTACAACGCTATTGATAAGAACAGCGCCTAGCGTACATCCTGTAGCAAACAACGCAAAATTCGTGAGAAGTCTACCGGCATTTACAAAACGCAACAAATAGGTCCCAATAGCACGTCCAATAGTGAAAAGGACAAACGCGGCCATTTGATAGTAGCCTGCTGTAACGCTATCCATACCAATGCCTTCGGCATATTGATAAATATAGGTCCAACACATGATTTGAGCACCCACATAAAATATCTGTGCTAAAACCCCAGAAGTATAGCTGCTATTCTTAAAGAGTTTTTTAAAAGTTTCCCCGATTTGATTGTTAGAAGCTTCGTCTTTTGAATGTGGCATTTTACTAACAGCAAACAAAACCAAAACAGCTAAAATTACCAGCCCCAAAATCACATAAGGATCACGGATAACCATCAAGTCAGTTGTTTTTATAAGTGTTTTAGAAGCTTCATCTAAAAGACTAAAATCTTCAATGTCATCTGATTGTAGCTTCTTTAATACGTACTGTTGGGCTACAAACAAACCTAAAATTAATCCCACTGGATTGAATGCCTGCGCCAGGTTTAGCCGCTGGGTAGCGGTTTCTTTCGGTCCCATGGCTAGTGCATAAGGATTTGCTGCCGTTTCTAAAAAGGCCAACCCAAAGGTTAGAATATACAATCCCAAGCAGAAAAACCAAAACGCCTCTGTCATGGCAGCTGGATAAAACAACAACGCACCTGCGGCATATAGACCAAGCCCAATTAGAATACCCACCTTATAAGAATATTTGCGCATAAACAATGCCGCTGGAAGCGCCATGCAAAAATATCCTCCATAAAAAGCCATTTGAACCCAAGCAGCCTGCGAGTTGGATAGTTCTAATACTTTTTTAAATGCTTGCACCATAGGGTCGGTTACTGCATTTGCAAATCCCCAAAGGGCAAACAATGAAGTAAGCAGGATAAAAGGGATGATTACATTTTTTGGGACTACGGGAGTTGTATTGGATTTTTTCATTTGATGAAAGTATACTTTTTATTTTGTAATTAGCTTGGTTTGAAGATCTTGAATTTCAGCACAACTCATTTGCTCCATGACTTGTGTTAGTTGTTGTTTAAGCATGCTAACGGTATGGTTTCCGCCTTTTTTGCCAAGTGCTGAAACGCCATACATAAAAGTACGTCCCATAAAGCTAAAGTCAGCACCACTAGCCATAACACGCGCCACATCTGCGCCACCGCGAATCCCGCTATCCATCATGACGGTTAGTTTTCCTTTATAAAGGGGTGCTATGGTTTTTAATGAGTCAACAGTGGCTTGACCAACGTCTACTTGTCTGCCGCCATGGTTTGAAACAATAACCCCGTCCAAGCCCAGCTGATATGCCTTTTCAACATCGTGTACTGACTCGGCTCCTTTAAGCACAAGCTTGCCTTTCCACATGTCTCTAATCTTTTTGATTTTTTCTTCATTTAAGCGTCCAGAAAAAGTAGCATCCATAAACTTTGCCAATTTACTTAGGTTTAAGTTTTTGGGCATATAAGGTTTAAGTATTTCAAAACTGGGTTGTCCGTTAATAAGCGTTTGCAACGACCAATGCGGTCTTTTCATGGCATTTACAATATTGGTTAATGTCATTTTGGGCGGCATAGATAATCCGTTGCGAATGTCCCTAGGGCGATAGCCGAAAGAGGGCACGTCAGCAAGGATGACAAGCACTGGGCATTCGGCAGCTTCAGCGCGTTTTAAAATATCTTTGGTGACATTTTCTTCGGCTGGGTGATAAAGCTGAAACCATGCCTTACCTTCTGTTATCTCTGCAATCTTTTCAATACTTGCTGTGGTAACGGTGCTCAACACAAAAGGAATGTTGTGGTCAAATGCTGCCTTAGCTAATATTTCTGGTGACTTGGGCCACATCAGGCCTTGCAAACCAACAGGAGAGATGCCAAATGGTGCATCATACGTATGTCCAAAAAGTTCCGTTTTTAAACTAGGTGTTTTATAGTCAACCAAATACTTGGGCTTGAGTTCAATGTCTCGAATACGATCTGTATTTTTTTTCAAGTTTACATCGTCATTACAACCACCATCTAAGTATTCAAAAGCAAACTTTGGAATCTTACATTTGGCACGTGCCCTGAGATCTGCAACTGAGGGATATTTATAATTCACTTCTGATTTCATTCGTTTTTATTTAAGTCATAGATTTTGTCCATTAATATCCACTTGGTGCCAGGGGGTGTATTGGGCAGTGCCTGCTGGAAGTCCCACATAAGGGCTTCCCATGCTTCCACTTTTGGATTGCTGGCATCAAGTGCGGCTTTCCTTTCAAAAGAAAAAGACTCATCAACTTCTAGAATCATAAAAAGTCTGTTACCCGTATGAAATATTTCGGCGTTTTGAATACCCGATGCTTTGATGCTTTGATTGATTTCGGGCCAGACAGCTCGATGATACTTTATGTATTCAGCTATCTTTTTTGGATCGTCTTTGAGGTCCAAGGCCATGCAATATTTTTTCAACGCCTCTGCCATTATTCTTTGTTTAAAGCCCTGTCCAAATGTGTATATCCACCATCAACATAAACCAATTGACCCGTAGTGTGGCTTGAACGCGATGAAAGTAAAAAGGCAACCGTATTGGCAATTTCAGCAGCTGTAGTCATGCGTTGCTCTAATGGAATTTTTTCTGTTATGGTTTTAAGCTTTTCTGTTGGATTGTCAAAAGTGCTAATCCATTTTTCATAGAGTGGCGTATAGCATTCAGCAACAATAACAGCGTTTACGCGAATGGCATAAGGCAATAGTTCAGCAGCCCATTCTCGAGTAAGCGCATTGCGTCCGCCATTGGCTGCTGCATAGCCCGAGGTACCACCTTGGCCAGTATCTGCAGTTTTGGATCCAATATTTACAATAGATCCTTTGTTTTTCTTTAATTCGGGGAGCACCAATTGCGCCATCAAATAATAGTGTGCCAAATTGCGCTTGATGGATTCCATAAAATCAGCATAATTTCCTTGCTCCAATCCAACACCATCATTAACACCTGCATTATTTACAAGCCCATCAATATGTCCATATTCGCTTATAACGGCCTTTACGGCGGCTTCGCATTGTTCGGGTTTGGTGAGTTCTGCATAGGCATATCCAACCTTAAATCCTTTCTCTGTGTAGGCGGTAATTGCTTCTTCTATGCTTGGCTTATTTCTTCCAATAATAACGGGAATTGCCCCTTCTTCTGCCAATAAGGAAACGATGCCCGCTCCAATACCCTTTGAACCACCTGTTACGATAATCACCTTGTTTTTTAACCCTAAATCCATCTTACAGATTATATATTTTAGTGGCATTAATTCCCAAAACTTGCGCTTTTGTTTTGGCAGAATGCAGCTCAAGATAATCATTAATAAGTGCAAACACCTTGTTGTAGTCAGCTGCCAGTAAACAAACGGGCCAGTCGGAACCAAACAGGAGGCGGTTAGCGCCAAAAGATGCAAAGACATGATCCATAAATGGCGTGAAGACTTCATCTGAAAACACAAAGTTCTCGGTTTCGGTAACCATACCCGAGAGCTTACAACTCACATTTTCGCATTTGGACAAGGCCGTTATCTGGTCCTTCCATACGTTGTTCATCGGAGCTGAAATATTTGGTTTGGCAATGTGGTCTAAAACAAATTGTTGCTCAGGAAATCTTTGAACCAAAGCCAACGCGGCTGCTAGTTGCTTAGGGAAGACAAGAATATCATAGGTTAGGTTGTGCTTTGCAAGTTTCCCTATGCCGCTTTGCACATCTGTCCGTAGTAAATAATCATCTTTCTCTGCTTGCACAATATGACGTATGCCTTTAAACAAAGGGTTGGCTGCATAATGTATGAGTCGGTCTTCAAGGTTTTCAGCAGTCAAATCTACCCAACCAACAACGCCTTTAATAAACGGGTATTTAGCGGCACAAGCCAATAAAAATTCGGTTTCTGTTTCAGTCTGATCTGCTTGAACGGCTATGCAGCCGTCAACGCCATTTTCTTCTAATATGGGCTTTAGGTCTTTTGGAAGAAAATCCTTTCGAATAACCTCCATAGTGTCATCAATCCAGGCATCTCTGACTGAATTATATTTCCAAAAATGTTGATGACTGTCTATGATCATTTATATCCGACACAAGTCTGTTTTGAAACGCCCAACCCTTCAATACCCAGCTCCACTACATCGCCATCTTGCAGGTATCGCGGAGGGGTAAGTCCTAGTCCAACACCAAAGGGCGTACCCGTTGAAATAATATCACCCGGCAATAGGGTCATGAATTGACTTATGTAGCTAACAACATGTTGGATATTAAAAATAAAGTCTGACGTGCTGCTATTTTGCATTTCTTCGCCATTGAGTTTCAACCAAAGGTTTAGGTTGTTCGGGTCGCCAATTTCATCAGGAGTGGCAATAAAAGGGCCAATTGGCGCAAAGGTGTCACAGCTTTTTCCTTTCACCCACTGCCCAGATCGCTCCAATTGGTATGCGCGTTCGCTCACATCGTTGTGCAATACATATCCTGCTATGTGGTTTAGGGCATCTGCCTCACTGACATAGGATGCTTTCTGGCCAATCACCACAGCCAATTCGACTTCCCAATCTGTTTTTTCACTTCCTTTTGGAATAACAATCGGGTCAAAAGGACCAACAATAGCAGAGCTTGCCTTAAAAAACAGCACGGGTTCTTCTGGAATATCCATACCACTTTCGGCAGCATGCTTGGCATAGTTAAGTCCAACACATACTATTTTTGATGGCCGCGATAAAGGCGGTCCAACTCGAACGTCGTCCCCTATAACGGGGCAATTGTTTTGGTTGGCTCCAAGCCAAGCCTGCAGTTTATTAATCCCGTTTGATCCAAAAAAGGCTTCGTCATAATCTTGCCCAAATGCAGAGACGTCTATTTTGGTACCATCTGCTAATAACACACCTGGTTTTTCTTCGTTGATTGCTCCGAATCGGATAAGCTTCATAGTTTATTTATTTTGAGTTTAATGTAATATATCCCCCATCAATGCCGTAGTTCGAGCCCGTGATAAAGCTGGCTTCATCAGTACATAAAAACAATGCTAGATCAGCAACTTCTTGGGGTTTTCCCATCCGGCCCATAGGCTGGGTTTTTGAAAGTTTTTCAAACATCTCCGCTTCATTATCCGGGTAATTTTTCTTAATAAAACCATCGACAAAGGGTGTGTGTACGCGAGCAGGCGATATACAGTTGCAGCGTATGTTGTCGTCTATATAATCTTTGGCAATAGAATAGGTCATTGTCAGTACAGCGCCTTTGGTCATGGAATAGGCAAAGCGATCTGAAATGCCCACAGTCGACGCAATGGATGCCATATTTAAAATAACACCACCTCCATTGTCTTTCATAAGTGGGATACAAGCTTTTGCACAATTGTATACACCCTTAATATTAACTTCGTAAAGTCTGTCTAGATCTTCCGCGGCGCAAACTTCAATATTTCCTACATGAGCTATACCTGCATTATTGATTAGCATATCAACAGTTGATGCATCAGCGATTAGATTAATTATTTCACTTACTTGTTTGTAATCGGCAACATTGCATTGATATGCTTTGGCTTTAAAGCCTGCTTTTATGATTTCTGCTACGGTGTCATTTGCAGCATCCAAATTGAAATCTAAAATATGTACTTCGGCTCCCCGTGCAGCAAAGGTTGTCGCCATAGCCTTTCCAATACCACTTCCCCCTCCAGTGAGGACAACTACTTTATTGTGTAAAGAAAATTTTGTTTTCATTTTCGTGCGTTATAGTGATAATCCTCTTTTCCAAGGAATAAAATCGTTTTGACCCAATCTCCGCGCATTAACTTCATCCTCGCCACTTGCGACCTTAATAATATATGACAACAGTGCTTCCCCACAGCTTTCGATGGTTTCCTTACCATCGATAATATCGCCTGTATTGAAATCAATAATGTCGTGCATTTTACTATAGACAGCCGTGTTCGTTGATACTTTTATGACCGGAACAGCGGGGTTGCCTGTAGGGGTGCCGAGGCCTGTTGTGAATAAAATGATGTTTGCCCCAGAGCCTGCAAGACCCGTTGTAGATTCAACATCATTTCCTGGCGTACACAAGAGGTTTAAGCCGGGCTTGACCAGTTGTTCTGTATAGTCTAAAACATCAACTATAGGTGAGCTGCCTCCTTTTTTTGCAGCACCTGCTGATTTGATGGCATCTGTTATAAGTCCATCTTTAATATTTCCAGGGGAAGGATTGGCATAAAAGCCAGCCCCTAGTGCAGACGCTTTGGTGTTGTATGCTTTCATGATTTGGGCAAACTTTTGCGCTTTGTCCACGTCTACACAACGATTGATGAGTTCTTGTTCAACGCCATTGAGTTCGGGGAATTCAGAAAGGATGGCTGCGCCACCTAGCCCAATAACCAAATCAGAAACATAACCCAATGTTGGGTTGGCAGAAATCCCTGAAAATCCATCCGAACCGCCACACTCCAAACCAATGGTGAGTTTACTCAACGGAGCTGGTGCTCTCGATATTTTGTTAGCTTGAATAAGCCCAACAAATGTTTTTTTGATGGCTTCAGCGATGTATTCGGGCTCAGAGCTACTTTGTTGTTGCTCTAAAAAATACACGGGCTTTTTTGAGTCTGGGGCAATACGTTTTAATGCACGTTCAAGAATGTCCATTTGCGCATGTTGGCAACCCAAGCTCAAAATAGTTGCACCTGCTACATTAGGGTTGTTAATGTATCCTGCAAGTAAATTACAAAGGGTTACGGCATCCGAAGTTGAGCCGCCACAACCACCGTCATGTGTTAAAAAGTGTATGCCGTCAACGTTGGGAAACAGTGGGTTCTTTTGTTTGTTCTGCTTGTTGGCAGTCAGGTCTGCACGCATCAATTCTTGCTCAGAGGCACCCGACTTGTATTTGTCAATCAGCACGGACATATCAAAGCTTTGCTTGCTTGGGTTCTCATAACCTAGTCCTTTGCGTATGGTATTTTGAAGTGTTTCTATGTTTCTATTCTGGCAAAAGACAAGCGGAATAACAAGCCAGTTGTTTTCTGTTCCAACACGACCATTATCACGGTAATAGCCTAAAAAAGTTTGTGTTGAAAAATGCGCCGATTTGGGTGCAGTCCAGTTTTTATTAATGCTCTTTTTTGGAACCTTATAGGCTTCGGTTTCATGGACAATATTCTGCGTTGTTATGACTTCCCCCTTGACAATTTTATTTTTTGCCTTGCCAACCACCACGCCATACATATAAATTTCTTCGCCAACAGCAAAGTTGCGCATAGCAAACTTATGCTTGGCTGCTATGTCAGTGACTAAAGTAATGGCATTAGCATCAACCTCAACGTTGTCTCCTTTAGAAAGATTAGTCAATGCGACAAATACATTGTCTTTTGGATGGATTCTCAAAATGTTATTATGAGACATTAAAATTTAATATTAAATACTAAGGTAGTAAAATCATATTGTAATATTTTTTCGCTAAACATAAGCGTGTAAAAAAAGAACATTTCCCCCTATTTTTTTTGGGATTTAGTGTGATTAATTTTTATTAATCAAGCGAAATCCTTTTTTATTTTGAGTAATACTGAAGTTTCTTTTATTGATTTTCAAAGCGGAGCTTTTTGAGGATCACATCGTAATCCTGCCGACCATAACTAAACGTTGTCTCCTTTTTAAAGATTAGTCAATGAGACAAATACATTGTGTTTTGGATGGATTCTCAATGTGCTGTTCTTTGTCTTTAATGTTTAATACGAAAATATTAATGTAATAAAATCATACTTTATAACATTTTATTTCCCGTAATAATTTATATGCTTGTTGTCAGCCTTTGTGTCAATGGACATAGAGAGCTTAGAGCAAAATTTAGAATAGTTTTTAAATCGACTTATTTTATGCATACATGTTCTTTTTATGTGCGCTTATGTTTAAAATAGAGAATTAGTTCAGGCAGCACTAGAAATTAGTAGATTAATTATTATTTTTATTGTCAACACAAAAAAGCATTAATATATAATCAACAACTTGATAAGGCCCAACAAACCAATCAAAAATAGAAAATGAACCATCGTGTATTAAAACGTTTTTTAAGGATTTTTGTCTTACCATTGATATTGATTTTGGTTGCTGCGTGCAATAAAAAAGGCAAACCCAAGGTTGATAAGATTGTAATAGCTACTTCTATGAAAGATCAAAACATTGAAAAATACAGACTTGAGAACAGCAATGGTGTTGTCGTTGAGTTACTTAATCTAGGCGGCATCATCACTTCCATCAAAACACCTGATAGTAATGGAAAAATAGCAGATATTGCTTTGGGCTTTGATGACCCTAAACAATACCTTGATAGGCATCCTTATTTCGGTGCTATTATTGGTCGTTTTGGCAATAGGATAGCAGGAGGTTCATTTTCGCTGGATGATAAAGATTATCAATTGGCTATCAATAATGGTTCCAATCACTTACATGGTGGTATCAAGGGTTTTGATAAAGTATTCTGGGACGCAGAAAGTTTTAGCGATATAAATGCCTCAGGAGTAGTGTTGCACTACCTATCCAATCACATGGAAGAAGGCTATCCCGGAAACCTATCTGTCAGCGTCACGTATACGCTTACAAATGATGATATTTTAAAAGTACGTTATGAGGCCTCAACAGACCAAAAGACAATAATAAACCTGACCCAACATAGTTACTTCAATTTGTCTGGGGATTTTACTGCGCAAATTTTTGATCATGAACTTATGTTAAACGCTGATGCGTTTTTGGCTGTTGATGAAAATCAGATTCCTACGGGAGCCTATAGAGCTGTGGCACAAACGCCATTCGATTTTTCTTCTTTCAAAACCATGGGGAAAGATTTTAATGCTGAGAGCAAACAGCTTGAAATAGGAAACGGATATGATCATTGCTTTATTATCAACCCCTCAGAAACGGCAATGGTTGAAGCAGCAGTAGTACATCACCCCAAAAGCGGACGTGTGATGAAGGTCTTTACTGACCAACCAGGCGTCCAGCTTTATACAGGAAACTTTTTGGACAATACGTTAACAGCTAAAAATGGCGGAACTTATGGACCACAAACAGGTTTTTGCTTGGAAACGCAACATTTTCCAGATGCACCTAATCAGTCCAATTTCCCCACAACCGTTCTAAACCCTGGTGAGTCATTTACAAGTGAAACTTGGTTTCAGTTTTCAGTAAAATAACATCAACCAAAACCAATGACAATAAACAATAACGACGCTGGCATTATAGTTAAATCCCCTGGACGAATCAACCTTATCGG
>ERZ887830.1661-NODE-1661-length-12244-cov-7.599803_pt1 | contig 12244 bp, 9 predicted proteins | sample MGYA00521101_ERZ887830 | MGnify/ENA primary metagenome ERZ887830 (study PRJEB32303, sample SAMEA104408592) | aquatic metagenome | biome: Marine water; feature: Pelagic; material: water | place: Baltic Sea | collected 2014-06-05T16:38:00 | depth 1,762 m ...
TCACTCTCATACCGCAGCCGCCAACCGACCGTGGTGAATAATCCGGGTTAGCCAGAATCGACCGTTTCTGACCAGACCCCGAAAAGGGGGATTGGCCCGGTCGCAGCGAAGTGGCGCTTTGTCCGCAAAGCTGTCAGTCGCCAGCCGTCCAAGCAGGCAATTTGGAAGGGTCAAAATGTCTGGTTCGTACCACTAGGGGAACTGAACAATCCTGTAGGGTGTGTGATTTCACGCGCCACACACAAACAAAAAACCCGCACCAATCGGCACGGGTTTCTGGTTGTCGTGTAAACCAGCCTCAGCCCTTTTTCAGGCACTCGCGGCCCAGCACTTCGGCGATTTGCACCGCGTTCAGCGCCGCACCTTTGCGCAGGTTGTCGCTGACGCACCAGAGGTTGATGCCGTTGTCGATGGTGGAATCTTGACGGATGCGGGACACGAAGGTGGCGAAGTCGCCGACGCATTCGACGGGGGTGACATAGCCGCCGTCCTCGCGCTTGTCCACGACCAGAATACCGGGCGAGATGCGCAGGATGTCGCGGGCTTCGTCTTCGTCGAGGAAGTCCTCAAATTCGATGTTGATCGCCTCGGAGTGACCGACGAACACCGGCACGCGCACACAGGTCGCGGTGACCTTGATGCTTTTGTCGAGGATCTTTTTGGTCTCTGCGACCATCTTCCATTCTTCCTTGGTCTCACCGGAATCAAGGAAGCTGTCGATATGAGGGATGACGTTAAAGGCGATCTGCTTGGTGAACTTGGCAGGCGCGCGTTCCTGACCGGGGACATACATGCCCTTGGTCTGGTCCCACAGCTCGTCGATGCCCTGCTTGCCCGCACCGCTGACGGATTGATAGGTCGACACGACAACCCGCTTGATCGTGGCGCGGTCATGGAGCGGTTTGAGAACGACAACCATCTGCGCGGTCGAGCAGTTGGGGTTGGCGATGATGTTTTTCTTGGAATAGCCATGGATCGCGTGGGCGTTCACTTCGGGTACGATCAGCGGCACGTCGGCGTCATAGCGATAGAGCGACGAGTTATCGATGACCACACAGCCCACCTTGGCGGCCTTGGGCGCGTAGATCTTTGTCGCGTCAGACCCGATGGCGAACAGCGCCATGTCCCAGCCGGTAAAGTCGAAGGTGTCCAGATCCTTGGTTTTCAGAATCTTGTCGCCAAATGTGACCTCTGTGCCCAGGGATTTACGGCTCGCCAATGCGACGATCTCGTCAATCGGGAACTCGCGCTCTGCGAGGATGTTCAGCATTTCACGGCCCACATTGCCAGTGGCGCCGGCGACGACGACTCTATAGCCCATTTCGGGTCTCCTAAGGTGATAGACGGTGCCTCTTAGACCATGGGGGGTGTTTAGGAAAGGCTTGTCTTTCCGGGGGGCCTAGGGGTGGATGATCGCGGCATTCCACTCTGCCAGAAAGCGTTTGCGTTTGATCGGGTCCACGTAGACCAGCAGGCCGGGGTCGAGGCGGATCGGGCGCAGATGCTGCTCTGCGGCAAGGGCCTGTTCGTCGATCGGGGGCAGGCCCGCCTCGTCACGGATCAGGCGGCGGCCGTTCTCGGACAGAAGGAAATCAAGGAAGGCACCCCCGAGCACGGGGTCCCCTGCGGTTTGTGGGATCAGGGCCGTGCGCAGGAGGGTGAGGGTAAAGTCCTTCAGTTCGACGATCACACTGTCGCCGTCCAGTGGTAGGCGCGCCCGAGCGTAGCTGCCAAGCACATTGTAGGCGACGGCAAGGTCGCCCTTGGTGAGCGCGTCGATCATATCCCCTGACGCCCCATAAAGTTTGGGCGACAAGGACCCCATGACCTCTGCCAGCCGCCAGAAGGTGTCGGACTGGCGCGCATCCTGTGTGGCAAAGAGGTAGCCCGCGCCGGAAAGTTGCGGATCATAGGTGCCGATGCGTCCCGTGAAACGGTCAGGATGGTCGCGCAGCAGGCGGACAAGATCCTGGCGGGTTTGCGGCAGATCAAGTCCATCAAAGGCAAGGCGAGAGGCGATCATCACAACGGGCTCTTGCGCGAAGGCATATAGCTGGTCGCGCCAATAGGCCCATTGCGGCAGGGACTGCGTTTCCGGCGAGCTGTGGCTGGCGGCAAACCCATCGTTGGCCAGCTTCATTTGCAGGTCCATCGCAGAGGAAATCACCAGATCGAAGGCGGCATTTTCGCCATAGATCGCCTGAAACACCTCTTGGCTGCTGGCGACAGTGTAATGGACAGAGACATCCGGGCGTAGCCGTTGGAAGGCATCGATCAGGGGTGCAAAGGTGACTGTGTCGGTCGTGGACAGGATCCGCAGTTCGGCGCGGGGGCTGTCCACGGGAAAATCACGCTCTTCCTCGATCTCAAAGGCTGCAGTCGTGAAGGTCACACAGATCAGAGCAAGGGCAGTGAAAAACGCACGCATGTGCCGCCTCCTTCGCGGTTTTGCAGATCAAGCGTGCCGCCGTGGGCCGTTGCGACCTCGTCAACAATCGTCAGGCCAAGGCCGGAACCGACCACATCGGCCACATTGCCCCCGCGTTTGAAGCGCCCGACAAGATCGCCCGTCGCCAGCGATCCGATGCCGCGGCCATCGTCCGTGATGGTGATCATCGCGCTTTCGTTTGCCCGGATCAGGGAAATGCCGATACGGTTGTCGGCGGGCGAATATTTGATCGCATTGTCGATCAGATTGCGCAGCGCGCTTTCGATCAGCAGGCGGTCACCCTCGATGGTCAAGGCGTCGTCGGGCAGGCTGGTGGCGAGGATCAGATCTTTGAGGTCCGCCGTGGGATCAAGAGAACGCACCACACCGCGCAACAGATCCCCCAGATCGAACCGTTCGTTCGCGCGCTGATCGGTGCGATAAACCACCGTGGCGTGATCCAGCAACTGGCTGGCAGAGCGGGAGCTGTCCTCTATCGCGCGGATCATGCGGTGCAGGGTCTGACGGGTGTCGGCGTCCTCGGTCTGACGCAGAGCAATTTCCGCCTGTGCGCGCACGGTGGCAAGTGGGGTTCGGATATGATGAGCGGCTTCGGTGATGAAGGTTTCGGTGCGGGACAAGGCCCCGCGAAGCCTTGCGATGAACCCGTTGAGCGAGGTGATCAAGGGTACCATTTCGCTGGGTGCTTCCTGGGTGACGGGGCGCAGGTCTTGTGGGCCACGACGTCCCACGGCCCCGGCGATGTAGTTCAGCGGACGCAGGGCGGTGTTGGCGGTCAGCAAGGACAAAAGTGCCGCGACAGCGAAGAACCCAAGGCCCAGCGCGGCCCCGCGGTTGGCCATTGTGGCGACGATGGCCTCTTGCCCCTGACGGGTTTGGGCGACAAGAACCTGCACCCGCACAGAGGTGCGCCCAACAAGAATGGCGCGGATCACAGCGGCAATGCGTACCTGTGTGTCGCGGAAATTGCGGGTATAATAGATGGGGGTCAGCAACGGAGCAGTCTCTGTCGGCACGGGCAGGTCTTCGTACCCGGTGACGGTCTGATCCGCGACGATGATCCGGTAAAACACGCGGTCCTCGCTGATCGAGCCAAGCATGGAGAAGGCGGAATAGAGAATATCGATCTCGACCCCATCGACAGAGCCGCGCAATTGTTCGGCAATCGCGGTGGTCGCCGCCCCCAGAACGCTGTCTTGAGTAGTCTCGACGGCATCGCGCGCCACCGAGCGGATCGAGAAATAGAGCAACATGGCCAACAATGCCGCCACGACCAGTAATTGCAGGATCAAACGGCGGCGGATCGAGCGCGGAGGCGGAAGCGCCAGCCTCATCCGTCGGTCAGGCGATAACCGACGCCCCTCACGGTCTCGATCCTTGCGCGACTTCCGACCAGTTTCTTGCGCAGGCGACCCACATAAACCTCTATGGCATTGTCAGTGACGGTCTCGGCAAAGGAAAACAACCGGTCACACAACTGCGCTTTGGAATGGATGCGACCGGGGGCGGCGACAAGGATTTCGAACAGGCGCAGCTCTCGATTACGCAATTCGCGTGTGTCGCCGTCGATGGTCAGGGTGGCGGATAGGGGATCAAAGATCACATCGGCAAAAGCTTGTCGGGTCTGCGCCGCGCCACCCCGACGCCGCAATACCGCCCGACAGCGCGCCTCAAGTTCTGCAAAGTCGAAAGGTTTGGTGATGTAATCATCCGCGCCGATGTCCAGCAATGCGACGCGATCCGACACGGCAGAGCGCGCGGTCATCACGATCACAGGGGTGTCGCGTTGCGCCCGGCGGTGCCCGGCAAGAAAGTCGCGGCCATCCCCATCTGGCAGCATAATATCCAGCAAGATCAGATCGTAAGACGCGACCCCCAGATGATCTTGTGCGCTGTGCAAATCCTGCGCCCAGTCCACGGCATGGCCATCCATGGCAAGGCGCTTTTGCACCGATTGCCCCAGATCCACATTGTCCTCGACCAGCAAAAATCGCACGTTTTTCCCGTTTTCATGTTGTGTGACAGGTTGCTGTCAGGTTGGTATCGAATCGTGCAATACTGCAAGGGTGAACCTATTGCGACCAACGCATCCGGTTCGCCCAAGACATATATCTCTGGGAGGAGACTCATGAAAACGACGTTTCTCAAGGCCATTGGCCTGAGTGCTGTGCTGAGCCTGTCCGCCGGCGCTTCTTTTGCTGTCGAGTGCATCGCACCTGCGAACCCCGGTGGTGGCTGGGACTTTACCTGCCGTCAGATCGGCAAGATAATGTTTGACATCGGCGCGGTCGACAAGCCCGTGCAGGTCACCAACATGCCCGGCGCGGGTGGTGGTCTGGCCTATGGCAACGTTGTCAACGAGCGGGGCGATGATGCAGAACTGATCGTGGCGGCCTCTTCGGCAACCACGACCCGTCTGGCCCAGAACGCCTATGCTGGCATGACAGCTGATCAGGTGCGCTTTGTCGGGGCCATCGGTGCCGATCCCGGCGTGATCGTTGTGGCCGCTGACAGCCCGTTCCAGACGCTTGGCGACATGGTCGAGGCAATCAAGGCAGAGCCGGGTTCGGTTGCTTTTGCTGGTGGTTCTGCCGTTGGTGGTTTTGACCACATGAAACCCCTGATGATCCTGCAAAAGGGCGGCTTTACCGACATCAAAAAGATCAAATACATCGGCGTTGACGGTGGCGCAGATGCGATCACCCAGACCGTTGGTGGATTCACGCAGGCAATGACCGGCGACATGTCCGAAGTTGTCAGCTTTCTCAAGAACGGCGACATCCGCGTTCTGGCCGTGCTGACCGAAGAGCGCGTTCCAGGGTTTGAGGACATCGCGACCGCAAAAGAGCAGGGCTATGACGTGGTCGCTGTGAACTGGCGTGGTCTTTACGTGCCCAAGGACATCTCTGACGCGCAGTTCGACGAATGGGCTGGCAAGTTGCAGATGGTGGCTGACAGCGAAGAGTGGAAGCAGGCAATGATGGACAACGGTCTGGCGCCGTTCACCAAAGTCGGTGGCGATTTTCAGTCTTATGTGGATGGTCTTGTCGCTGACATTGCCATGATGTCCAAAGAGCTTGGGGTCACTCAGTAATGGCTTCAGACCGAATTTTTGGTCTGATCACTCTGATAACGGCAGTCGCGTATATCGCGGCTGCCACCCAGATTCAGACGAATTTCTTTTCCGGTGAATACCTGCCAAAACTCTTCCCGATCATGATCGGCGCGGTTGCCGCGATAAGTTCGCTGGTGATGGTGTTCAAACCCGACCCCGATCCCGACTGGCCTGCCTCGGGGACGTGGCCGTCGATGGCGATTGCCGTTCTGGTCCTTGCGGTCTACGCGGTTCTGCTGAAACCCCTTGGTTTTCTGCTGCCAACGGTCTTTGCGGCCGGTATTCTGAGCTATCAGATATCGCCACGCATCCTGCCTGCGGTCCTGTCCGGGCTTGGCCTGTCTGTCGGGCTTTTCGTCCTGTTCAAATACGCGCTGGGGCTGGGCAATATCGTGGCCTACCGCATTCCGACGGCAGCAAAACTATGGGATGCGATCAGTATTCTTATTCCGTTCGTGGGGCACTGACATGGATATTCTTGCGAACCTTTATCTGGGTTTCGGCGTCGCGCTGTCACCCTATACCCTTATGCTGGCCGTCTGCGGCTGTTTCCTTGGGACAATCATCGGCGCGCTTCCGGGCCTTGGCCCGTCGAATGGCGTGGCGATCCTGATCCCGATCACCTTTACGCTTGGGCTGGATGCCACATCGGCGCTGGTGCTGATGACCTCGGTTTACTACGGCGCGATGTATGGCGGGCGGATTTCGTCGATCCTGTTGAATATTCCGGGGGATGAGCCTGCCCTGATGACCACGCTGGACGGCTATCCGATGGCCAAGGCGGGACGTGCGGGCGATGCGCTGGTGCTGTCGGGTGTTGCGTCTTTTGTCGGTGCGTTGCTGGCCACCGTCGGTCTGATGCTGTTGGCGCCTTCGCTGGCGCGTGTGGCCTTTCTGTTTGGCCCGGCAGAGTATTTTGCGCTGTATCTTCTGGCCTTCTGCACCCTTGGCGGGATGGCGTCCAACAATCAGGCCAAGGCCGCGCTGGCCGCTTGTATCGGGCTTGGCATCGCGATGATTGGCGTTGATCAGTCTTCTGGCCTGCCACGCCTGACCGGAGGCAACCTGCATCTTTATGACGGGGTTGATTTCCTTGTCGCCATCGTCGGTCTTTTTGCCATCGCAGAACTGTTCTTTTTCATCGAAAGCCACGGCAAAGGGTCATCCATCGGCGTTATCCTCGACAAGGTCCGCGTGCCTTGGCGCGATATCTGGAACACGAAATGGACTATGCTGCGTGCCTCTGGCGTGGGTTTTGTGGCGGGTATCCTGCCCGGCGCGGGGGCCTCTCTGGGATCCTTCCTTGCCTATATGACCGAAAAATCCATCGCTGGACCCAAGGGCGGGTTCGGGACTGGCGTGCCAAAGGGCGTGGCCGCACCCGAGGCTGGCAATAACGCCGCCGCTGGGGGCGCTCTGGTGCCGATGCTGACGCTGGGCGTGCCCGGCTCTGGCACCACGGCTGTGCTGCTGGCGCTGTTGATGACGCTGAATATCACACCGGGGCCGACCCTGTTCACCGAACGGCCAGAGGTGGTCTGGGGTCTGATCGCCTCGCTGCTGATCGCCAACGTGGTTTTGCTGCTGATGAACGTGCCGATGGTAAAGATCTTTGTAAAAATCCTTATGGTCCCCGCATGGATCCTGCTGCCCGGTGTCACGATGATTTCCTTTGTCGGGATCTACTCGCTGTCTGGCAGCTACTTTGATCTGCTGCTGATGATCGGCTTTGGCGTTCTGGGGTATTTCCTGCGCAAACTGGATATTCCCACGGTGCCGGTGATCCTTGGTATCCTGCTTGGCGGCAATATGGAGGATGCCCTGCGCCGCGCCATGACCCTGTCGGACGGGGACGTGATGTATCTCTTTTCGTCCCCGATCTCGATTGGCCTGTGGGTCGCGGCGATTGTGGGCTTCGTGGCACCAATGTTCCTGCGCAGTGTGCTCAGGAAACCTCAGGCAATAACGGATTGATCGCATGGTAACTGTCCTCATCCCCTCTGGCGCGCTGGGTCTCAACTATGACAAAGAGGCCCTGCGCCGGGGCATCGCCGCAAAGCCTGATATCATCGCGATTGACGGTGGATCTACCGACAGTGGGCCGTCCTATCTTGGGCGCGGGCGGTCAAAATATGCGCGCAGTTCAACCAAGGTGGAATGGGCCGGCCTGATGGAGGCGCGCGCCGAGGCAGGGTGCCCTTTGGTCATCGGGACCGCCGGCACCTGCGGCACCGATAGCGCTGTGGACTGGATGCTGGATATCACGCTGGAAATCGCCGCCGAGCAGGGGCGCCCCCTAAAGATCGCAGTGCTGCGCTCGTCGCAGGATCCTGTGATCGTGGCGCAAGCCTATGGCAACAGCAACGTGACACCGCTGGAAAACGCGCCAGAGATTGACGCCAACCGCATTCAGGACTGCACCAATATCGTTGCCCTCGCCGGGGCCGAGCAGATCAACAAGGCGTTAGAGACCGGCGCAGATATCATTATCGCCGGGCGCACCACAGATACGGCGATTATTACTGCCCTTCCCCTCGCGCGCGGCTGTCACGCGGGCGGCGCGTGGCATGGGGCCAAGATTGGCGAGTGTGGCGCGCTCTGTGCGACGAACCCGCAATCCGGTGTGATCCTTGTGGATTTCGATACAGAAGGCTTCACCGTGACTCCCTTGGCCGATGGCGCACATGCCTCGCCTCATACCGTTTCGGCGCATATGCTGTATGAAAACTCTGACCCTTTTATCCTGTTCGAGCCGGGCGGGCATCTGGACGTGACGCAGGCCCAGTATACCGCGCTGGATCAGACCCGCGTGCGGGTCACCGGGTCGCAGTGGGTGCCCTCGGATCGCTATACGGTCAAGCTAGAGGGCGCGCGGCGGGTTGGCTATCAATCGGTCCTTTTGACTCTTTTGCGGGATCGGCACTACGTCGAGAATGTGGACACGTGGTGCGCCGATATCCTGACCAAATGCCGGGCCAAGGCAGAGGCCCGTCTGGGGCTTGCGCCAGAGGATTTCAACATCGAACTGCGCCTGATCGGCAGGAATGCCACGCTGGGCGCGCTGGAAAATCGCGTGGGCGAGACCGTCGAGATCGGTGTGCTGGGCATTGTTACCGCGCAAACGACGCAACTGGTAGATGAGATTGGCAAGATGCTAAACCCTTACCTGCTGCACCACCCGCTGACCGAGGCCGAAGAACAGCCGACCTTCGCCTTTCCCTTTTCTCCCGCCGAGATCGAGCGGGGCGAGATTTTCGAGTTCTGTCTGAACCATGTGATGACCCTGAACGATCCGATGCAGGCCTTCCGTCTGGATGTGCAAGAGGTGCGCTTTGACTAAACTGAGTGACGTCGTCGAAAAGGTGCGCAGCAAGAACGCAGGCCCGTTCTGGTTGACCATCGACATCTTTTGCGGCTCTGCCGAGGCCTTTGAACGCGTCGCGCGCGGTGTGTCGACAGACCGAGTGGCGCAATTGTTCAAGACAGAGACCAAGGCCCTGAAACGGTTTGATATTCCGTCTTTGAATGTGGTGAAGATATCTTTGCCTCGCCCCGCAGTGCAGGGGACAGCAGCGGACCGGGACATGCATGGCGCGTCCTTTGCGGCGCTTGTCGCAGAGATGACTTTGAACTGAAATTAACCCTCTCCATACAACCAAAGGGGTTGTGAGATTGTCGCTTGATGTTTACACATTGGTGTAAATTTAATTTGACACTCTTTTTGATGGAGACCCTAAAATGGCGATAGTCGCGGCGCGTGTGGCGTTCAAAGGTGTTCTACGGTCTCTTGCAATTCTCGGGCTAACGGCCAGCGCGGCCTTTCCTGATGGACTTTGTCCGGATCAAACCGGCGTTCCACAATTTGACCCCGCCAATCACACCAGTTGCGCCGCGCTTTGGACGGTGGTCCAAAGCCCCTCTGTCGGTGGCGTGGCCAAACCGCTGGATCAATATGAGAAAGCGGTCGGAGAGTTCTTTGGCAAGTTTTGTCACCGCGACCCGGATTTGAGGGACGCCAATGGCGATGGCTGGACCCATGACAAGAACGTCCGCGACACCGGGCCTTATGTGGCGCATCGAGACGAGAATAACGCGTGGGTTGGCGAGTATCACGGCTTTCACGCGCCTGTTGTGATCTGGTATTCACCCGGTATGCACGCGTGGTTAGAGGTCAATCGCCCGCTGGAGGGTGCACAGGTCGATAACCCTCCGCCAATCCCGGATGGGACGATGCTGGTCAAAGAGATGTACACGCCCCCGGCCTCGCGGTGCCGGGCCTCTGACACAGAGGGACAGGATAAGGTTGACGATTACCTCAAGACGCTGAAACCAGCCCATGGCATTGCCTATATGGTGCGCGACAGCGCGGCCAGCTTTGACGGCTGGTTCTGGGGGTACTGGGGGTATTCCAAGGATGGCACCGATCAGAATATCGACTGGCCCGCGCCGTCCACCGCCCCCAGCCGCGTCGGGGCTGCCAATGCTCCGCCTTATGCCGGGTTTGGTCAGTATTGCGTGAATTGCCATGCCTCTGCGATCAACAACTCGACCTTTTCCAGCCTTCAGAATGTTGATGGCACACCACTGGTTTACCTTAGCCAGGACTGGTTTCTGACCGCCAAAGAGGGCGACGTGCCCGAACATGTGCCCGTGCCCTCGTCGATGGCCCCGATCCCCAAAAGCGTGCCCCTGTCCGAAGTGCCCGACGAATTCAAAGCCTTTTTTACCCTGCCCCCCCACAGCAACGCGCCAGACGTGGCGCAGATCACTCTGCCGTCGCAGACTTATGACAACGTCTGGGTCGCAGCACCGATCAATGACGAGATTCCACTGTCCAGCACCTATCTGACCTCGGATCAATGCGCAGGTTGCCATGATGCGGGGTCGACGGGTCTGACCTTTGACATGACCAAACCGAACCCCCATGGCGACAACCTGATCAACCTTTCCCCTTATGCGACGTGGAAATCCTCGCCCATGGGACTGGCCGGGCGCGATCCGATCTTTTATGCGCAATTGTCGTCAGAGGAACAGTTTCACCCCAAGTCGCTGGACCTGATCTGGAACACCTGTTTCGGCTGTCACGGGATCATGGGGCAACGCCAGTTTCAACTGGATATGAACGAGGCGGGCACGGCGGGTGAAAACTGTGAAAAGGCGGTCTTTACCCCTGACATCGTGACCTCAGTTCCCTACAGCGGCGCACAGATCGTCGACGGCGAGGCGGTTCACTATGACAAGGCGAACGCCAAATACGGGGCCTTGGCGCGCGATGGCGTGTCTTGTGTGGCCTGCCATCGCGCGGTGTTGACGCCAAAACAGACGGAGGACTATGCCGACGGCGGGCAGAACGCCTGTGTTGCTGCACGTCAGACGGCGTTGAACGTGGACATTGGCGGGCTGACCGGCTTTGGCAAGACCTTCACCGGCAGCTTTCTGGTCGCGGACCCCAAGACGCTCTACGGCCCCTTTGCAGAGCCAAAGACCATGCCGATGGCCCATGCGATCGGCAACATCCCCAAACATGACCCCGCGATCGCCAGTTCGGAACAATGCGGCACATGTCATACGGTGCACCTACCAGTTCTGTGGCTGCCCGAGGACGCCGACGAGCATATGGTCGTCGGTGACACTTATGAACAAACCACCTATCCCGAATGGTTGTTCAGCCAGTATCGCACCGGCACTGCCGCGTTTTTGCCAGAGAACACAATGCTGCCCTCTGGCGCGGGGGAAACGCCCCTGTCCTGTGCGGCCTGTCACATGGAAAGCCATGACGAAAATGGAGAAAAGTTCCGTTCCAAGATCGCGTCGATTCAGGAACGTTCGAATATGCCGGAATCCGATCACACGCTATCCGCGCATGAGATTGACCTGAAACCGCGTGACGGCTTTGCCCGCCACACTTTGGTGGGGCTGAACCTGTTCCTGATCAAGATGGCACAGCAGTTCCCGGATATCCTTGGCATTCCGCTGGAAGACCCCAACCTGACCAGCAAGGGCATGGCCCCGCTGCAACGCACCGAAGACAAGATGGTCGAGAATGCGCGCCATAACACTGCGGATGTCACGATACTGGACCGCAAAGTGCATGACCTTGGCGACGGTCGTGGCGACACATTGGATGTGACCGTGCGCATCGACAATCACGCGGGGCACAAGTTTCCCTCTGGCGTCAGCTTTCGACGCGCCTTTGTCGAGTTCGAAGTGCTGGACGCCTTTGGAGCACCGCTATGGCATTCCGGCGCGACCAATGAATACGGTATTCTGATTGACGCCAAGACCGGCAAGCCCCTTCCCGGAGAGCTTTGGTATGATGACACCTGCACGAAAACCGCGACAGCCCCGGATTTTCAGCCGCATTATCAGGTGATCGACAGCCCCACCAAAGTGCAGATCTACCAAGAGGTAAAGCTGGACCCGGGTGCCTCTGGTCCTGTCTCTGACGCACCATACTGCGACAAGGGTGCGCCGATCAGCGAGACCTCGAACCTGACCACCAGCTTTTTGTCGATCTGCCATACGGTCAAGGACAACCGCCTGTTGCCCGCCGGGCTTTTGCCCAAGGCAGATCGGATCAAGATCGCCTTGGCGCTGGGGTTGGGCGCGGGTGGTCTGCGCTCTACCCAGACAGAGGCGGAAATCCTTGCGGATGAGACCGGGGCCGAGTTTGTGGATGG
>ERZ887830.1664-NODE-1664-length-12226-cov-6.147153_pt1 | contig 12226 bp, 10 predicted proteins | sample MGYA00521101_ERZ887830 | MGnify/ENA primary metagenome ERZ887830 (study PRJEB32303, sample SAMEA104408592) | aquatic metagenome | biome: Marine water; feature: Pelagic; material: water | place: Baltic Sea | collected 2014-06-05T16:38:00 | depth 1,762 m ...
ATTTTGAGAAGATTGTTTTTCATTTCGAAATTTTATATTAGGCAGAATATCTTTCATAATTCCGATGATTACGCCCATAAAAAGAACGGAAATCTGCATTAAGGCAGAAGGGGCAATTACTAAAATAGTTGCCGCAAATAAGGCAATAATCTTACGAGTCCAATCAGGGGTAAGCGATTTTGACATTGATATTACAGCATCTAAAATGACAGCAGCAGCAAGAAGTTTAAGTGCATATAAAACAGATAAAAAGCTTGTTCCCTCGAATGAGAGGATGCCGTAACCAGCCACTATCATAATTAATGCAGAAGGCAATGTAAATCCAAGCCATGCAGCAAAGGCAGTAAAAATGCCGCCACATCTAAGACCAATTGACATGCCAACCTGACTTGACGTAGGACCTGGAAGAAATTGGCATAAGCTTACAATTTCGGCGTAATCTTCAGAAGAAAACCAGCGTTTTTCGTCAACAAATACTTTATGAAAATAACCAAGATGAGCAATTGGTCCGCCAAAACTTGATACCCCAAGTTTTAGAAAAATCCAAAAAATTTCTGCAAATCCAAAATCAGGTTTTGGGTGTTTTTTTTCTATTTGCATAGCAGATGAATTAAAGGGCGGTTTTTTTACAGACATCTTCTAACTCTCTGATTGCACGCAAGAATAAGATACAGGTTTTTTACAAGGATGCATCTGGGATTATGCCAGAAAATGCATCATTTAATAAGGAATGGATATCATTTTTGGTAAAAGAGCGCGGATTATAATAGGCATTGCTGATGGCTAATTCTGCTGCTTTATTAAGATCAGCCTTCTTCATACCAATGTCGCGCAAGCGTGTTGGCCCGTTGCAGGTGCGTATTAGCTCAAAGATGGCAAAAGCAAGTGAGGAGCTATTTAATGTGCGCCCAAGTTGGTTAAGTATGTCAGATGCAGGTGCATTAAATTGAATAACATATGGCAGAATGACACAATGGGTTGCGGCGTGAGGTAATCCAAAACTACCGCCAAGGGTATGACATAATTTATGATGTAGCGACATCCCCACAGAACCAAGACACATTCCAGATAAAAAAGTGGCATAAAGTGCGGTTGTTCTAGCTTGAATATCCAAGGGATGCGAAAAAATTCTGGGAAGTGCGTGATAAAACGAGAGGATTGCTTTTTCAGCAAGAGTGGAGGTGACGGGATTTTTATTTTCTGCATATAATGCCTCAACGGCATGCGCTAATGCATTTATGCCGCTGGTGATTGAATCAGTAACGGGAAGTGATAGTGTTAAATCAACGTCATAAATTACAGTTTCTGGCAAGACTTTTTGCGAAGATTGAGTGGTTTTGATGCCATTTACTGTCTCCCCAATAATGGGGGTTAATTCTGAGCCAGCATAAGTGGTTGGCAGAATAATTTGTGGTAAGCCTGTGCGAAGCGCAATTGCTTTGGTAAGACCAGTTGTAGATCCCCCACCAATAGCAATTAAACAATCAATTTTTTTATCGGAAATATATTCTAGCGCCATGTGTGTAACATGCATAGGCGTATGCATTTCTGCCCCATCAAAATGGGCAACACAATATTCGCCAAGATCTAACATTATTTGATTAATATAGTCTCGTTTATGTGCAGAGGTAATAACCATCGCACGATTTGTGCCTAATTTAGTCATCTCATCTGTTAAGGATTGGCGAGTGCCGGAGCCAAATAATACTCTTGCTGGATTGGCTGTGTAGGTAAATTCTTGCATAATATTTCGCTTCTCAGAGATGTTTGCGTATTTTAGCTATCCCTTTTAGTATAATTTTATTTTGCTAGTATGATTTTATTTTGTATCACCCGCAAGTAAGAATACAGGCAAAATAAATAACCTAACTAATTTAAAAATACTTAAAAGAAATGAGAGTGCGAATGTTCTCAGCAGTAGAAATAATTTCCAAGATAACATCAGGTGAAATCACTGCTTCTGAAATTACCAGAGCGTGTTTAGAGGCAATTAAGGCAACAGATGATGAGATACTAGCTTGGCAGTATGTTGATCAGGAGGGGGCATTGGCACGTGCAGAAAAACTAGATGCACACCAAAGCGCAGGCAGAAGCTTAGGCAAGTTGCATGGAGTGCCAATTGCAATCAAAGATATCATCGATATGGCAGGTCTTCCAACCACGTGCGGGTCCCCTATTTTAGCGGGGCGAATTGCAGAAAATTCAGCTAGGATAGTTGATCTTTTATTAGCTGAAGGCGCTGTTTTAATTGGCAAGACTGTCTCAACTGAATTTGCTTTTATGAACCCTTCAAAAACCAAAAACCCGCATCATTTAGAATATAGCCCTGGGGGCTCATCTGCTGGTTCAGCAGCAGCGATAGCAGCAGGTCATGTGCCAATTGCGATTGGGAGTCAGACAAATGGATCGGTTATACGACCTGCTTCTTTTTGCGGTGTTTTTGGCTTGAAGCCAAGTAGCGGTATTATCCCCCGTATTGGCATTTTAGAGACTTCGGATTTGTTAGATCAAATTGGTGCTTTTGCAAATAACATTGAAGATTTAGCGTTGGTATGTGATGTGCTGGCAGATTATGATAGCCGAGATCCGCAGAGTTTTGCGATGCCGCGCCCGAATCTTTCAAAAGCAGTGGCAAAGATAAATGATGGAAATCAGCAGACTGATCCAAATTTTGTATATTTATCCTTTAGCTATTGTGATGAATTAGATTCAGATACGGTTTATGGGTTAGAGCAAGTCCAAACTTTGCTAGGTGACAGGGTAGAAGTAATTGATACAAGGCAAAGCACAGATAGATTATTAGCAGCTCATAAAACTATTCATGAATTTCAAATTTATCAAAATTTGTATCATTATTTTGATTCAAACAAAAAATCCTTAAGTGATCCAATTTTACAAGTGCTTGACCGCGCATCAACAATTACTCAAGCAGAATTCAAGGAGGCGGTTACTGTTAGAGAGGAGGCTATCGCATTTTTTGAGGATTTGTTGCTTGATTTTGATGCCATTCTAACGCCATCTGCCTTAGGAGAGGCACCCCTTTTATCGCACGGCACAACAGGCAATGCCGTCTGTTGTACAATTTGGTCGCTATGTGGTCTTCCTGCTATAAATTTACCTATTTTATCAGGCAATACTGGATTGCCTATTGGCGTGCAGCTGGTTGGAAAATATGCAAGGGATGCAGAATTGGTAGAAACAGCCAACTGGTTAGTTGATTTTCTGCAGAACGAAAATGACGTATAAGTTCTAATAGGGTCAAAAATTACACAAGACCTCGCCCCTATTTATTTTTAAGGCTAACTCAGACGGGTTATAGATAACTCATCTGCCAATTGTGTCAGAGATGCAAATAAGGGCTTGGGTATCTCGATACCAGATGCTGTTCTTTTTTCTATTGTTCTTGCAAGGTTTTCACCTGGCAATCGTATTTCATCTACACCAGGTAGTTTTGCAGATGACTTCATATCTTCCCAAACCTTATCTATTTGCGATTTGAATTGTTCAATATCCATAAATGCTTCAATGTTCAAGGCAATTATAAATTGTCCAGTATTTGAAATTGTCTTGTTATCAGCATTAAAGTCTGTCACGTCACTGCCAAAGGCGGCTCCATTTAAAGTGCCTGCCAAAATACCAAATATAAGGGCAAGTCCATATCCTTTTGGTCCGCCGATTGGAAGTAAAAACCCATCCCCCGATTTTGCAGGATCTGTTATTGGATTTCCGTGTTTATCACTCATCCATCCCTCTGGCATTGTTCCCCCAGATTGAAGCAGGGTTTTTACTTTACCATAAGCTGCAACGGTAGTTGCCATATCCAATATGATTGGTGGATTTTTGCCAGATGGCACTGCAACTGAAATTGGATTGGTACTAAGCATCATATCCGTACCACCCCATGGCGGCATATGGTTGGCACTTCCCACAGCGACATAAATACCGATCATACCTTGGTCAAGCACATATCTTGAATATAGAGAAGCTGGTCCTGCGTGATTTGACATTCTTGCGCCTACCCAAGCAACGCCTGTTGTCCGGGCTTTTTCAACGGCAATATCAGCAGCGTGACGCATAACAAGATGACCTATCCCATTATCACCGTCAATTAGAGCTGTTGCCACTCTCTCAGATAGGATTTTAAAGTCAGGTTTTGGGTTCATCCCACCTTCTTGTAATCTTTTGATATATTGAGGAAGCCTAAATACGCCATGTCCATCTTGACCTGAAATATCTGCTTGAACCATGAGTTGCGCTGTTGTTTCTGCATGTTCATTAGAAAAACCAGTTGCTAAAAATGCAGATTTTATAAAGTGAGTGAGGCTCAGAGCTGTTACAAGATGCGTCATTTAGATATATTCCGTTAAAGATGCGTGAAAAAAGGTAAGAATATATTGAAATTTTACCTGATTTAGATTTGATTTTTTATAAAAATAAGCAATTATATTTTCATCTAAACAGCAAGTTTTGGACTCTGTCAAATATTGTTTAATTTTGATGCATTTGGTAGAATTAAAAAATACATCCCTCTGATATGAAAGAGATTATGAATGAAATTTGGGGAAAAACCTATTGCAGACTGCTTAGGAGATTTGCTGGTACATTCAGCTAAAACCCCCGACGGAAAATTACCCAAGGGTACAAAATTAACACAAAATCACATAGATATTCTGCGTTTGTCAGGTAGTGAAAATTTATTGGTTGCCAGCTTGCAAGAAGACGATATGGATGAAAATAAGGCTGCCTTAGCAGTCTCATCTGCATTTGTGGAGGCTGGTTTTCGTTTATCATCACCTGCTACTGGGAGAGTTAATTTTATTGCTACGCAATTAAGCCTTGTTCGGTTAGATATTGAAAAAATAAAACAACTAAATGAAGTAGATGAAGCCATTACATTTGCAAGCATCATGCCTGACCAGCTGGTAACATCTGGACAGATGATTGCAACTTTAAAAATTATTCCCTACGCCGTATCAAAAACATTTGTGGATGCGGCAATTAAAATCATATCTCAATCAATTCTTGTATCCTGCCACACAATTATTCCGCGCAAATTCAGTCTTATTCAAACGTGTTTTGCAGATACAAAACCATCAGTATTAAGCGCTACAGAAGATGTTACTAGAACTAGACTTGCACAGTTAGATTGCCCTCTTATTGATAGTCAAGTGGTACCGCATACATCAGCAGAAGTTGCAAATGCACTTGTAAAAGCAAGGTCCCAAGGAGCTGAGGCATTTTTATTGTGCGGTGCTTCTGCCATTGCAGATAGACAGGATGTACTACCAGAGGCACTCAGGAAAGCAGGGGGGCAGGTAGACCATCTTGGTTTGCCAGTAGATCCAGGAAATTTATCTATGATAGGTAAATTAGATGAAATGCTTGTTATTGGAATGCCTGGCTGTGCGCGTTCACCTAAGTTAAATGGCTTGGATTGGCTGCTGCAGAAATCCCTTGCAGGTATTAAGCTAGATAAAGCTGAATTATCTGGAATGGCTGTCGGTGGGTTGCTTGCTGATATTGCATCAAGACCTTTGCCACGTAAACTTATTCATAAAGTAAATTCTCACAATCATCAGGTGACAGGGGTTCTGCTAGCTGCGGGAAGTTCTAGACGCATGGGGGATGAAAATAAGTTATTACTTAAACTCGCCGATGGAACTCCAATGGTAGCTTGGATTGCAAAGACATATCTTAAATCTGATATTAACAAATTAGTTGTTGTAACGGGATTTCAGCAAAAAGAAGTAAGACAAGCCCTGTTAGGTTTAGATGTCCAGTTTGTTGATAATAATCAATATCTAACTGGCCAAGCCAGTTCTGTAAGCAGGGGAATTGAGAGTTTATCAGAACAAACTGATTCTGTGTTAATTGCACTAGCTGATATGCCTTTTATTACCCCAGAATTAATAAACAGATTGATTAAATCACACCAGTTATTGCCAAAGCCAGATATAAGAATAACGCTCCCGATTTTGAATGGGCGAAGAGCAAACCCTGTTATCTGGGGGCGTGCTTTTTTTGATGAATTGCAGTCTATTTCAGGAGATCAAGGAGGCAGACAAATTCTATCTGCTTATATTTCTGCGATAAATGGGGTTAATTGGGACAATCAGGAAGTAATAGAAGATATTGACCTACCAGAGGACGTCAAAAAACTCTCTCACATACAGACCAGACTATAAATAGGCTAGTCACAATAATCTAGTCACAATAATCTAGTGGCAATAATAATGACGCAGACCTTGCGCCTTTAAGGGCAATTAATCAGTTGTTTGTCACCTTACAATACCCTAAATATTTAATAGCACTCTCTTAGAGGAAATAATTTATGGCAATAATAACAACTATTGAGGAATTGCGGCAGCAGGCAAAACGGCGTGTTCCGAAAATGTTTTATGATTATGCTGATAGTGGTTCGTGGACAGAAACAACTTATCGGGCTAATCAAACGGATTTGGAGCAGATTAAATTTCGCCAGCGAGTCGCAATAGATATGACAAACAGAACTACAAAGACAAACATGGCAGGACAAGCTGCTTCCATGCCAGTTGCAATTGCCCCAACAGGTCTTACAGGTATGCAAATAGCAGATGGGGAAATTCTAGCAGCTCAGGCAGCAGCAGAGTTTGGTATACCCTTTACATTATCCACAATGTCCGTTTGCTCAATTGAGGATGTTGCCAAGCATAGCTCAGCGCCATTTTGGTTTCAGCTATATGTTATGCGTGATCATGAATTCTCGAAAAAACTAGTTGAGCGTGCAAAGGCAGCTGAATGTTCAGCGCTAGTTGTTACATTAGATCTCCAGCTATTAGGTCAGCGTCATAAAGATATAAAAAATGGCTTATCTACCCCCCCTAAATTAACGTTAAAAAATATCATTAATATGGCAACAAAACCTGCTTGGTGTCTTGGAATGATGGGTACTAGGCGGCATCACTTTGGAAATATTGTTGGTCATGTAGATGGGGTATCTGACTTATCTTCTTTGTCTTCATGGGTTGGTGACCAATTTGATCTAGCGCTAGATTGGGATGATATAGCGCGTATCCGTGATTGGTGGGGCGGTAAACTAATTTTAAAAGGAATAATGGACCCTGAGGATGCAAAACAGGCTCAGAAAATAGGAGCAGACGCGCTTGTTGTATCAAATCATGGCGGCAGACAGCTTGATGGCGCTGAAACTTCAATTGCGATGCTCCCTGAAGTTGCTGCTGCTGTTGGCGATAAGATAGATGTATGGATGGATGGCGGCATTCGTTCAGGTCAAGATGTGCTAAAAGCGATTGCTCTTGGTGCCAAGGGGGTAATGATTGGACGTGCATTTTTGTATGGTTTAGGCGCTAATGGCAAGCAAGGTGTAACAGACGCATTGCAGATTATTCATAAAGAACTTGATTATACCATGGCTATGTGTGGGCATCGTGATATTCATAATGTGGACAGGCAAATAATTAGATCCTGTCCATTTTAAAATCTTTTATTAGCTGCTTTTTTTAAAAATCTAAGATGAGAGATTTATGATTTAGAGAGAAGATTAAACGGCTCATCTCCAAGTTGGGCTCTTGCCTGTTCATAAAGAGGGGTAATTTTTTCTTGAAATAATCTTGTTTGTTCTGATGTAAGAGAATGTATTTGCCCGCCTGCCTCAAGGATTAATTTTTCAGCTTCTTTTACATCTATCTCTATTTGAGAACGTTGCCATTTTATTGCGTCACCTGCGGCTGCGATTATGGCTTTTTTTAAGGCTTCAGGCCACTCATAAAATTGGGTTCTATTACACATGATTGCACGTGAAATATAAAAATGATTTGAAAGCGTATGGTATTTATGAAACTTATGAACACCATAGGTAGTGGTGTTCGTATAGGGATTTTCTTGGGCATCTAGAGCGCTAGTCTGTATATCATTAATAGCTTGTGTAAGATCCATACGCATTGGAATTGCCCCTAAAAGCTCGAAGAAGCGGGAGTGGATATCACTTGGCAATACTCTAATTTTCATGCCTTTCATATCATCAGGCTGTTCAATTTTTCTTAGTGAATTTGATATTTGTCTAAATCCATTTTCCAAATAACCAAGAATTTTATAATTCTTTCTATCTTCAATTTGGTTGCTTAAATAATGTCCAAGTGCGCCGTCCATTGCGCTTCGTGCGTGTGCATTATCTCGAAACAAAAAAGGTAAATCTACAAAACCAAGCTCAGGAACGTCATCTGTTAGATAACTTGTAGACTGATAAGTGATGGTTAATATATTTTTGTCGGTCATCCATAAAATATCTTCAGATTTATATCCCAAATCCATCACGTTATAGACATATTGTACATCTACTAAATCAGAAAATTGATGTGCAATTTTATCTCCCATTATCTTAAGTGATTTGGAAAATGAGGTATGCTCTGGGCCATATCCTGCGAAAATAATCTGAAATTTTTGCACGTTTCTTATCCTTACATATTGTCTGAGACGTAACTTTATTATGAGGCAATAAAATTGTCACTATTATTTTATTATGGGTTGGTTTATTGCCTTTCATAAAATATGTATTGGTGTTCCATCATATGCAATAATGCATAAAATTAATCTCTCGTTATGCTCGTGTTAACGCCAGTTTATGGTACACTGCGTTACCAAAAAATATTAGGAGTAAATAAATGCATTGGACAGTTTATCTTTCTGGAGAAATTCACACAGATTGGCGAGATATTATTGAACAACAAGCCGTTGCCGCTGGGTTGCCAGTTTCGTTTACTTCTCCTGTGACAGACCATGGCGCATCTGATGATTGCGGGGTGGAAATCATGGGTGCAGAAACAGCCAAATTTTGGCATGATCACAAAGGCGCAAAACTCAATGCAATTAGAACTCGTACCTACCTTGAGCAAGCTGATATTGTGGTTGTTCGGTTTGGCGAAAAATACAAGCAATGGAATGCTGCTTTTGATGCGGGGTTCGCAGCTGCGCTTGGCAAACCTCTTATTATAATGCATGGAGCTGACCATCAGCATGCACTCAAGGAAGTGGATGGGGCAGCCCTAGCAGTAGTTGATACACCAGAGCAGATAACACGCATATTGAGTTATGTAATAAATGGCACTTTATAGTATCGTTAATCGCGTAGTTTTAGATTTATTAGGTAAGAAACATAATTGAGGAAATATAATGGCAATTCGGTATTTAAAAGAAGGTAAATCGGCATTAGAGCGTTCAGAAGATGATGCAAAAGTGCGCCAGATAGTTGAAACAACTCTCTCAGATATAGATGCTAGGGGAGATATAGCTGTTCGTGAACTTGCAGAGAAATTTGATAATTATTCGCCGCCCTCATACCGTTTATCACAAAGTGAAATAGATGCTCTGATTGCAGAGGTGTCCCCACGGGATATTGAGGATATAAAATTTGCTCAAGAACAGGTAAGAAACTTTGCCAAGGCGCAACGTGCATCTATGCAAGATATTGAAGTTGAAACATTACCAGGGGTGATATTAGGACATAAGAATATTCCTGTGCAGTCAGTAGGCTGTTATGTTCCAGCAGGTAAGTTTCCTATGGTTGCCTCTGCTCATATGTCTGTACTTACAGCTTCGGTCGCTGGTGTGCCTCGTATTGTTGCATCTACACCGCCATTTCAAGGTAAACCAAACCCCGCTGTTATCGCTGCAATGCATATGGGAGGCGCAGATGAGATATATGTGCTTGGAGGTATGCAAGGTATTGGCGCTATGGCATTGGGGACTGAGACGATTGAGCCAGTTCATATGCTAGTTGGACCAGGAAACGCATTTGTTGCTGAAGCAAAAAGACAACTTTTTGGCAAAGTAGGTATAGATTTATTTGCAGGACCAACTGAAACAATGGTGATTGCAGATGAAACAGTAGATGCAGAATTATGTGCCACCGATTTATTGGGTCAAGCAGAACATGGATATAATTCACCAGCAGTATTATTAACTAATTCTGAAAAGCTGGCACAAGAAACCTTGAGTGAGATTGATAGGCTTTTAGGTATTCTGCCAACTGCTGATACAGCATCTGTTAGCTGGCAAGATTATGGTGAGGTGATTTTGTGTGATACCTATGATGAAATGCTGCAGATGGCAGATGAAATTGCATCAGAGCATGTTCAGGTAATGACAGATAGAGATGATTGGTTCCTTGAAAAAATGACGTGTTATGGGGCTCTATTTCTTGGACCACGCACTAATGTTGCTAATGGTGATAAGGTGATTGGCACCAACCACACCCTGCCAACAAAGAAGGCAGGAAGATATACAGGTGGCTTATGGGTTGGCAAGTTTTTGAAAACACATTCCTATCAAAAAATTACGACAGATGAAGCTGCAGCTGAAATTGGTGCCTACGGGTCGCGTTTATGTATTTTAGAGGGATTTATTGGTCATGCAGAGCAATGTAATATTCGGGTAAGACGCTATGGCGGTAAGAATGTTGGATATGGCGACGCTGCGGAATAATAGAGGCTAAAAAAATGAGCACATCACTTCCACGCACACCTTCCTTTAATTTAGCTGGCAAGAGGGCATTAGTCGCTGGCGCATCGTCTGGCATTGGTGTTGGATGCGCAGTCGCATTATGTGAAGCAGGAGCATCTGTTACCTTGGTAGCCCGCTCGGCGGATAGTTTGCATGATTTACAATCACAGATGAGAGAACAGGGATGGGATGCTACTGCTTGTGTGTTGGATGTAACAGATATCAGCGCAACAAGAGACATGATAAATAAACAAGACCCATTTGATATTTTGGTGAATAGCGCTGGTATGGCCCGCCATGGTGCAAGTTTAGACACAAGTATCGAGGATTTTGATGCTGTGTCTCAGCTTAATATTAAGGCAGGTTATTTTTTAAATCAGGCAGTTGCCAAGCGACTTATTGAAACAGGAAAATCTGGCTCATTAATGACAATTTCGTCTCAAATGGCTGTTGTTGGTGGAATAGATAGAGCTGTATATTGCGCTACTAAACATGCAGCAGAAGGATATACAAAATCTCAGGCAATTGAATGGGGACCTCATCAAATAAGAGTTAATACAATTTGCCCAACATTTGTTAGAACCGCACTTAGTCAGTCAACCTTTGCTAATCCAGAGAGAAAAAAATGGATTGAAAGCAAAATAAAACTAGGACGTGTTGCCGAAATTGAAGATATTATGGGTGCAGTGGTATTTCTTGCATCAGATGCAAGTGCAATGATAACAGGCACTTCGTTATTAATTGATGGCGGTTGGACAGCAGACTAATAAGCCTTGTTCTATTTACTGTTATCTTGGGAATAATCTTTGCCAAATATAATTAGAAAAAAGATTATCATGTGACATTACTCTGGCATGAGTTTTGTATGGTGATAGCTATATAAGGAATACCTCCAAGTTTTGATTTTATTTAACAAATAGTCTGGATAATTAATGCTAGCAAAGGTGATAGGTAAATTAACATCTGCTGATAGTAAGGTCATGATATTGATGCTTATTGCAGGACCTGTGCTTGCTATTGCCACGATTTTTATTATATCGCATCTATTGTTTGTCCCCAAACAACCCTCATCAGAGGAAATTGTTCAATCAATTGCCCGTAAAGCAAAATTGGGTGGAATAGACCCAGCTTTGGTTGGCGTGTCAATACTGCCAGAAGATAGTGAACCGGATAATAAAACGAAAAGCGAAGACATCTTCAGTCTCGTTCCTAGTGAATATTTATATTATAAAATTTTTACCACTTTTGTAACTAATATCAAAGGCGAGAAAGAGACAGTGGTTAGAGCTGATTTAGCTGTTTCTACCTATCTTAAGGTAACAGAAGCTGAGGCGTATGCCGAATCTATGACAGCTATGTCGCCAGTAATGAGTTCAGCTGTTTTCATAGCGCTAGGGGAGACATCAATTACTGATTATAAGAGCTCCAAGTCACTAGATCAAACAGCAGAAAAACTAAAAGCAGCTATTAATAAAGCACTTAATGAAAAAAATGCACCTTATCTAGTTGATTATGTTCACTTTTTTGAGTTAGCTCATAATGAGGGTTAATTTAAACATCAATTCTGTTCTAGATAAAATGCATTATAATCAATTATAGATAGCCTTTGATTCTCAATCATCTTGTAAGTTAAGCTGATAGGTTGCAGGTCTCCATTCATAGCTATTATTTGATTTCTCAATATAGCCTACAGATGGAAATGGCATATGGAACCCAATGATAGGGGCTT
>ERZ887830.1669-NODE-1669-length-12210-cov-5.118141_pt1 | contig 12210 bp, 12 predicted proteins | sample MGYA00521101_ERZ887830 | MGnify/ENA primary metagenome ERZ887830 (study PRJEB32303, sample SAMEA104408592) | aquatic metagenome | biome: Marine water; feature: Pelagic; material: water | place: Baltic Sea | collected 2014-06-05T16:38:00 | depth 1,762 m ...
TGTCTCACCGCAAAACAAAGCGGCCGCCCCAATCAGGGCGGCCTCAAGTCAACAGCGTTTCAGATAGGAAAACAGAGGCTTACATGCGCGAAGCGACGTTTTCCCAGTTGACCAGATTGTCGAGGAAGTTGGTCAGATAGGCCGGGCGCTTGTTGCGGAAGTCGATGTAATAGGAATGCTCCCACACATCACAGCCCAGCAAGGCGGTCTGGTTGAAACACAGCGGGTTCACGCCGTTTTCGGTCTTGGTCACCGCCAGCGAGCCGTCGGCGTTTCTCACCAGCCAGCACCAGCCAGAGCCAAACTGCCCCGCGCCCGCAGCCGAGAACTGTTTTTTGAACTCGTCCACCGAGCCAAAGCTTTCGGACAGCGCCTTTTCCAACTCACCGGGCATCGCGCCGGGGTTGGGCCCCATCATTTCCCAGAACTGGTTGTGGTTCCAGAGCTGGCTGATGTTGTTGAAAATACCGTTCTGCGCGACGGAAGTCGCGTTATAAGTGCCGGTGATGATCTCTTCGAGGGTCTTGCCCTCCCACTCAGTCCCCGCAATCGCCGCATTGCCGTTGGTAACATAGGCGTTGTGGTGCAGGTCGTGGTGGTATTCCAGCGTCTCTTTCGACATGCCAGCCCCGGCCAGCGCGTCGTGAGCATATGGAAGATCGGGAAGTTCGAAAGCCATGTTGGTCCCCCTTGGAGGTTGTTTGCGTCTTGTGCTTGATGAAGCGCAGAGGGGTTGAACGTCAAGCCCTAACCCGCGTCGTTTGCGCCCCTATCACCTCTAGACATGGGGGTTTGTCAGAGCTTCTCAAGGCAAGAGCGCATATTTAACAGGATCTCAGGCGAGATCGAAAAATCCGACCTCGCTGCCCGGCAAGGCGGCAGATTTGAGAATATCGAACACATATTGCGCCACAGAACGGAAGCAGATCACATAGGCCGTACCCGTCTCGTCGATCCAGAACGCGGCGGGCACCTGAGCCAGCCGAGAGCGGCGCAGGGTGCCGGGTTCCAGCGCGCCGGGTGCCGTGTCGGCGGGGCTGAGTTTGGCAAGCACCTCGCGCGGATCGCCCCCGCTCAAGCACAGCATGGCGCGCGCGTCAGAGACATTGGCAACAAGGTCATGCGTGCCTTTGAGCACCTCGGTGAGTTGTGCAGTGGCGGCGTGGGCGGTGTCGTAGGCGCACAGGATCAGGATCTCGTCGGGGGACATCCAGCAGAGGCCGGATTCAGAGGTGCCCGTGAGGCTCAGTTTGCCCGGAAAATCACAGCCCGCCAGATCGCAGGCCGCCTTTTGCAGCGCCGCAGACGACAGATCGCCACGCAGGGTGATCATACCGCGCGCGCCACTGTCACTTACGCGCGTAAAGCCTTGATAAGACGCGCCTTTGAGGGCGGATACCACGTTAGACATTCTGCTTTTTCCCCTCTGGGTCAAAGAAGACCGGGTTGACGATGCGGGCCTGCACGACCTCTCCGCTGGATTTTGGGCCACCGACCTTTGGGAAGTCGAGCACTTCGCCCATCCGGTCAGGGCCCCGTTCCACCAACCCAATGGCGATGCCCTTGTTCAACGTGGGCGAATGGTAGGTAGAGGTCACGCGGCCTTGGGTGTTGCGCTGGCCGTTGGCGTTCTTGCCCGGTGCGACCGCATAGGCCCCGTCCGGCAGGACAGAGCCGTCCAGCGTTTCCAGACCGACCAGTTTCCAGCGTTTGGGATCGGTCATATGCGGGCGTTCTTGGGCGCGCTTGCCAAGGTAGTCGGTCTTTTTCTTGGAGATCGCCCAGTCCAGACCCAGATCCTGCGGAATGACCGTGCCGTCAGTTTCGTCGCCAATCATGATAAAGCCTTTTTCAGCCCGCATGATATGCAGCGCCTCGGTGCCATAGGGCATGGCGTCGAATTCTCGGCCCACCTCTATCAGCGCATCCCAAAAGGCCTGTCCCTGATGGGCATCCACAGCAATCTCGTAGGACAATTCCCCTGAGAAACTAATGCGATAGACGCGGACCTTAAAGTCACCAAGTTGACCATCGGCCCAAGCCATGAAGGGCAGCGTTTCCTCTGACATATCCATGCCACCCAGCAGATCCAACGCCTCGCGCGCCTTTGGGCCGACCACGGCGACCTGTGCGTATTGTTCCGTCAGATTGACCGTGTAGACCTGCCAGTCCCACCATTCGGTTTGCAGCCATTCCTCCATATGGGCATGGATCCGGTCCGCGCCACCGGAAGTGGTGTGGCAAAGAAAAGTCTCGTCGTCGATGCGCGCAACCACGCCGTCATCGCTGAGAAAGCCGTTTTCAGAGCACATCAAGCCATAACGGCAACGGCCCGGTTTCAGGCTCGACATCATGTTGGTGTAGAGCATGTCAAGGAATTTGCCCGCATCCGGTCCCTTGACAAGGATCTTGCCCAGCGTGGAAGCGTCAAGAAAACCAAGCCCTTGGCGGGTGTTCTTCACCTCGCGCGCGACGGCCTGTTCTGTGGTTTCGCCCGCGCGTTTGTAACAATAGGGACGCCGCCAGTGGCCGACCGGTTCCCAAAACGCGCCATTGGCCTCGTGCCAGTCGTGCATGGGCGTGCGGCGCAGCGGCTGAAAGATCTCGCCGCGCGCCTCACCTGCAATCGCGCCCATGGAAATCGGGGTGTAAGGCGGGCGAAAGGTGGTGGTGCCGACCTGTGGGATCTCTGCATTCAAAGCTTTAGACAGCACGGCAAGGCCATTGATATTACTTAGCTTCCCCTGATCCGTGGCCATCCCGAGCGTGGTGTAGCGTTTGGTGTGTTCGACGCTTTCAAAGCCTTCGCGCGCAGCAAGTTGCACGTCAGAGACTTTGACGTCGTTCTGATAGTCGAGCCACATTTTCTGGCGCAATTTAATGTCGGCGCCCTGCGGCATGATCCAGACCGGGGTCATAGGTGCCTGGTTTTCGGGGGCGGCTGTTGGAGGAGCTGCGTCCTCGGCCGTGAATCCGGCCTCCTCCGCAGCGGTACGGCCTTGTTTCGCGGCGTCTGCGAGGACCTCTGTCGTGCTGAGAACGCCGTTGGCGATGCCTGCAACCCGCACAAAACCCTGACCCTGCGCGCCGGTTGGCGGGCGGGTGGCGTCGGGGCGGAAGTGGGCCATCGCGTCGTCCCAGATCAGCTTGCCACCGCAATGGGACCAGAGGTGCACCACGGGCGACCAGCCGCCGGACATGGCGACCGCGTCACAGGCGATCTCTTCGAGGACCGCGCCTTCGCCGGCTTGCATCGCGAGGCTGATGCCCTCGACCTTGCGACGCCCTTTGACCTTGGCGATGGCTTTGCCCATTTCGACACGGATGCCAAGGTCGCGGGCCGAACGGATGAGGGGGCTGTCGGCCTGCGGGCGCGCGTCGATGATCACGGGAACAGCCAGACCGGCCTTTTTAAGTGTGATGGCCGTGCGATAGGCGTCGTCGTTGTTGGTCACGACCACCGTGCGGTCACCGGGCGAAACGGCCCAGTTTTCCACGTAATCGCGCACGGCAGAGGCCAGCATCACGCCGGGCAGGTCGTTTCCCGCAAAGCTGAGCGGGCGTTCGATCGCGCCAGTGGCGGTGATCACTTGCTTGGCGCGGATCTTCCACAGGCGGTGGCGCGGCAGGCCGGGTTGGGGGTCGTGGTCGGTCAGGCGTTCGTAGGCGAGGACATAGCCGTGGTCATAGACCCCTGCCCCCATGCAGCGGGTCCGAACATCGATATTATCTTTTTGATCAAGCCTTTCCACGGCGTTCTTCACCCACTCACCTGTGTCCATCCCATCGATCTGCGCGCCATCCACAGGCGCGCGGCCACCCCAATGGGCGGTTTGTTCGATCAACATGACCTTTGCGCCGGATGCCGCGGCGGATTGCGCGGCCGTGATCCCGGCGATGCCGCCGCCGATGACCAGCACATCCACATGCACATGAAACTGCTCATAGATATCCGCGTCACGGTCTTTGGGGGCTTTGCCAAGGCCAGCCGCCTTACGGATGATCGGCTCGAACACATGTTTCCACGCAGGTGCCGGGGCCATGAAGGTTTTATAGTAGAACCCAGCGGGCATGACGCGGCTGGCGTAGTTGTTCAGCACACCGATATCATATTCGAGGCTGGGCCAATGGTTCTGGCTTTCAGCCGTCAGCCCGTCGAACAGCTCTGTCGTTGTCGCGCGTTGGTTGGGCTCGAACTGGCCGCCCTTACCGAGGTTGACAAGCGCGTTGGGTTCCTCGGCGCCAGAAGCGACGATGCCACGCGGGCGGTGGTATTTGAACGAGCGGCCCACCAGCGTCTGCCCGTTGGCGAGCAGCGCCGAGGCCAGCGTATCGCCGGGATGGCCCGTCATGCGTTTGCCGTTGAAGGTGAACTCGATCTGGCGGTCACGGTTCAGGAGGCGGCCGGTTTTGGCGAGGCGGGTGCTCATGCTCTGGCCCCCTCGCGGGTTGAGGGGTTTTTTTGAGTATTTTTGCCAAGATGAAGGATCAAGAGACGGCTCCCTTTTGCCAGTCGGGGCGTTTGGCGGTGATGGCGTCTTTGATGGCCTGGGGCGGTTCGAAGACCTGGGCGGAATAGGTGCCGAAGACCTCTAGCGTGACCGTGCAGCGGGCGGCGTGGAACCACTTGCCGCAGCCGTTGGAATGGCGCCAGCGTTCGAAATGCACGCCTTTGAGGTTGTGGCGGGCGAAGAGGTAGGTTTCGAAGTCCTCATCGCTCGCGCCGGGGCCGGAGCGCGTTATATGCGCCTCGCCGCCGGGGGCGAGTTCGGTTTCATCCGCGTCGATGCCGCAGTAGGGGCAGTTGAGGATTAGCATGGGCTTGCCTCCTTGCTAGAAGATCGAAGAATTAGAAATTGTTTGTCGAGTAAGTTCTCAACAAAGACGCCCCACGGATCCGAACGTCTCACATTTTGCTTTACTCTCGTAAGATTTCCAATAATTCTTGCGTTCCACATGTTGCGCAAGAATATTCTCTTGACAAAAAATGCGGTTTGGAACAGCGAGAACATCCACAGAGTTGTCCACAAAAAGATACAATTTGCCATTCGTCTAACGCACTGGATAGTCTTTAGAAATAACGATTCGACCAAAAACAAGAGACGAGGCAAAAAATGAAGAGCAACTATGTTACCAGCTTGGAATGGGATCAACACGAGCACGAAAGCCGACTTCGAAAGCTGCAACCAATTCACAAAGCTGCGGAAGCGCATTATGAAGAGAAAAAGCGCATCGTCGAAGTAAAAGCGAATGAACTCGCCCACGCTAAAGAGGAAAGCAAAACAGCCCATGAAGAATTTCGTGAGATTCACACAGTAGTGTCTTTGATCAAACAACAACTCGGCGAAATTCAAAGTGAACTTTCTGAGAACTTCGGTTAAACGAATGGCTAGAACCATCAATGCGCCACCCCCGCCGCCACGCTTTCGTCGATGAACCGGCCCTCGCGGAAGCGGTTGAGGCCGAATTCATCCGTTAGGGGCGAGCTGCCTTTGGCCATCAGTTCCGCCATGGCCCAGCCGGAGCCGGGGATCGCCTTGAAGCCGCCTGTGCCCCAGCCGCAGTTGACGAAGATGCCCTCGACCGGGGTTTTGGACAGGATGGGCGAGCGGTCGCCGGTGACATCCACGATGCCGCCCCATTGGCGCAGCATTTTCAGGCGCGAGATCATCGGGAAGGTTTCGACCAGCGCGCGCACGGTTTCTTCGATGTGGTGAAAGCTGCCGCGCTGGGTGTAGTTGTTATAACCGTCGGTGCCGCCGCCGATGACCATTTCGCCCTTGTCAGACTGGCTCATATAGCCGTGCACGGTGTTGGCCATGACGACCACATCCATGCAGGGTTTGATCGGCTCGCTGACGAGGGCTTGCAGGGCGACGCTTTCGATGGGCAGGCGGAACCCGGCCATGGCGGCGACGTGGCTGGCGTGACCCGCGACGACCATGCCCAGCTTGGTGCAGCCGATGTCGCCGCGCGATGTGGTGACGCCGGTGACGCGGCCAGCCTCGGTCTTGACGCCCGTCACCTCGCATTGCTGGATGATGTGGATGCCCATATCGGAACAGGCGCGCGCATAGCCCCAGGCAACAGCGTCATGGCGGGCGGTGCCGCCGCGCGCCTGCCACAGACCCCCGAGGACCGGATAGCGCGGGCCGTCGATGTTCATGATCGGGCAAAGCTCCTTGACGCGGTGAGGTCCGATGAATTCGGTCTTGACCCCTTGCAGGGCGTTGGCATGGGCGGTGCGCTGGTAGCCGCGGACCTCGTGGTGGGTTTGGGCCAGCATGATGACGCCGCGCGGCGAGAACATGACGTTGTAGTTGAGGTCCTGCGACATGGTTTCATAGAGGCTGCGCGCTTTTTCGTAGAGAGCGGCAGAGGGGTCTTGCAGGTAGTTCGAGCGGATGATGGTGGTGTTGCGCCCGGTATTGCCGCCGCCCAGCCAGCCTTTTTCGAGCACCGCGATGTTGGTCAGGCCAAAATTCTTGCCAAGGTAATAGGCGGTGGCAAGGCCGTGCCCGCCGGCCCCGATGATGATGATGTCATAGTGCTTGCGCGGTTCGGGCGAGGCCCATGCGCGTTCCCAGCCCATGTGCTGGCGCAGGGCTTCTTTGGCGATGGCGAAGGCGGAATAGCGTTTCATCTGGGCGAATCCTTGGGCTGTGCGTCCCCATGTCTTGAGCGCTTTAATGCCGCCAAGTGCGGGTAATGCCAAGGTGGGGAACGGCACCTGTACCTGCGTAAGCGACATCTGATCACGACATGCTGACGCAGGGCGGGGCATTGGGGCTTTTGCAAAGGGCTACGCGTCTATAGATGAGGAGCAGGCAGAGCGGAGGAGCGATGTTTTTCTGGGGAATTGCGGGCGCATTGGCGCTGATTGTCGGGGCGTTGCTGATCATGGCGATGCTGCGCACGCGTGCGCAGTCGGTGGTGTCGGGGGCTGCGCTGGATGTGCAGGTCTACCGCGACCAGCTGGGCGAGGTGGAACGGGATCTGGCGCGCGGCGTGATTACGCCCGAAGAGGCGGACCGGGTGCGGGTCGAGGTGTCGCGCCGTCTGCTGGAGGCGGACAAGCAGGCCGGATCGGCGCGGCAGGCCACGCAGGCCCCACAGGGCGTGTCGGTTGTGGGCGGTATCGCGGTCGGACTGGTGGTGATTGGCGGTGCATTCGGGCTGTATACGCAGATCGGCGCGCCGGGCTATCCGGATCTGCCGCTCAAGCTGCGGCTGGAAATGGCAGGCAATACCATGGCGATCCGCCCGACACAGGCGGTGGCAGAGGCCAATATCGACACGCCCTTTACGCCTGCTCCGGATCTGGACCCGCAATTTCTGGATCTGATGGCAAAGCTGCGCGCAGCGGTCAAGGAAAACCCCGAAGAGTTGCGCGGGCAGATGTTGCTGGCGCGCAATGAATCCGTGATTGGCAATTACGCAGCGGCCTATAAGGCGCAGGCAAAGGCGATTGCGCTGAAGGGCGACGACGCGCAGGCGGATGATTACGGCACTTTGGCCGATCTGATGATTTTGACCGTGAATGGCTATGTCTCGCCAGAGGCAGAGGCCGCGCTCAAGACTGCACTAGAGATGGACCCGCGCAACGGCCCTGCGCGCTATTACAGCGGGTTGATGTATGCGCAGAACGGTCGCCCTGATCTGGCGTTTCGCATTTGGCGCGGTCTGTTAGAGCAAAGCCGCCCAGAGGCGCCGTGGTATCAACCGATTGCCGCGCAGATCGAACAGCTCGCGGCCTTGGCGGGTGTCCGTTACGCGCTGCCGACGGCACCTGTGATGCCGCCTGCCGGGATGCCACCGGGTCGGGGCCCAAGTGCGGCGGATATGGCGGCGGCCTCTGATATGACGGCAGAGGATCGTCAGGCAATGATCCGCAGCATGGTGGATGGTCTGGCAGAGCGTCTGGCCGATGAGGGCGGCCCGCCAACGGAATGGGCACGCCTGATCACGGCACTTGGTGTCTTGGGTGACACAGAACGCGCGGGCGCGATCTGGACAGAGGCGCAGTCGGTGTTTGGCGCGTCTGCCGAGGCGATGGCGATCCTGCGCCCTGCGGCTGAGGGCGCGGGTGTGGTGCAATGAATAGTCCTGTGAGTGGTTTCCTTTGATTTTCGAGGATATCACAGAATATGCCAGCGCCCTGCCCCAGATGCGCGGTCTGGCGGGACATGGTTTGGCTGGGCTGGATCTGGGGACGGTGACCATTGGTGTGGCCGTCTCTGACCGGATGCTGTCGGTGGCGACTCCGCTAGAGACGATCAAGCGCAAGAAGTTCGGGCTGGATGCGGCGCGGCTGCTAGAGATCTGCACAGCGCGCGTGATCGGCGGGATCATTCTGGGGCTGCCGTTCAATATGGATGGCTCTGAGGGGCCAAGGTGTCAGTCGACGCGGGCGTTTGCGCGCAATCTGTCAAAGCTGACGGACCTGCCCATCGGCTATTGGGATGAACGCCTGTCAACGGTGGCGGCGGAACGCGCGCTGCTTGAGGCGGATACGTCACGCAAACGTCGCGCAGAGGTGATTGATCATGTGGCGGCGGGGTATATCTTGCAGGGTGTGTTAGACCGCTTGCGGCATTTAAGGGCGAATCAATGAGCGAAAGTGAGATCTGGAGCCGGGACGAAATCGAGAGCCCCTGCGTGCGGATCTGCGTGGTCCACCCGGAGGCGCGGCTGTGTACCGGGTGCTTGCGCTCGATTGACGAGATCACGCGCTGGTCAAAGATGAGCGTGGAGGAGCGGCGCGTCGTGATGGCAGAGTTGCCGGCGCGCGTTGGCAAAGTCGTACAGCGGCGCGGCGGACGCGAGGCCCGTCTGAAGCGGGCGCTATAATCTTTTCGGGTCGCTCTTATCCGTCAGGTCTTTCTTATCCGTCTTATCAGAATGTGGGCAGGTGCCCTGCCCGCTTTATGTGCCGCGTCCCTGCCGTTGGCAGGGTCACGGCGGCGGGCGCTTGGTTTCTGGTTTGGACAATCAGCGAAGGTCAAGCCAGGTTGAGATCGGGCCGGTCAGTTCCGGTCTGAAATAGGCGATCATACGTCCCTCTGGCGGGGCCTTTGCGCCCGTCTGCCACGGCGCAACCCCATGCAGGGCAAGGCGGTGCATCAGGTAGGCCTCGCCCGGATTGGCATGCACGAGAACGCGTTTGCAGCTGGCAAAGACCTCGCGGCGGGCCGCGGTATAGGCGCTGGTGAGGTCGGTATTGGGCCAGTCTTGCGGCGGGATCGGATCGAGGCGCTGTTTGAGGGCGGCGCGGATCACCTCGTGGCTGCCTTCCCAGATCACCAGCGGGCTTGCGCCGGGATCGGTTTGGGTCATCGGCAGGCCCAGCACAAAGGCATGGGGTTCGCGCAGCATCCTGTGCCGGTCTGGCCCGATGGGCAGCAGGCCATCCACATGGGCCGCATCCCGATCGCGGCGAAAGCGTGTGGCGGCGGGGGTTTCACCGCTGTGGGGCTTGGGGTAGCCAGGATAGATCACCGAGAGTTGCGCGCGGTCGAACTGATCTTGAGGCAGGTTCAGTTGGGCGAGCAGGTCGATGACTGCGCCACCCAAGGGACCAGAGCCAGCAACGGCCCCCTGGCGGTCGTTGTGCAGGCTGTTGACGCCGACGAACCATGTATTGTCGCAGCGCCGCCAATGGGCATTTTGAGGATCGGTGACTATTGTTCTGGCGACAGGCGTCACATGGGCCAGCCAGTTTGTGATCTGAGGATCAGGGGGCAGTGTCACCCAGCCTTTTGTGTCGAACGCCTGTGTGAGGGGGGGTGGGACGGCCATCGGCTCAGGACGCCTGAGAGGCGCTAAAGCGGGCGGTTTCCGAGGTGACAGCGGCCAGTGCCGTTTCCAGCAGGTTTGTGCCCGCGTCGCTGTGATGCGCGCCCTCTGACAGGATCCGCCGCCAGACCCGCGCGCCGGGGCGACCCGCAAAGAGGCCCAGCATATGGCGGCTAATATTGTGCAGACGGCCACCCTGCGCCAGATGGGCCTCGATATAGGGGAACATGGCGTGGACGACCTCGTGTGCCGTGGTGTTTTGGTCAGTGGTGTTTTGAGGATGGTAAAAAATCTTGCGGTCGGCCTCCAGCAGGATTTCGGCGGGGGTGTGATAGGCCGCGCGCCCGATCATCACGCCGTCCATGCCGGCGTCCAGATGGGTCAGGGCCTGATCGAGCGTGGTTATGCCACCGTTTATCGAGAGATGCATGTCGGGGAATTGCTGTTTCATCGCATGGACCAGAGGATAGTCCAGCGGCGGGATATCGCGGTTTTCCTTGGGGCTGAGGCCTTGCAGCCAAGCTTTGCGCGCGTGGATCGACATGCGGCGAACGCCTGCGGCGCGCATGGCTTCGATGAAGTGAGGCAAGACCTGCGAGGGCTCCTGATCATCAACGCCGATACGACATTTGACAGTGACCTCAACGGGTTGCCCCGCGATCATGGCACTTACGCAATCTGCGACCAGTGTTGGGTGTTCCATAAGGATCGCCCCGAACTGGCCGGACTGCACCCGATCCGAAGGACAGCCCACGTTGAGATTGATTTCGGCGTAACCCTCATCCGCCCCCATGCGGGCGGCTTCGGTGAGTTCTTTGGGATCAGAGCCGCCGAGTTGCAGGGCGACAGGGTGTTCCATTGGGCTGAAATGCAACAAATGGCGCGCATTCCCCCGCACTAAAGCCGGGGCAGTGACCATTTCTGTATAGAGCAGGGTTTGGCGTGACATGAGGCGATGAAAGACACGACAATGGCGGTCGGTCCAATCCATCATAGGCGCAATAGACAATCTAGCATGTTGATTTATTTTCATTTTTTGTGTATCTTCAAACTGTTGGCGGCGGTTGCTGCTACGCTGCACTACGCCCCAATATCCCCGAATTTGCCCCTCTACGACGACTCATTGCACACACAGCGCACACGAAAATGGCCTCCATCACAAAACTCCCCTCCGGTGCTTACCGGGTCCAGATCAGACGAAAGGGCCGCTACGCGAGCGAGACGTTTCTCCTGCGCGATGACGCCCATCGCTGGGCGCGTCAGGCGGAGACCCGGGTGGATCAGGGGTTAGCCCCGAACAAGTCATCCGTCTCACGTCTCGCAACCTTCGGCGATCTGATCGATCTTCACATAGTGGATATGTGCGAGGTAGGCAAACCGCCGCGCCGCAGCAAGGCCGCAACTCTTGCCGCCTTGAAGCGCGATCTCGGCAAGGAGCGGATCGGGCACCTCGATCGCCAAAAGATGATCGATTATGGCAAGATGCGCGCGGAGCAAGGTGCGGGACCGGTGACGCTTGGCATCGATATTGGCGTTACCAAGATGATCATAACCCATGCCGCCGCTGTCCATGGTCTCGACATATCCTCCGAACCCGTTGATCTGGCTCGTGTTGCTCTCAAGCGTCTCGAGCTGATCGGCAAGGGCACCGAGCGGGATCGCCGACCCACCAAAGATGAGTTGAACCGGCTCTTCCGCTGCTTCGATGACAACGAACGGCTAACCATGCCAATGACTAGGATCGTGCAGTTTGCAGTAGCCACAGCGATGCGGCTCGACGAGATTTGCCGGGTCGAATGGACGGATCTCGACCTTGATCGGCGCATGCTCCTGATCCGCGACCGGAAAGATCCGCGCAACAAGACCGGCAATGATCAGCGCATCCCACTCTTTGCCGCCACGGGGTTCGACGCCTGGGCGCTGGTTACGGCGCAGGCGAAGCAGCTTAGGCGCGCCAAGGGCCGGATATTCCCCTATAATTCGCGATCCGTCGGAACAGCCTTCCGGCGCGCCTGCGTGGAGGTCAGTATCAAGGACCTGCATTTCCACGACTTGCGCCATGAAGGCACAAGTCGTCTGTTCGAAGCAGGCTTCGCCATCGAACAGGTCGCGCTGGTTACCGGGCACAAGGATTGGAAGATGCTGCGCCGCTACACGCATTATTCGCCCCGAGGCGCTGCACGGATTGGCTGCGGCGCGCGCGCCTTTTCCGTCCGCCAACCTCGCCGCCGAATGACTGGAGAGTGAGAGGAAAGCCGTCCCGATCCGTGACGGGTTTGGAGGTCGAGAGAGAGGCTTTCGGCCGCCCGTCGCGGGAGAAAACCCATGAATACCGAAATTATCGATGCCGAACGTGTCGCCAGCCCCCTGTGTCAGCGTAGTTGTCCGCCGCTCTATTTTTCCTCTATTTCTCAG
>ERZ887830.1670-NODE-1670-length-12206-cov-10.122212_pt1 | contig 12206 bp, 10 predicted proteins | sample MGYA00521101_ERZ887830 | MGnify/ENA primary metagenome ERZ887830 (study PRJEB32303, sample SAMEA104408592) | aquatic metagenome | biome: Marine water; feature: Pelagic; material: water | place: Baltic Sea | collected 2014-06-05T16:38:00 | depth 1,762 m ...
TAAACGAAAGATCCTCACATAAATTTCCAGCTACAAGATCTGGGGGGATTTCTATTTTTTTCACTATTTGTCTAGCTTGTGCGTTTGGTATTTCTACAGGACAGCTTACAATTCCTTTATACGCTTTATTAAGTGTGTTTTTTTTAACACTCACCGGTTTTGCAGATGACCTAATTGAGATTCGTTACAGAGAAAAACTATTTTTACAACTTTTTGCTGCTGTTTTAATGTTTCAAACAGAATACAGTATTGACTCTTTCCATGGCGTGTTTAATATTTATGAGCTGCCGTATTGGCTAGAGGTTACTTCTTCTGTTTTTGTGTTTGTTGTAGTGGTGAACGCATTAAATTTAATCGACGGTTTAGACGGGATGGCTTCATTTCTTTCTATGAAGTTCTTTCTTGTTACTGGTGGAATAATTCTTGTTTCCAGGCCAGAGTGGTTTTTGTTTTTTCCGATTATTATTAGTGCCTTGCTTGGGTTTTTATGGTTTAACTTTAACCGTACTCAAAAAGTGTTTCTGGGCGATACTGGATCTTTATTTCTAGGCTCTATAATGGCTTTTATTTTATTTTATATTTTAGACTCTGAAAGCTCTCTGATTACAGACAATTTAATTTCAAGGCCTCTTTTAGCAGTTTTACTTCTTTTGTATCCATTGGTTGACACCTTAAGAGCTTTTATTATACGTGCTTATAATAACAAATCTCCTTTTGTTGCGGACAGGGTTCATCTTCATCACAGGCTAGCAGACAAAGGTTATCAGCACTGGCAAGCTTCGGTATTAACTTTTTTCCTTTCTACCTTTATTTTAGTAGTAAACTTTTTCTTATACTCCTTAATTGGACTTATAGGTTGTGTGGCTCTAACCATTGTTTTGCTTTCAGTGTTCTATTATACTTTTTTTAAATGAAGATTTTTAAAATATTATTTTTTTTATGCATGTCTTTCAATTGGCTTAACAGTCAGGTTTTAGATGATGGTATAAAATTGCTTGTCAGCAAAGACTCCGTCTCTTTTTACGCTTTTGACAAAATAAGTGTTTGTGAGTATACCATTCTCGAATCTAAAAAACTTTCAAAAAAACGTGTTAAATACTCCAATCCTTTTCCTGAAGAATTAAAAAACACTGAGCTCGCTGCTCTTTCTAGCGTGTATTCTAGTGACGGCAGTGTTTATTTTTTATATCCAGGCGGTGGAGTTTTGTTTAAATATTTAAACGGAGTGTTTGAGAGAATTGATGAAAGTTTTGCGTACAGAAACCAATTTGGCGGTCATTTTTTTGAGTACAAAAAAGAGCTTTATCTTTTAGGGGGGTATGGTTATTGGCAATCTAACAGCTTATTGACTAAGTTTAATTTTGAGTTAAGGAACTGGGAGTTTGTCCCTACTTCGGGACAAATACCAAAACTAGGAGTTAATAACGGGTCATTTGTTTTAGACGGAAATATCTTGACTGTTTTTGATTTTACCCAGCGTGTAGACGATTTGGATGTAAAAAACAACAGTCTTTATTCTTTAGATCTTGATAAAATGATCTGGGCCAGAGAAGGTCTTCTGAACAAAATGCTCTTTGCTGAAAACAAAAAAGATTTTGAACTTGTAGTTGGGTTTGAAAAATCTCTTTTACAAAAAAACTTAAATGACAATGATCTAAGAATTATAACTCCAAAAGACAATCAAATAAAGTTTTTTAAAGCGGAAGAGCTACACAACATAAACGCAAAAGCCATAATTGTAGGGGATAATGTTGTTTACCCTGTTCTTTCTGCTGACAGAGAATACGAAACTCTAACTGTTAAAAATTTAAACGAAAATATTGTTTTTTTAAACGATGAGCCTTTGAGTAATGATTTTAATCTGTTTGTAAATTATTTTATTTATGTTGGTGTTTTTTGTGGGGCGTTAATTCTTTTAACATTTATAAAGTTTAAGAAAGAAAAGCTTGTTTTTTTTCTGTCAGAAAACAGTTTCAGCGGCCTTAACAAAACAATGCCAATTGATAAAGACGAACAGTTTGTGCTTGAGCTACTGGTCAAAGCTAAAGAAAGAAAGGTTGATAATTCTTTTATTTTAAGCTATTTCAAAAACAGTGAAACCGGTAGTGATGCGTCTGTAAAACGAAAAAATAAAGTTATAGATGAACTGAACCGAAAAGCTTTAGAAAAATTTGATATTGTTCTTATAACCAAGCAATCAGGAAAAACCGACTCTAGACAAGTGGTTTATTGTTTAAATCCCAAAATAGAGATATAAGCTTTAGTCACCTTTTAAAAGGCATCATTTTTTCTACAATTAGTCTGTCATTCGACAATCTTGGCAGCTTATTTTGTCCTCCTAACTTGCCTTCTCTTTCCATATGGTTTTTAAAACCATTTTCTTTAACAACAATAATTTCTAATGGTTTAAGGACTTTTCCTTCAATTAAATCAGAATAATAGCTGTTTATTTCTTTTAAATTTTCGTCAAGTTTTTTTGATAATAGTTTAACCTCTTTTGAAGAAACTTCTCTGTCAAACTCAATCCACCATTCGTGAAAAGGCAGGCCTTTGTCTGGGTTAATAAATGGTGCCACGGTAAATTCTTTTATTACTGTTTTTGTTTCGTTTGTTGCTTTTTTTAGCGCTTTTTCAACTTCGCTTGCAATTACATGCTCTCCAAATGCTGAAATAAAGTGTTTATATCTTCCTGTAACTATTATTCTGTAAGGACTTAGAGAAACAAACGCTACAGTGTCTCCTGTATTATACCCCCACAAGCCTGCGTTTGTTGAAATTATTAGCACATAATTTTTATTAAGTTCCACCTCTTTTATAGAAAGTCTTTTTGGGTTGTTTTTTGACATTTCTAAAACTTCAATAAACTCATAAAAAATCCCTGAGTTTAGTTGGATCAAAAGCCCTTCATTTTTTTGAGAATCTTGATAGGCAAAAAAGCCTTCTGAAGCAGGATAATACTCTATACTGTCTATGTTTTTTCCGATTAGTTTATTAAAAACATTTTTATAGGGCGCGAAATTAACTCCGCCGTAGACAAAAAGACTAAAGTCAGGAAAGATTTCGGATATTGTTTTTTTTCCAGAAAGCAAAATAAGTTTTTCAAAATACATTACAACCCATGGTGGAATTCCACCAATAGCCGCCATCTCTTCTTTTAGCGTTTGTTTTGAAATTTTTTCTACTTTTTTTTCCCAATCTTCAATACAATTTACTTCCCAACTTGGCATTGTGTTTTTTCTTAAAAAAGCAGGTGTATAATGCGCAATAATTCCCGAAAGCCTTCCTGTTTTAATGCCGTTTAAATTTTCCAGAACAGGGCTCCCTTGTAAAAAAATAATTTTTTTGTTTAAAAAAGCAGTGTTGTTTGTCTCTTTGATATAATGCATTGTTGCTTCTACAGATCCTTTGACATGAAAAGGCATCGAGTCTCGAGTTATTGGGATGTGTTTTTCTCCAGATGTGGTGCCTGATGTTTTTGCAAAATAAATTGGTTTTCCAGGCCATAAAATATTTCTTTTACCCTCAATAACCATATCAATATAGTTCTTTATGCCTTCGTAGTCTCTAATTGGTATTTCTCTTGAAAAATCTTTGTAGTTGGAGATTTTATCAAAGTTGTGATCTTTACCAAACTTTGTTTTTTTAGCTTTAGAGATAAGTTTTTTCATAACTTTCTCTTGAGTCTCTACAGGCTTTTTAGACCATTTTGTTGTTTTTCTAACAACATGTTTAGCGTAAATTTTAACAAGAATTTCTTTAATACTACTCAAAACTAATATACTCTAATGGGTCTACGGGGTTTCCGTTGCTCCAAAGCTCAAAATGCAAATGAGGCCCTGTTGTTAATTCTCCGGTATTTCCAGAAAGTGCAATTGCCTGGCCTGACTTAACGAAATCCCCTTGAGATATTAAGCCAGAAGAGTTGTGTTTGTACACGCTAATAAGATTGAAAGAGTGCTCTAAAACAATCACAAACCCTGTCTCAATAGTCCATTCAGAAAGAATAACTTTACCGTCTGAAACTGCTTTTACAGGTGTGTTTGTAACTGCAGGAATATCAACCCCAAAGTGTTTTTCGGTGATATCAAAGCCTGAGGAGATTTTTCCAGACAGGGGGCTGTATAAAATATATTCCACGTTTGGGCTTGCAGATTCAATTGTGTTAAACCTGTCTTCTTTTTCAACAAGGTTTCTAAGTAAAGAATCTTGCTTGTTTATTTTAAAGTCCAGCTCAGAGACATCGATTTTCTTTGTTATCCTTTCTTGACTAATTTCTTCTTTATTGGTTTCTCCTAAAATTACAGCCCCAACTGAATTAATAAAAGTTTGGTTTTTGTTTACCACCCGCTCTAAAGAATCTAGAAGCTCTATGTTTTTTATTGCGTTTTGCCTTAGAACTGTCGAATCATAGCCTGGAATATATTCTTTAACTGATGTAAAGGCAATAAGCCCAATTGTTAGAACAACAAGTGTTGCTGAAACTAACGCAATCAACAGAAATATATTCAGTTTGGTTAGTTTATATGAAAGCTTTTCTTCATAAGTGTCTTCATTTAAAACCACTAAACGGTACTTGTTTAGCAATCTTTCTTTAAATGGTTTTTTTTCTTTTTCTTTCACTTAACAAATATAGTGAAGAGCCGTCAATATTATTTAGATATATTCTTTAAGGTATTTCTATTTTTCTTTATACTTTTGTGTAAATACATTAAAAATGATTTTATCTAATATGTTTTTAGCAATTGGACCTGGACAAATAGCCCTTATAGCTGTTGTTCTTCTTATAATGGTTGGAGGAAAAAAAATTCCTGAACTTATGAAGGGTCTTGGAACCGGAATAAAAGAGTTTAAAAAAGGTGTTAAAGAAGAGTCTAAAGAAATAGAAAAAGAAGATTAGTTCCTTTTTTTATTTCTAAAGAATTTTCAAAGACCTAATAATTGCCTCTATTTCTATAAGGTATTCCCTTTTTCTAACAGATGGGGAAAACACAAATCCTTCAATAATTAAGGTTCTGTTGTTTTTTGAATCTTTAATATAATAGTTTAAAAAAGGTCCCGCCATATAATCGTTAACCACTTCCCATGTTCCTCTTGTTTCAAAAGCGTTTAGTGAATTAACTTTTGTTTTGAAAAAATACGGCCTGTAGGCTTCTTCTGTAATCAAATAAGAATCTTTGTTTCTTCCAGGGACAAAAACCTTTCCTATAGAGTCTCTCAAGAATATGATTCTGTCCAAATCGGGGTTTTTTTCAAACAAAGGCAGGGTGTAAACCAATATGTTTACGCTTCCTTTTTTTGTTTCTCTTTGAAACCAAAATTTATTGCTGTTCCCTTTCTTAAAAAGCTTGTATCCTGAGGACATTGTAAGATTGACTCCAATAGAGTCAAGCTCTTTAGTTTTTGATGTAGAGTTTCTTATTCTTTTTTGTTTTTCTTTTATTTCATTATTCTTAAAAACAAAAGTCGCTCTTTTAGATATTTTATTAATCTGCTCTACCAAGCTTTTATTGGTCTTTCCGTTTATGTAAAGAATCTTTTGAGGTGAAGCAAACTTGTTTGTGTGAATAAAAGCCGAGTCTTTAGACGATTTTGAAACTACGATTATATTTCTACTTTCTCTGGTAAAATCCGTAAATATTGAAGGAGGAATTTGATTTAATGTAAACATCGGTTCTTGCTGAGGAAGCCCAAGAAATTCACTAGAAAAAACCTTTTGCAGCTCTTTTCCTGGTGACTGCTTCCATAAAGTATTTTCAATTACCACTGAAACAGAATGTATGTTTCCGCTTGAAACCGGTTTATATACTGTTGATGATGAGTCGCACCCCACAACAAAAACAAATAATATGAAAAGAGTTTTTTTATACATCTTTATTGTTCTAAAGCTTTAATTCCAGGAAGAGTTTTTCCCTCTAGACTTTCAAGCATAGCTCCTCCGCCTGTTGAAACATAGCTAACTTTATTAGAAAAATTAAATTGTTTGACTGCCGCAACAGAATCTCCTCCTCCAACAAGTGAGAAAGCGCCAGAAGATGTGCTTTTAGAAACAAAATCGCCAACCGCTATTGTCCCTTTAGAAAAAGTTTCCATTTCAAAAACACCAACAGGACCGTTCCATAAAATAGTTTTACTGGATTCTATCGCTTTTTTAAAAATCTCTAAGGATTCTGGTCCGGCGTCCATTCCTTCCCAGTTTTCAGGAATTTGATTTATTGGACAAATTTGTGTGTCGGCATCATTTGAAAAATCATTTGCACATAAAACATCTACAGGTAAATAGATTTCCACTTTGTTTTGTTTGGCTTTTTCTAATATTGATATCGCTAAATCAAGTTTGTCATTTTCACATATAGACGCTCCTATCTTCCCGCCTTGTGCTTTTATAAAAGTAAAAGCCATTCCTCCCCCGATAATAAGCTTGTCTATTTTGTCTATTATATTGTTAATTATTGTGATTTTTGATGAGACTTTTGCCCCTCCTAAAATAGCCAAAACAGGTTTTTTGCCTTCTTCTATCACTTTTTTTATCGAATCAACTTCTTTTAAAAGCAAGTCTCCTGCAAACTTATTCTCTGCAAAATACTTTGCAACAATACTTGTAGAAGCGTGTGCTCTGTGAGCAGTGCCAAAAGCATCGTTTACATAACTGTCTCCTAGTCTAGAAAGTTCCTTTGCGAAATCATTGTTGCCCTCTTCTTCCTCTTTGTGATATCTTAAATTTTCCAATAAAATGATTTGACCTGGGAGACTGTTTTCAACAACTTGTTGTGTTTCTTTGCCAATAGTTTCTTTTAAAAAAGCAACAGGTTTTCCTAAAACATCTTCAACCGATTTTACAATGTGCATAAGCGAAAGCTCTGGATCTTTACTTTTTGGCCTTCCCAAATGAGACATTAATATAGCCGTTCCCCCATCATTTGTTATTTTGTCGATTGTCTTTTTTGCAGCAACAATTCTAGAGTTATCTGTAACTTTTTTGTCAGAACTTAAAGGAACATTAAAATCTACTCGAACTAAAACTTTTTGATTATTGAAATTTGTTTGATAAATTGATTTCATTGTAAATTTTTGGAATTCAAAGATATGTATTTCTAGTTTATTTAAAGTTTAATCTTTTATCTTTGAAAAATGTTATTTGACGAGGTCATAGGGCAAGAATTCTTAAAAAAAGAACTTATTAAAGGGTTGTCGTCTGACAGAATAGCCCATTCGCAACTTTTTCTTTCCCCAGAAGGAAGCGGAGGCCTGTCTTTGGCAATTGCTTATGCCAGAATGATTATTGAAAAAAACAATACGCTTGAGGGAACAAGCTTAAAGTTAAGCGAGCTTAAGCACCCTGATCTTCATTTTGTTTATCCGGTCGCTATAAATAAAGAGGTTAAGTCTAAGCCTATTTCATCAATGTTTGTTGAAAGCTGGAGAGAGTTTGTTCATAAAAACCCTTATAGCAACCTACTTGATTGGTATTTAAAAATAGGTGTAGAAAATAAACAAGGAAAAATTGGTAACGATGAAGTAGAGGATCTTGTGAAAAAAATGTCACTAAAGTCATACGAAGGAGGTTGGAAGGTCACAATAATTTGGATGGCTGAAAAGCTTAACATTACAGCCACTAACAAATTGCTTAAGCTTATTGAAGAGCCGCCAAAAGACACGCTTTTTATTTTTGTTTGTGAATCAACAGACCTAATGGCTGAAACTCTTCTTTCCAGATGTCAAACATCAAAACTTAGCCGTTTATCTAAAAAAAATATTGAAGAGTTTTTAATTAAAAAAGGGGTTGACAAGGCTACTGCCTCCTCAGCTGCAGCGAGTGGTTTTGGGAACCTTCGAATTGCATTAAAATCAATTAGTGAAAGTGAAAACAATAAAGAGTTTGAAGAATGGTTTTTGAAATGGGTAAGAACAGCTTTTAAAGTTCGAAAAAACAAAGAGGAGGTTTTAGAATTAGTAAACTGGAGTAAAATGATTTCTAAAACAGGAAGAGAAATTCAAAAGAGTTTTTTGTCTTTTAGCATGAGTGTGTTTAGAAGCGCGTTGTTAAAAAATTATGAAATAAACTCTCTAGTAAGTTTTGAACCTAAAACAGACATAAATTTTGAGTCTTTTTCAAAATACGTAAACGGTAATAATATTGAAGACATCTTTAATGAAATTGAGGAGGCTCAAAAAGGAATCCAATCAAATGGAAATGCCAATATGATTTTCATGGACTTGTCCCTCAAACTAACAAGACTAATTCAAAAACAATAAAAGTATAGGTTTTTTCTATGTTAAAGGTTTTTTAATAGTTTTTTATTATTAAAGTTGTGTGTGTGTGCTTTAAGCTTATGGTGTTTCAGAAACCCTCCTTGTGATTCAGACGTTTGCGAGGTCAAGTCTTCTTAAAAGCAATTAAAATCGTTTTTTGAATACATAAACGTACGACGAGGCGTTGCCTTTAAACAAAGACACAAGGTTAGAGGCGAGTCCGATTAAAAAGCCTTTTACAAACCATAGTTTTGATTTTTTGTATTGTTCGGAAAGCATCGAAACGTAAAAGGCGTCAAAGTACATTGGTTTTTTAGAAATATATTCAAATCCGCTATCAGACATTACGTCTATTAATCCTTTAGGTGAGAAATGCCAATAATGTCTTGGAACATCATAGCCTGCCCAAAACTTCTTGTAATAAACAGCATCGAAAGATTTATAATTAGGACAGGCCACTATCAAGCATCCTTTATAATCAAGAATGTCAAACACTATAGACAGTGTGTTTTTATAAGAAAACACGTGTTCTAAAGAGTGCCACATTGTAACAGTTTTAAATTTAGAAGCGATTAAATCTGATTCGTTTACAATGACTTTTTGTTGTTCAACGGTTTTGTTTGAAACTTGATCATAAAACGGATCGTAGGCGTAGGCTTGTCCGCCATTTTGATTGAGCTTAGAAACAAAATAAGCGTTTCCAGAGCCAAAATCTAAAAGCCTGTTTTTGTGAGATGAAGCCTTTTTTAAAACCCTGTATTTAAAGTAAAAATTGAGCCGCTTAACACCCAAGTACAAAAATGAAAAAAACGTTTTATTGTTGTTATGAGAAAGGTAGTTTTTAGATTTATAATATTTCTTTATGTTCTCTTTGTCGGTCTTTGGCAAGGTTTGAAATACATCTAAATTTTTTATTTTGCTTATAGAAAACACTTCTTTAGTTAAAAAATAATCCCTGATCTTGGTTGGTGTTTTTGTCTTCATAATAACTTTGTTCCACGAGGAACATTACCTTCCCATATAAACCATCAAAACACTTATATCGTTTGGTGAGACTCCACTAATTCTAGAGGCCTGTGAAAGGGTTGAAGGTTTTATGTTGTTTAGTTTTTGGACAGCTTCGCTTGACAGGGAGTGAACTTTTGAGTAATTGAAGCTAATTGGTATTTTTATGTTTTCTAAATTGTTAAGTTTTTCCGCGTTAGCTTTTTCTTTTTCAATATATCCGGAGTACTTTACCTGTACCTCTGTCTGCTCTAAAACATCGTTCTTAAAATCATTGTTTTCTAGAAAAAACTTAACACTTTCCAAAGACAACATGTCGTCTAAAGAGATGTTTGGTCTAGAAAACAACTTATAAAGCTTCATAGACTGTGAGATTTCAGATGAGTTTTTCGAAGATAATATTGGGTTAATGCATTCTGGCTTAATGCTGGTTTTTTTAAAGAAAGACACGAAAGCATCCGTGTGTTTACGCTTCTCTTCAACATTAACTACTCTTGTCTTGGATGCTAATCCTAATTTGTGTGAAATTTCCGAGAGCCTTAAATCAGCATTATCCTGCCTTAAAAGGGTTCGATATTCTGCTCTTGAGGTAAACATTCTATAAGGCTCTTCAGTGCCTTTTGTAATTAAGTCGTCAATAAGCACACCTATATAAGCTTCGTCTCTTTTTAAAACAAATGGCTCTTTGTTGTTTATTGACAAATGAGCGTTTATTCCTGCCATAAGACCTTGTGCGGCCGCTTCCTCATAACCTGTCGTGCCATTAATTTGACCGGCAAAAAACAAACCAGAAACAGGTTTTGTTTCCAAAGAGTTTTTTAATTGTGTTGGCGGGAAATAATCGTATTCAATCGCATAACCTGGCCTAAAAAACTTAACCTTTTCAAACCCTTTTACAGATCTAAGCGCATTAAACTGGATGTCTTCTGGAAGTGAGGTAGAAAAGCCGTTAACATAGACCTCAACTGTATTCCAGCCTTCGGGCTCAACGAAAATTTGATGTCTGTCCTTATCGGCAAACCTATTTATCTTGTCCTCAATAGAGGGGCAATATCTAGGGCCCGTGCTGTTAATAGCTCCGTTAAACATTGGCGACCTGTCAAACCCCTCCTTTAACAAATCATGAACCAATGGGCTGGTATAGGTCATGTGACAGTCAAGTTGTTTTGTAAGAGGTTTTGTAACGCTTGAATATGAAAATTTACTAGGGTTTAAGTCTCCAGGCTGAGGTGTCATAACAGAATAGTCTAAAGACCTTCCGTCAACACGAGGAGGTGTTCCTGTTTTCATTCTGCCAGAATCAAATCCAAAATCTGTTAGAGCCTCTGTAATACCAAATGAGGCTTTTTCACCCGCGCGTCCACCACCAAACTGTTTTTCGCCAATATGGATAAGCCCGTTTAAGAAAGTGCCGTTTGTAAGTATTACTGTTTTAGATCTGATTTGAAGACCTAAAGAAGTTGTGACGCCTACAACTTTTTTTCCTGAAATTAAAAGTCCTGACACCATTTCTTGATAAAAATCGAGGTTTGGTGTTTGTTCTAGCATAGTTCTCCAGCATTCAGCAAACCTCATCCTGTCTGACTGTGCTCTTGGACTCCACATGGCGGGGCCTTTTGACTTGTTAAGCATTTTAAACTGAACAGCTGAATTGTCGGTTACAATACCACTATACCCTCCAAGGGCATCAATTTCTCTAACAATCTGTCCTTTAGCAATTCCACCCATTGCAGGGTTGCACGACATTTGCGCAATATTTTGAAGATTCATTGTTACAAGAAGTGTTTTGCTGCCCATATTTGCAGATGCGGCGGCAGCTTCAGACCCAGCGTGTCCTGCCCCAACTACAATTACATCATATTCTTCTTTAAACATAGCTATTGTTCCCCGTGGAACATTTTTAAATTATCGTCTTCTTTATTTCTCATTAACAAGGTTTCTTCTTCACTTGAGTCATTAAAACCCATAAAATGCAAAAGTCCATGAACCATAACGCGCAACAACTCGTCATTAAAAGGAGTGTTAAATTTAAGAGAATTGTCTTTAACCCTGTCAACTGAAACAGCAATATTACCGCTTAAAACATTTCCTTTAGAGTCGTTAAAAGATATCACGTCTGTAAAAAAATCATGATCTAAATACTTGATATTCATGTCTTTAAGGTCATTATCATTAAAAAAAGCATACACAACGTCTCCAACAAAAAACCCTTCTGCTTCAACGGCTTTAATAAGCCATTTTGAGATCTTGCTTTCATTATCAAGCGAAAAAGAGGTGTTATAAACGTATTCTATACTCATCTAAACTTTTTTGCAAATATAACTTTTGTGATGTATTTAAAAAACAGAACAAAAGGGTGGATATTATAAACAAGAGTGTATTTTTGTACAAAATCAAAAAATGACTAAAAAAGTTCGTGTTCGTTTTGCTCCTAGCCCAACTGGGCCTTTACATATTGGAGGGCTAAGGACCGCTTTATTCAATTATTTTTTTGCAAAACAAAATGGAGGGGATTTTATTCTTCGTTTTGAAGACACTGATCAAAACAGGTATATTGAGGGTAGTGAAAATCACATTGTCGATTCTCTCGAATGGTGTAGAATTAAGGCAGATGAAAACCCTATTGATGGGGGTAATTTTGGTCCCTATAGACAAAGCGAAAGAAAAGAACTTTATAAAAAAAGAATTGATGAGCTAATAGAAAAAAAGCTTGCCTATTACGCTTTCGATTCTAAAGAAGATTTAGCAATTCTAAGAACTGAGGCAGAAAAAGAAGGAAAGGTTTTTAGCTACAGCTTTTCAAACAGGTTAAGCTTAAGAAACTCTTTGTCTCTATCAAAAAATGAAACCTTGGGTTTACTGAAAAGTGGTGCTGAATATGTGGTCCGGTTCAAAACACCCGAAAACAAAGAGGTTGTTTGTGAAGACGAGCTAAGGGGTGTTGTTCGCGT
>ERZ887830.1672-NODE-1672-length-12190-cov-17.634034_pt1 | contig 12190 bp, 12 predicted proteins | sample MGYA00521101_ERZ887830 | MGnify/ENA primary metagenome ERZ887830 (study PRJEB32303, sample SAMEA104408592) | aquatic metagenome | biome: Marine water; feature: Pelagic; material: water | place: Baltic Sea | collected 2014-06-05T16:38:00 | depth 1,762 m ...
GCTCCACCGCCTCCAGACCCAACCCATCCGCCAACAAGGTTTGGGTGGTGATCCCACCCTTGCTAATCAGGTAGCCCAATCCGGGTGCCAAGGCCCTAGCGAGACGCCCCATCAGACGCGCGATGGTTTGGGACAACAAGCGTCCCGCCGACGCGCTGGCCAATCTGATCTCACCGCGGCTGGTGAACAACACCGGCGTTCGACCCGACTGAAGTAGGGCTTGAAGGTGCTCGAACCACTCCCGCTCCATATCCGGCAACAGCAGGTCTGGCGTTCCACCGTCCAACACCCGCGCAATGCGCCGCACAGGCAGTTCAAAGCCAATACAGCGGGGATCCGCCAGCAACCGCATGAGCTGCTGATCAGCCAGCGGAACATGGGAGCCCACCATCACCAACCCAGGAAGCTCCTCCCCGTTGGAGCCGCGTCGACGCAAGCGGGCCAAGCCATCCGAATCCAACGGCTGGGGACCGGGATCGGCCAGGGCCTTCACCACACTGGCCGCTGAGCGGAAGAGAAACCGCCGCTCACCTTTCAAGGCCAGCACGGCAGCCGCCAGGGCAGACAGCTGCGATTGATGCTCCGCATCCACAACCACGGCGACATTCCCTTGCAGCGCCGCCAACCGTTGAATCAAGTGGGGCATCCCCCATGTTGAAGCCTGATCCAGGTCGTCGAGGCTGACTTTCACCACATCAGCAGCACAGATGGCACCAGCACTCTTCTGCTCCAGCCAGATGGAGAGATCACTCGTGCTGAATCCGAACAAACGATCCTTGGCAAAAGGAGTGGTGTGGACGGGCTCCCCATGGAGCAGATGCACACCATTCACCGTGGTACGACCACCCTCAATGAACGCCGGCACGTGCAAGGTGGCCGAAAACGGACCAAAACAACCCTCCAAAACAGCTGGCTCAACCACCCCATGGCCACGCAGGGTGGAATCGCCGCGGCTGACGAGCTGAATCTCCGAGCGATCGAGACCCTCCTCAGCCAAAGCCTTTTCAAGGTTGGTGACGATCTCCCGGTTGCGATGCGCTGCAGCATCTGGCGTGAGGGAGCGGGTATCGGCCAGCACAAACAGCAACGGCGAGCCATGGCGCAAACCACGGCGCAGGGCTTCCACATCCCAGCGCAGCAGCAACAGACAGCTATGCACCGCCTGCGAGCCGGTGGGGTCGTCGTCGATCACCACAACCTTCATGGCACCATCGTGCCGTGACCCATACCCCTGCAACCCGAGCGGAGCTGATCACCCTGGTGCGCCAGTGGCATCAAGACTCCACCCCCTGGATCCCCAGTGGACACGGAACCCGCTTGGACTGGGGACCCGCACTGGATCCCGACCATGCGGTACTCAGCTGCCAGCACCTCAATCAGGTGATCGACCACGCCGTGGACGATCTCACCATCACCGTGGAGGCAGGACTCCCCCTTGAAGACCTGCAACGTCTGCTGGCAGCGCAGCATCAGTGGCTGCCAGTGGACTGGCCCCGCGGCGGGGAGCCAACGACAACCGATGGCTCGACCTCACGGGCAGGAACGATTGGTGGCCTCGTGGCCCGCGGGCTCTCCGGTGGCCTGCGCCAACGGCACCTGGGTATCCGGGACCAAATCATCGGAATTGGGCTGCTGCGCAGTGATGGAACAGCCGCAAAAGCGGGCGGGCGTGTTGTCAAAAATGTGGCTGGCTACGACTTAATGCGGCTGCTGTGCGGTAGCTGGGGAAGCCTGGCCCTCATCACGGATATCACCCTGCGGGTACAGCCCATACGACCCGCCCATGCGGCCCTCCTGCTGACCGGTGACCTGAGCCACCTGGAGAGCTTTCGCGCAGCGCTGCTGCTCTCCACCCTCACTCCAGAACGCTGCGATTGGTCCAACCCAGGGGATGGCGCCTGGGCGCTACGACTGGTGTTGAGCAGCGTGTCGGATCAAGCCGTTCGGGATCAGCTCAACCGGCTTCAATCCCTCGCAGCAGAGCATGACTTGCAAGCCGAATCAAGACCATGCAGCACCCCACTAGAGGTGGCCATGGCTTGCCAAAAGCCAGCCCAGTTGCTGCGCCTGGTACTCCCCGCAGCAAGCATGCATCAATTGATCGCCAGCAAGGCGGTGGCCTCACTCAAGGGTTGGTCTTGGGAGATTGCCGCAGGAGCCGGCTGCGGCGATGGCTGGTGCAGCAGCGCCGCACCGATCTTCCAAATCGAAGCCCTACGCCGCCAAGTGGAATCCCTAGGGGGACAGCTAATGGTGCTGGTGCAAACCAGAGATCAACCATTGGTGGCTTGGAGGGATACACCAGCTCGGCCGGTGATTGAAGCTGTCAAACGTCAGTTTGATCCCCTCCAGCAACTCAGCCGAGGACGGCTACCCGGGGTTGATCAGCATCAGACCAGGGCATAGCGACAGGAGAGGGTCTGCTCACCCCCAGGCGGCAAGACCAATTTGCGATCACCGCTCACCAGGGACTGACGCGGGCCGGTCCAGGGTTCCAGGCACACCATTTTGCGGGGAGGCTCCGTCCAAACCACGGTGAGGTCCATCGGGTCTTGATGCTGAAGCTGGAGCTGCGCCCCCGTTGCATCGTCGACCAGGGTGACCGGACCAGCCGGCCGGCACAAAAAGTCCACGCCCTCGGGAAGTCGTGTCAGCTGAGCAGCGGTCTCCGCATCGGCCATCTCCAAGTGATTCAGGCAGCGATCTGCCAAACCTGTCAAACGGGTTTGGGACAGGTCGCTGATGTTGAAGTACGGATGCAACCCAAAGCTGAAGGGCATCTCCGCAGAGCTGCGGTTCTGAATGGTGATTGTGATCTCCAACGCCCCCGGCGTTGGACGCACATCCATGCCGACCTCAAACGCAAAGGGATAGGCCTTCAACGTGTCCTCCGTGCTGGACAGGCTGACCCGCACCCCTTGCTGGTCGTCAAGAACCTGCAATTGCCAGGGCAAATTCCGTGCAAAACCATGCTGCTGCAGCGTGTGGTCTTGACCATCAACGTGCAGCAGATCTCCGGGCAAGTTGCCGCAGATTGGGAACAGCACAGGGATCCCGCCTCGAATGCTGTTCGCCGGATTGGCGTAACGCTCTTGGTCGAAATAAACGACTTCGCGTCCCTTACAACGCCACTCGCTCACGATGCCGCCACGTTCGGGAATGATCCGGAGGCGATCACCAGTATCAGGATGCACAAACTCCCAGTGCGCGTAGGGCGCGGATTGCTGCGTGAGGGTCATCGGCGTCCGCCAAAACAAAGAGAGGTTGCACTAACCGGCCTAGCGCCGGGATGAACCTTTGGCAGCACATCTCTCAATTGAGTTCAGCCAACCACTCCTGTAAAGCCGCGTTCACCTGCTCCGGAACCTCATCGTGGGGGCAGTGGCCGGCATCCAACACCACCTCCTTGGTGGCCTCTGGGGCATGGCGTTGAAAGGTGGAACGACGCCCCGGGGCATTGATCCAGGGGTCGCGGATGCCCCACAGCAGCAGCAAGGGAGCCGTGAGATCGGCAAACAGTTCATCCAGGGGCTGACCACTGGGGATGTCAAACACCGTGCGGAACACTCCGAAGGCACCAGGGTCCATGGACGGGCGTCGGATCGCCTCCACCAGCCAGTCGTCCACATTGGTTTTATCCACATACACCTGGTTCAAGGTGCGCCGGATCGTGGCCGGACGGCGCAGGTTCTCGAACAGGATTCTTTGAACCACAGGGCTCTTCAACAGGGCCGTCCCAATGCTTTGTCGAGCGATGGCACCCCAACCCTTGGGAGGTCTTTGTTCGTCACTGAACGGGCCAGCTGCATTGAGCAATACAACACCAGCGCAGTCCTCACCAAGGGCCGCACCTGCTGCGAGTGCTGCAAATCCCCCAAGGGAATTACCGGCGATCACCGTTGGTCGCCCAATCCGTTCGTGCACATAGGCCACGAGCTGATCACGCCAAAGGGAACCGCCGTACTGAAGGCTGGCGGGCTTGGCACTGCGACCAAAGCCCAGCAAATCGATGGCGTGGACCGGATGGCTTTGGGACAAGACGGGGATGTTGTATCGCCAATGGTCCGTGGATGCTCCAAAGCCATGGACCAGCAAAAGAGCAGGACGATCGGAGGGGATCGGCTGATCCGGTTCCTGACACACCGTATGAACGGCATGGCCGAGATGGCTCCAGGGACTGATCTCCACAACAACAGGCAAGTGGCGCGATGCTAGGCAGCTCATACCAAAGTTCGAATGCAGGACTACATCGCCTTTGGTGGACCACTGGCCGATCCATCCGTGTGGCGCGGTGCTCTGCTCTGGGCCATCGCTCTCTACGTCCCCTTAAGCGGACCCTTATCGGCCTTTGAGGCCAGCCTTTCGGATAGTCCGCTCTCCGACAAGTGGCGTCAAATCACGTTGGTGATCAGCAGCCTGCTACTGGCCCTCGCCGTTGGCGTTGTGACCCAGCTGATCGGAAGCTGGGCACTGGGTCCAGGCTGGGCCTCTAGCCTGGGATTCATTGCGATTGGCTGGAGTTTGTTGATCATCGCCGCCTCTCGAGCGGAGTAAGCAAAACCCCAACGGGTTGGTCAGGACGACCCACCCAGGGGATCCGCAGCAAACTCCTTGGGCACCTGATTTCCATCCTCTGGCGGCTTGCCTTTCAACACCAACCGCAGCAGCACTGGGGCCAAGAAGGTGGTGCCGATCACCATCAACAGAATCGCTGCTTCCAATCCAGGGCTGAGTAATCCAGATGCAGTGCCGAGGCCAAGGAAAATCAAGCCCACCTCGCCACGGGGCATCATGCCCAGCCCCACCACCAAATGGTTGGTGGGCTCTTTGCCAAACACGGCCCAACCCGCAGCAACCTTGCCAATCACAGCAACCACGAACAAGAAGCCTGCAATCAGCAGGGCGGAGCGGGACTCTGGATCCGAGGGATTGATCACGGACAGATCCATTCCTGCTCCCACCAGCACAAAGAACACCGTGGCGAACAGCCCAACGATCGGAGTGACCGCCGCCTGAATCTCGTGGCGGTGCTTGGAGGTGCTGGCAATCAAACCAGCGGCAAAAGCGCCGAGGGCCGCCTCTAAGCCAATGGCTGTTGCTGCAAAGCAGCTGACACCTAACAACAAATAAGTTCCGACCAATTTGGCGCCAGGGGCATTGAGCTGATCAATCACCCAGTCGAAGGCGGGAGCTGCCTTGCGACTGAGCACAAGAGCTACAACCACAAACAAAACGGCCGCAACAACCAACTGGATGATCGGAGCGATATCGAGGCTGCCGCCAGCCCCCAACGACACCACCACGGCCAAAATCACAATGCCGAGAATGTCATCGAGGACAGCGGCGCCAATCACAATCTGACCCTCGCGAGTGCGCAGATACCCCAGTTCTCCAAACACACTGGCCGTAATCCCGATGCTGGTGGCCGTCATCGATGCCCCAGCAAAGATGGCGGGGATGGCAGCGACGTGGAAAACGCCCATCAAGCCAAGGGTTCCAAGGGCAAAGGGCAGTACCACGCCCACGACCGCCACAGAGAAGGCCTGCTTCCCGACAGCCATGAGCTCATCCAGCTCACTTTCCAGTCCCGTGAGGAACAACAGGGAATAGAGGCCAAGGGTGGCCACCGATTGAAGCGCCCCGAAACTCTCGTTGTATAAACCCGACACTTCGGCGGCGGGGATGTGCGCGATTGCGGCAATCACATCAGCAAACGCTCCGCTGAGTTGAACTTGTGTTTCAGGGGGAACCAACAAGTGCAGCCCTGAGGCGCCAATAATCACGCCGGCCAGCAGTTCACCAAGAATGGTGGGCAGCTCGAGCCGCACCAAAATTTCCGAAAGAATGCGGGCTCCAACGAAAATCAGAACAAAACGGAGAATGCCGATCAACGTTTCGGCGACCTCCAGGTCATGACTGCTGATTTCGCTCAGCAGTGAAGGGAGCAGCATCGTGGCTGGCAAATCTGAGCCGACCTTAGTGGTGATTCCTCCAATGGACTGTCCATCGGGTGGTCCGTTTTGAACGGAAACAACTGGATAGGGGAGATGGCTGAAATGGGCCTAAACCGTTGTGCGCGATGTCGTTTATCCCCTTGTTGGGGTCGTTCAGGGGACCGACAACGCTGGGCTCGATCCTTCGCATATCAACAATTAGTGCTGCACATTTGGCGATAGCTCATCAACATCAGTGAAATCAGCTGCCCCCGGGGGCTGCCGCTCTCTCAGATATTCGTCGTCATGACTTCGTCCCAACCCTTCGATCTACAACTGCCAACACCTGGTTGTCATAACGATCCTGAACGTGTGGGGCTCGACGCCAAAAGCGTGTTCGATGGCATGACTGAGCATTTGTTCTTCACCCTCGGGAAGCTTGCGTCGACGGCCAGTCGTCACGATCTGTACATGGCGATGAGTTACGCCGTTCGTGATCGCTTGATGGTGCGATACCTAGCCACCACTGAAGCGATGCGAGCCAAGCCACAGAAGTCGGTGGCCTATCTCTCCGCTGAATTTTTAATCGGCCCCCAGCTGAACAACAATTTGCTGAATTTGGGGATCCAGCAAGAGGCGGAAGAAGCGCTTCGCAACTTCGGCATCGAATCGCTCCAGCAAATCCTTGATGTGGAGGAAGAGCCAGGTCTTGGCAATGGCGGTTTGGGGCGGCTCGCTGCTTGCTACATGGAATCACTGGCAAGTCTGAAGATTCCAGCGACGGGATATGGCATTCGCTATGAGTTTGGAATTTTTGACCAGCTGATCCGCGACGGCTGGCAGGTGGAGATCACCGATAAATGGCTTAAAGGGGGTTGGCCCTGGGAACTGCAACAACCCGATGAATCGTGCTTCGTGGGTTTTGGAGGCCGCACCGAGAGCTACCTCGATGACAAAGGCAACTACCGCTCCCGCTGGATTCCTGCTGAACATGCCATTGGCATCCCCCACGACGTGCCGGTGCTTGGCTACCGCGTGAACATTTGCGATCGCCTGCGTTTGTGGCGCGCTGATGCCGCAGAAAGCTTCGACTTTTATGCCTTCAACATCGGCGATTACTCCGGTGCCGTCGAAGAAAAAGTGGGGAGTGAAACCCTCTCGAAAGTGCTTTATCCCAACGATGGCACCCATGAAGGGCGTCGCCTGCGACTGAAACAGCAGCATTTCTTTGTGAGCTGCTCGCTTCAGGACATGCTGCGCAGCCTCGACCATCGCGGCCTGAGCGTTGAAGACTTTCCTGACTATTGGACCGTTCAGCTGAACGACACCCACCCAGCGATCGCCGTCGCTGAACTCATGCGTTTGCTGATCGATGATCGCCATCTGGAATGGGATCGGGCCTGGGACATCACGTCACGCTCGGTGGCCTACACCAATCACACCCTGCTGCCAGAAGCCCTTGAAAAATGGGAACTAAACCTGTTCAGAAACCTGCTGCCCCGTCACCTCGAACTGATCTATGAGATCAACCGCCGCTTCCTGCAGCAAGTGCGCTTGCGGTATCCCGGTAATGAAGCGATTTTGAGTCGGCTCTCGATCATTGATGAAGAAGGAAACAAAGCCGTTCGGATGGCCCACCTCGCCACGATTGGTGCCCATCATGTGAATGGCGTAGCAGCGCTGCACTCCGATCTCGTTAAAAGCGATCTTCTGCCGCAATTTGCTGCACTTTGGCCAGACAAATTCACCAACGTCACCAACGGCGTCACCCCCCGGCGGTGGATGGCCCTCGCCAACCCTGAATTGAGCACCTTGCTCGATGAGCATGTGGGAAGCGACTGGATTTCCAATATGGAAAACCTACGCAAACTCGAAGAACGCCAAAACGACCAGGCATTTCTTGAGCATTGGGCAAGCACAAAGCTGTCCGTGAAACGGAAGCTGGCCAATTACGTCCACCGCAACACCGGCGTTCTCGTTGATCCTTCCACCCTCTTTGATGTGCAGGTGAAGCGCATTCACGAATACAAGCGCCAACATCTAAACGCACTGCAAATCATCACCCAATACCTGCGGATCAAGAATGGGCAGGCGGGTGACATGGCACCGCGCACGGTGCTATTCGGCGGTAAGGCTGCGCCTGGCTACTACATGGCGAAGTTGATCATTCGCTTTATCAATGGCATCGCCGACACCGTCAATTCCGATCCGGACATGGACGGTCGACTCAGGGTGGTGTTTTTACCTGACTACAACGTGAAGTTGGGAGAGCAGGTCTATCCAGGATCGGATCTCTCCGAACAAATCTCCACCGCAGGTAAGGAAGCCTCCGGAACGGGCAACATGAAATTTGCCATGAACGGTGCACTCACCATCGGAACTCTCGACGGCGCCAACGTTGAAATCCGCGAAATGGTTGGTGCGGACAATTTCTTCCTCTTCGGTAAGACCGTGGAAGAGATCAATGCGCTTAAGCAAAGTGGCTATCGCCCTCGGGACTTCATCGAGGCCATGCCGGAATTACAGGAAGCCCTCCACCTCGTGGAGATGGGCCACTTCAGCAACGGAGACGGAGAACTATTCCGGCCATTACTGGACAACCTCATGGGCCATGACCCCTTCTACGTGATGGCCGATTTTGCTGATTACGTTCGAGCCCAAGACGCAGTAAGCCATGCCTGGAGTGATCAAATGCATTGGCAGCGCATGTCTGTGCTGAATACCGCCCGTTCTGGCTTTTTCTCCTCCGACCGTTCGATCAGGGAATACTGCAAGAACATCTGGAACGTCGATCCGCTCAACTTGGAAATCACCTGCGACGCGCGTTGATCCATCAAAAAAGCCCTGGTTCAACACCAGGGCTTTTTTATTTAGACAGCCAGGACAGATTCAAACCTCGACTAGCCACGATCTGGCAAGTCTGGGGTTTGATGCAGCAATCGATTCAGACGTAAGCGATCCACGTTTAAGGGATCTGGAGCCAATTCACCGGCGACTTCCCGGAATTTTTGTTCAATATCATCTGGAACCCTTACGTCAAAGACACGCTCCATCAGAGCCTCGATCGAGAACAAGTGGGCGTTGATGTTCTCAAGGTCAGCAATGGCCTGCTGAACCGTATCTGTGGCTTCGTCCGGGACTTTGGCTGGACTCACCGGAGTAGCTGCCGAAGATTCGGCTGTCTGCAGAGGAGCATTGTGCTTCTGAAGCTCTTCGAGAACACGACCAGACAGGGTGCGAAACGATTGCAATGCTGCCCAATTGAGTTCTTGCTGCTGTCTCAGGGTGGGAGATTCACGGATCAGGCGATCGTGCTCCCGGTAGAACCTCTGGCAGTCCGGGCATTGGCAGGGCTCGTCCGGCACCGCAGTCCCTCTTAGTCGTTCTCCACTATGACACTCGTCAAGCCGCCTCAGCCCCAAGGGTGTCGCCAGCATCGGATTGATCAGCGTCGATGACCCCAGGGAGAGGGATCTCAATTGACGACACCACTGCAATGACATCGCGGAGGCGCATGGAATCGGCAAACCAGCCCATGGCTTGCTCCGTATCACGGCGCCCCTCAGCATCACTGGCCTGGTCTTCATGCGCTTCAGCCAGTAACGCCAACCAACAAAGGCAGCGCGCCTGAACCACCGACAAATCGAGGTCTGCAGGCTGGGAATCAGCGATCTGTTCGCTCTCTTGCTGAACAAGAAGACGTAAACGAAGGTCGTGAAGCTGGGTCATGGCGCCCGCCTGAGTTGGCTAACACTAGCGGTGGTGAGCGCTCTAGCCACCCCACCAGATGTAGCGTTAGCTACCTGCAGACAAGATCGTTACGGGGCTGGCGGGACTCGAACCCACGACCTACGGTTTAGGAAACCGTCGCTCTATCCGGCTGAGCTACAGCCCCTCACAGGCCATTATGGGGGTTGAAAGTAGGCGAGGTGATCGCAATGGATGGGTGTTGCCCTTGGGTAGCAGTCATCGATTGAGGAAAGTCCGGGCTCCCCGATGGCCAGGCTTGCTGGGTAATGCCCAGTGCGGGTGACCGTGAGGAGAGTGCCACAGAAACACACCGCCGATGGCCGGTTCGCCGGCACAGGCAAGGGTGCAAAGGTGCGGTAAGAGCGCACCAGCAGCATCGAGAGGTGCTGGCTCGGTAAACCCCGGCTGGGAGCAAGGCCTAGGAACGATGGCTGGCCATCTGCCCCGTTCCGCTTGTATGCGCCGCTCGAGGCCGTCGGAAACGGCGGTCCCAGATAGATAACCACCCACCCTCCGCAGACCAACCTCTGTGGTGGTGTGAACAGAACCCGGCTTATGCCCTGCTTTCACCCCTAATCCAGTCAGGCGTTGGACAGCACACGAACAAACAAACTGCTGGAGCTGCTTCGGGAGATCGGCCTAAAAGAGCTCAACAACGCCAAGCTGCTGAGCCTGGTGGACGAAGCACTCACCCATGTGTCTGCTGGCCGAAGCAAAAACTTTGAACGGTTGGAATTCCTCGGCGATGCCGTGCTGCGCCTAGCCGCCACTGAGTTCATCGACCATCACTACCCCGACCTACCTGTGGGGAGCTGCTCCAACCTGCGGGCCCAACTCGTGAGTGACCGCTGGCTGGCACAACTGGGAGAACAGCTTCAGCTGGAATCCTTCCTGCTGCTGGGTCCAAAAGCACAAGGCGATACAGCCGCCCGAGCCACCCTGCGCGCCGATGCCACCGAGGCGCTGATCGGTGCGATCTACAGCGGCAGCAGCAACAACTTAGAGCCCGTCATCCAGTGGCTCACCCCCCATTGGCAACAAACCACGGCAGAGGTTCTGGCCTCACCCCATCGCTTCAACGGCAAAACTATTCTTCAGGAATGGAGCCAAGCCGAAGGGCTGGGGTTGCCGGACTACACCACGCGTGAGCAAAGCGCACGCCACGGCGACCCAGAACGCTTTCACAGCCATGTGCAGGTGGGAACGCGATTGAACGCGGATGGCTTAGGCCGTTCTCGCAAAGAAGCTGAGCAAAACGCTGCCGCGGAAGCCGTGCAAAGCCTTCAAGACTTAGAACCCGCGATCGACTCTCCTAATGACGCCCCACATTGATCACAGTGCTGCGCGTCGCGTCGATGGCCTTGCCGACCGCATTGATGACAGGGCACTCCAGCCAACTGCTTTTGATGATTCTGCATCCCTGAGACGGTGAGAATCCCAGTGGGGATAGCAATGATGCCAAAGCCAAGCATCATCACAACCGATGCCAACAGCCTGCCCAACGCAGTCTGCGGCACGACATCGCCATAGCCAACGGTGGTCATCGTGACGATCGCCCAGTACACCCCTTTTGACACCGTTTCGAATTGGGAGTTCGGACCAGCGCTCTCGATCACAAAAATGGCGTAGCCCAGCACCACCTGCAGCAGAAACACAAAGAACAGGAACACGCAAATTGTGCGTGCACTGCCGCGCAACGCCTGAGCCAACACCTTGGCTTCATCGATGAATTTCAGCAGCTTGAACACCCGCAAAATGCGGCCAAACTTGAACACCCACAGCAGCAATTCGCTGCGCACCTGCGGCACAAAGAAGAACAACACAGCACTGAGATCGATCAGGCCGGTGAAGCTGAACAGGTACTTACGAGGACTGGGAACCACTGCCAGGTGCAACACAAAATCCCCAGCAAAAACAGCCAAACAACTGTCTTGAACGAGATCGATCCAAAGCACCTCGGTTTGCTGCAACGCTGAGTTGCCGAGGGGATTGGGCTCAAACAGCAACACCACGACGCTGAGCAGGATCGCCCCAAAAATCACCAGGTTGTAGATCTTTCCCGCTGGAGTGTTGGCCTCCAGAACCGTGGTGCGAAGCCGTTGCCGAAAACTGCGGTCAGACGCCATCAAAATCAGGCGGCCTGAAGGTCCTTCAGCCGCAAGGTCACCAGCTTGTCCCAGTTGCCTCCCTCAAACAGCACGGCAGCGCGATCGCCACTGATGCGCTGCACAAAACCGGTGTAACCGTTGTAAATCGAGGTGACGTCCTGCACGGTCACCGTGGAGCCAGGAAGAATTGGAGCAGCTGCGGACGCCATGGCTCGGTCGCGGACGGGTCTGGCGCCATTATCAACACAGCAACCCCCGATGGCATGGCCGATAGCGAGGAATGGCTCGAGGAATGGCTCATGGTGGGAAAAATCGTGGGAGTTCAAGGCTTGCAGGGGGAATTACGGGTGAATCCCGCCAGCGACTTCCCGGAACGTTTCACCGTGCCGGGTCCTCGTT
>ERZ887830.1674-NODE-1674-length-12187-cov-5.896060_pt1 | contig 12187 bp, 8 predicted proteins | sample MGYA00521101_ERZ887830 | MGnify/ENA primary metagenome ERZ887830 (study PRJEB32303, sample SAMEA104408592) | aquatic metagenome | biome: Marine water; feature: Pelagic; material: water | place: Baltic Sea | collected 2014-06-05T16:38:00 | depth 1,762 m ...
TGGCGATGCAGGCGGCAGGGTCTACCGATCCGGCAGTGTACGGCGCCAAGATCTTTGACGTGGCCAATGCGCCCGGCGAAGAGATCTATCCCGGCGAGTTGGCCAAGGGTCTGGAGATCCTCGCGAATGGTGGTGAGATCGACTATGTCGGCGCGTCCTCGGTCGAGTTGATCGGCGGCGGCGAAAGCGCTGGCAACTACCGCGAAGTCGAAGTGAAAGACGGCAAATACGAGACCGTGAAGTTCCACTAGGCATTTCCCGAATCTCGATAATCAAAGGGCGACCCGGTTCAGGCCGGGTCGCTTTTTTATTAGGCACGGCGCGGCACAGCGGCGCAGCAAGAGGCAAATCTGTGTGGAAATGGGGCGATTGTTGCGTCGGTCACGGTGTTTCAAGGTTGAAACGCGGTGATTTCGACCACTAAACTGTTGCAAACACCGCTAATCAATTTAGTGTCCACCGCTACGGGTGATGCGTTCGGGGAGGGACGCTCTGCGAGGGCATTTCCGACACTACGACACGTCTGACGACCTTAATGGGAGGAATAACCAACAATGGAACGTCGTAAGTTTCTAAAAGCCGCTGCCCTTGGTGGCGCAGGTGCAGCTCTGGCCGCACCTTCTATCGTAAACGCGCAAGGCGCAAAAACGATCACGATCGTATCCACATGGCCACGTGACTTCCCGGGTCTGGGTCTGTCCGCTCAGCGTGTTGCAGAGCGCATCAATGTTGTGTCCGGCGGCGCGCTGCGCACCGAATATTTTGCGGCTGGCGAAAAAGTAGGCGCATTCGACGTGTTCGACGATGTGGCAGGCGGCAACAGCCAAGCGTACATCGGCGCAGAATACTACTGGGGCGGCAAGCACCCCGGCTACAACTACTTCACCTCCGTTCCCTTTGGCATGACCACTCCGGAGTGGAACGCCTGGGTCAAGTTCGGTGGCGGTCAAGAACTGTGGGACAAGCTGTCAGAAGGCTTTGGCCTGAAGGCGATCACCTGCGGTGCTACCGGCGCACAGGCCGGTGGTTGGTTCAACAAAGAGATCAATTCGCCTGACGACCTGCAGGGTCTGAAAATGCGTATTCCGGGCCTTGGCGGCACCGTGATGTCCAAGCTGGGCGTGTCGACTGTTTCGCTTCCCGGTGGTCAGATCTATGAAAACCTCGTGTCCGGCGCTGTCGAAGCGACAGAGTGGGTTGGTCCATACAACGACTACTTCATGAAGTTCTATGAAGCGGCCAAATACTACTACACCGGCGGTATGCACGAGCCGGGCGGCGGCCTTGGCTTTGGTATGAACAAGTCGTGGTGGGAAAGCCTGTCCGAGTACGAGCAAGCCGTGATCACAGCCTGCTGTAACGAGGAAGCGGCGGCTCAGCCCGAAGAGGCCTCGGCCAAGAACGGTGAATACCTGACCAGACTGGTGAACGAGCACGGTGTCGAAGTCAGGCAGTTCAACGAAGACGTCTGGGATGCCTTCGGGGATGCAGCGGCAGAAGTGTTCGAAGAAACTCGCGACCACTCGCCTCTGGCTGCCGAAATCAACGACGCTTATCAGGCATCTCTGCGTGAAATTGGTGGCTGGCGTGCAGCGGCAGAGATTGAGTTCTCTAACCAGCGTAACCGTATCCTGGGCCTGATCTAAGCCCCCGTTATAAAAGAATACCAAGAGCCGGCTTTTTAAGTCGGCTCTTGTGTCTCACAGGACTGCACCACCAAACCACCGTGCGAACCATCGTGGCGGCAGGGGCAAAAGCCCCTGATACGTGGGTTCGGAGCCGGGGCAGTCAGACGTAATCAGGGTCGCGCACCTGTGCGAGACAAGAAAAGGTTCGGATCACACCGGACTTCTGTGCAAATCGGGGGATTGCAATGAGCACGACATCCGAAATCGATAGTCTCTCGCCCTATGGCTCTCATGTGCCATATGTCCGCACGTTCGGATGGGGCATGTTGGCGGTGCTGGTCGCTTTTATGATCAACAACGTTTTGTCTGTTGGCTATGATTTCCCACCCATCCGCGAGTTGATGAATGGCAATGCCCTTAGCTGGGTGCCGCTGGCGGTCTATCTGGCCGGGATCGGTTGCGCGTGGTGGTATGTTGCAGGGTCTCCTGACCGCGCACTGCGCTATGACGCCCGTAAGATCAGCGCGTTCAACGCCTATCTGATCCGGGCCTGCTTTTTCTCTGTGCTCTTTGTCGGCATCGCCGACGCCGCCATCGCCTTTTTACGGGTAGAGGGCCTGCTGCCGCTGTTATTTTCCGAAAACCTCTCGAAAGAGCTGATCCGGGCGCGTTTTATCGGTCCCTGGATTCACTTTCCCCTGATTGGCCTGTCATTCGTGATCGCCTATTTCTCGCGCTCACTCGGCTTTATCTGGCTGGCGCTGATGATTGTGGTGGCCGAGCTTCTGATCGTGATCTCGCGCTTTGTGTTCTCTTACGAACAGGCCCTGATGGGCGATCTTGTGCGCTACTGGTACGCGGCGCTGTTCCTGTTTTCATCGGCCTACACGCTGATGGACGAGGGCCATGTGCGCGTTGACGTGTTTTATGCGGGCTTTCAGCAGCGCACCAAAGGCAAGATCAACGCGATCGGGTCGATCATGCTGGGCATGACGACCTGCTGGGTGGTGATCATCATCGGGTTTGGCAGCAAACAGTCGATCATCAACTCTCCGGTCACGAACTTTGAGGTCAGCCAGACCGGCACGGCCGGGATGTTCATCAAATACCAGATGGCGGCCTTCCTTGCGATCTTTGCGATCACCATGCTGATCCAGTTCGTAAGCTATCTGTTCGAGGCTGTGGCAGACAAACGGGATGAACCCGGACGTCGCGTCGTCGCTGAAATTACGCATTAAGGGCGGATATCATGGAACTATTATTTCTCGCCCTTCTGGTCTTCCTTATGGCCATAGCTCTTGGGTCGGGCTTTCCGGTGGCCTTTGCGCTGCCCGGTTCAGCCATTATCACCATTGTCGCGGCGGCTTTGTCCGGCTCGGTCTTTATGGGCGATGCCAGCGCCTTCTTTCACTCTGGCGGGCCCTCTGAATGGCTGACGGCGGGGGTGACCAACCTGCGCGGCGTCTATTGGGAGGTTGAACGCGACACGCTGATTGCGATTCCGCTGTTCATCTTTATGGGCATCATGCTGCAACGCTCCAAGATCGCAGAGGATCTGCTGGTCACCATGGCGCGTCTCTTTGGTCCCGTGCCGGGTGGTCTGGGGATTTCAGTGATCTTTGTGGGCGCGCTTCTGGCGGCGACCACCGGCATCGTCGGCGCAACCGTGGTTGCCATGGGCCTGATCTCTTTGCCCGCCATGCTGCGCAACAATTACTCTCCCTCATTGGCCAGCGGCACGATCGCCGCATCCGGCACGTTGGGGCAGATCATCCCGCCCTCTATTGTGCTGATCATCCTGGCCGACCAGTTGGCAAGCGCCTCTGATCAGGCCTCGACCCTGCGCAAGGTTCTGCACAAAGAAGCGACGGGCGAATTGTCGATGCCCTCGGTCTTTGACGTGACCAGTACCTCGGCAGGCGAGATGTTCCTCGGGGCCTTTGTGCCCGGCATCCTGCTGGTGCTGATCTATATGGTCTATATCCTGACCATCGCGATCATCCGCCCGAAAATGGCCCCTGCCGTGCGCTATGAAGGCACGCAGGATCTGGCTTTTTGGGGCAACGCGGTTCTGACGCTGGTTCCACCTCTTGCCCTGATCTTTCTGGTGCTTGGGTCGATCATTTCCGGCATCGCCACGGTGAACCAAGCCGGTGCCATTGGGGCCGCGGGCGCGATGATCATGGCGGGCTACCGCTTGGTGGATAAGACCAAGCTGACCTATGTCCCTGCGCTTATGGCCATCGTGGCCCTTGGGGTCATTGCCTACGCGCTGTCCACCTTTAACATGAACGTCAAATCGATCATTGCCACGGGCGACAGCACGATTGGCATTTGGGTTGGGGGTGCGGCAGTTCTGTTGCTGATCGCCGCCCTGATCTGGAGCGGGATCCGCGTGCTCAAGATCGACAACACCCTGCATGAGGTGATGATCGAAACAGCCAAGACCACATCGCTTGTCTTCATCATTCTGCTGGGCGCTGCGATGCTGACCGCTGCCTTCCGCGCCTTTGGTGGCGAGGAACTTGTCCGTGAGTTCCTGAACTCTCTGCCCGGCGGGTTCTGGACGCAGTTTATCATCGTGATGTTGGTGATCTTTATCCTCGGCTTCTTCCTCGACTTCATCGAGATCGCCGTGGTGGTGGTGCCGATTGTCGCGCCAATTCTGTTGTCCGATCCTCAGGCGAACATCACTGCCGTCTGGCTGGGTGTGATGATCGGTCTGAACATTCAGACCTCGTTCCTGACGCCGCCCTTTGGCTTTGCGCTGTTCTATCTGCGCGGCGTCGCCCCACCCATCGTGAAGACCGTGCAGATCTACAAAGGCGTCATTGCCTTTATCTGTCTGCAATTGCTGGCGCTTGGGATCGTCGGGTATAATCCTCAATTGGTGAACTACCTGCCGAACCGATCAAGCCTGTTGTCGGACTCTGCGCCGCCGCCGCGGAACCCCGGCTTGCAGTTGTGTCTGGAGGAATACGTCCATGACCATCTGTCGACACAGCGCAGCGCGGTGATCGCCGCGATCGCAGCGGGCAAGGCGTTGGACCTTAGCGCTCTGCCGCGTCGGACGCAGCAAGACCTGACCAAGGCCTTTGAGAATGCCGACACCGCCCTTTTGTCGATTGACGAAGCGTTCAAAGCGCATGATGCGGTCGAGACGGCCACACCGGAGTATCGTCCGCAACTCAAGGTCGTGCGCGACATCGAAAAGGAAATGCGCAAGCTGGCTGATGAGGCAGACGAGCTGGGCAAACAGGCCAATTTCCTGAACGCAGAGGAAGAGGCCGAACGGCGTGCATCACTAGAGGCGCGGATCGAGGTGATGAACGAAGAGCGTGCCGAACTTGAAAAAGGGATCCCGGCGAGCTGGTCAGAGATCTACAAGACCTTCAAGGCGCTCATCGATGCCGAGGACAAGGCGCGCAACACCTATCGGCGCGCGGGTGACGGGGCTTATGAGCCGGTCAGCGAGTTCCTTGAGATCATCGACAGCAACGCTGCCTATTACGCGCTGGAGGACGAGCTGAGGGGGCTTGAGACGATCATTGCCACGAGCGAACGCCAGACGGCCGAAGATGCGGTTGACGCGCTGAGCAAGGCCTTCGGCGAGATTGCCGGGGCGGGTGATGTGCGTTCTGACTTGTCAAAGGCTGAACGTGCGCTGCGCGAAGGTCGGGTCGATCTGGAAAAGGCGGCCGAAGAATGGGCCAGTGCTTTAGAGGCCTATACCGAACAGCTCGAGTGGCGTCGTGCAGGCGAAGGGACGATCAGCGAAGGTCTGAAAGTCTACATCGCAGGCATCTCTGACACCATTGGATCGCGTCAGCAGCCCCGTCTCAGCCGTGAGCAGGCTTTGTTCATCGCAGGCTGTAACGCCAACCACCGCGATGTGTCGCTGAACTTCTAAACAGCGCGGCAAAGCCGTGGTGCGGGTTTTGCCGCCGAGGTGAAGCATATGATACAGAAAAGGCCCCCCGACATCGGGGGGCCTTTTTGGTGTGACTGGCCGAAAGCTTAGGGGGGCCTTAGCCAAGCAAAGCGCGCACGCGCTCCAATGTCGCGCTGTTGATCGCAACGCCTGCTTTGGCCGCCCTTGCGCGCGCCGCGCCGCGCCCATCACCGGGCAGACGCGCGCCCTTCTGGTCATGGATCGCCCCGATCAAATCGGTGATGCGCGTGGCAAAATCCCCGCCGGAACTCGCAGCAGGATCAATTGCGATAAAGAACTGGCCTGTCCTTGGCGGCCCCCCGGCAGTGCCAGAGAACGGGCTGGCATCCTTGCCAAGTGTCGCCCCGGTCATCGCCGCTGCCATCATTTCTACGATCAGCGACAGACCCACGCCCTTATACCCCCCGGCCGGAGCCATAGAGCCCTTCAGCGCCACATCCGCGTCAGTGGTTGGCTGACCCTGCGCGTCCAGCCCCCAGCCCAACGGGATCGCCTTTCCCTCGCGGCTGTACTTCATGATCTCGGATTTCGCGATCACACTGGCGCTTTGATCGATCAAAACCGCCGCCCCTCCCTGTCCATCGGGGGCGGCGACGGAGATCGGATTCGTGCCCACCACAGGCCTGTGCCCGCCCGATGGCGCGATCGAGGCAGGCGCATTGGTGAACCCAAGTGCCATCAGCCCGGCCTCTGCCAGTCGCCGTGTGTGCAACCCCAAAACCCCGCAGTTGTAAGAGTTGCGGATTGCCAGCGCCGCGATGCCTTGCGCTTTGGCCATGGGGATCAATGCCTCAAAACCCATGGAAATCGCCGGGTGCGCAAAGCCCGTGGCTGCATCCACGGTGATCACTCCGGGGCGCGGTGTGTCCAGAACCGGCGTGGCCTGCCCGTCGACCTTGCCGCAGCGCACATGCTCGGCGTAGATCGGGATGTAGGCCAGCCCGTGACTGGCCACCCCATCGGCCTCTGTCTGCGCGGTCGCCACGGCCAAGGGGCGCGCGTTCTCGCCTGAGGTGCCAGCAGCGACAAGCGCGCCAAAGGCAAGCTCTTCAATCTCGGTCAGGCTCAGGATCTGGGTTTGTGTCGGCGTGCTCATTTCTCTTCCTCAATCATTGTCCGATAGCCCCGCACCAGCGCCTGCAATGCGGCTGGCCTCGGTGGCGGGGGCATAGGTGCGCTGCGCGAAACCGTCGAGACGGGCGTAAACATCAGGCAAAATCGCGGCCCTCGAATGAGCCTTGCGGAGGTCGCGCGGCGCGCGGACGACGGCGACGTTGACGGGATCCGCATCCCCAAACTCTCCGCCCAGTTCCAGATCATCCCCTGACACCACGGCCCGCCCTTGGGGCACCTCGACCCCTAGGCTGTGCCCTGTGACAAAGGACGCGGCGCTGATAAACCCCAGCAGCAACAATGGCACATGAACCGCGCCGATCTCTATCCCTGAGCCTCTAATCACATGCCCATGATCCGCGAGGGCCGTTCCAACCCGGATCGGGCACAACAACCCTTCTGAACTGACCCAGTTGCCGGGGGTGACAATCGGCGCCGCGCCCCGCATTTCCAAGGCTTGCACCAATACCTCGGCCCCCGGCAAGCCCTGCCTGTGCAACCAGCGCGCCGCGCGTCCGGTGGCTTCTGCCTCTCCCCAAGCAAATCCCGCGCCGCGTGTTGCCTTGCGGCACAGCGCCTCTGTTTCGTTTAACGAATACGTCATGCAGGCCGCACCGGGTAGGACCAGTCGTCGGGGGTCTGCGGGCCAAGCTCTTGGGGAAACGGCGCGCCCTGAAACATGTTGATACGCACCCAGCGATCCGAGCGGGGATCAAAATGCCCCGCGCCGAAAAAGCTAAGCTTGCAGCGCAGCATGTCGATCGGCAGGACCGTCGCACTGATCGTATTATCGCGGATTTCACCGTAGGGGCACCGGTCCAGCAGTTGCAGGCGCTGCACCATGTGGCGATGCTCTGGATGTTTCAGCAGGAAAGCCGCCACCAGCGTCGCGCTGTCCCCTATCGCAAGATCACGCAGCAAAGCCGCCCCATCCCGCCCCGGCGCAAGGGGCTGTTCATAGTCGGCAATCGGTTCGTCAAACCGCTCGCCCAATCTGGGTTCCAGCTTTTCCGCCGAGACATACCATGCACGGGCCTGCGCACTGCGCGCAGTCCAGTTAATAGCGTGGGTCCAGCCGTAGAACTCTTGCCCGATCTTGGCCAGATCGCGCAAAGTCATGCTGCCGTCGATGCGCGCAAAAGCAGCTTCATCCGCGGCCATGCAGGTCGAAAGCCCGTCTACCAGATCGGGATAGGGTTCCAGCAAGAGCGAAACCAATTGTTCCTGTGCCTCCATCCCAAGATGCGCTTCGGCCCATTGATACAGCCCGTTCCACGGATGTGGCGCGGCCAGATCCGTGATTGCAAGATGCAGGCGCAAACGGTCCAGATCTGCGCGCAGGGTGGTCAGCTTTTCCTGCTGCAAGGGATGCTCTGACCGCCAGATCGCCGCGTTGTGAAAAGCGCGGGCAAAGCGGTCGGTGAAGGTGGCGATTTCGTCTGATTTTGCCTTGGCCACGCCCCGCACCCGTACCAAGGCCTCTTCGCGCGCGGCGATCCAGTTGTTCAGCAGAACTGGGTGATTGATCAGGTAGGGTGCCATGCCAAGGCCTGTGGAATTGCCAATGCCAATGCGGCGGCGCAGCCTGGGGTCCATCGCCACCGCCGTGTCTGGCGCACGCAGGCGGGCGAGATGTTCGACGAGGTCCAGCACAAAGGTTCGGATCAGGTAGACGGTCAGCATTTCGATCTGAAACGGGGCCTGTGTCTCGGGGCGGTCCGCGATGATCTCTCGATCCGCTGCACCGAATTTGCCAGAGCCATAGACGGCCGTGGTGCGCATCAGGTAGCCGACGCTTTCGATCAATTCGGCATTGGGTTGCTGACCTGCCGCAAGACGGGTGATCACATGCTCGAACAACCGAACAGAGCGGTTGGCGCGGGCCAGCGACAGTTCAGATTCCGATATTCGCCCGGCTTCCTGAAGCGGTACGTTTAGTGCAAGCCTGTCAATATCCGTGGCCGTCGGGATCCCGTCAAACAGGGTGAAGGTCGCATCCCAAGCCTCTGCAATCACACGGTCAGAGCGCAAATCGTCGGGCAGGTCATGGGCAAAGGCCACCAAGGTGTAACTGCGGGTGGGGCCATGGGCCGTGTAGAGGGCGGTGCCAACGGCATTCTTGTCGATATCGAACATCCGTTGTTCAAACCGCCAGCCCTCGGCCACGATCCGGCGCAGCAGGATCCGCATGAACGACAACCGGCTTTGGTGAAAGCTGCCCATCCTTTCAAGGCGCATGACCTGGGCCGGGGGGCGTCGTTCTATGCAGGGGGCGACGTGAGGGGCAGCGGGGTCTGGTAAACGGGTCACGGCGCGGGTCCAAAGCTGGCCTCGAAAAAGCGGAACCAGTTGTCCCCCATGATGCCCTCGACCTCGGCAGAGGACAGCCCCGTGGCGCGCAGGCCGTCCTCTATATTGCCAAAATCCCGGTTGTCCGCAAACCAGTCGGGCATCGGCGGAAAGCCCGCATCACTGGCCGACCCTTCGCCGTAATCCACCTGTTTCGTCCAGCGCCCGACGCGCATCCATTCGACCACGCTATCGGGTTGATCCTGGCACAGATCGCTGCCAATCCCGATATTCTGTGGTCCCATCAGATCGGCCGTGCGCGCGATCATTTCGCAAAATTCCTGCACCGTGCAGGCGGATTTTCCGCTGAGGTGATGGGGGTAAAGCGAAAAGCCCAGCATCCCGCCCGTTTGACCCAAAGCGCGCAGCACCTCGTCGGATTTGTTGCGGCGCGCAGGCATCCAGTTGGCGGGATTGGCGTGGGTAATGGTGATGGGCCGTGTCGAGTGTTCGATGGCCTCAAGCGTAGAGCGTTGCGCAGAATGGCTCATGTCGATGACAAGCCCGACCCGGTTCATTTCTGCAATGACCTGCTTGCCCATGCGGGTCAGGCCGGGGTCTTCGGCCTCGTAACAGCCCGTGGCAAGCAGGCTTTGGTTGTTGTAGCTGAGTTGCATGAACCGGGCGCCCAGATCGTGCAGGATTTCCACAAGGCCGATGTCATCCTCTATGGGCGAGGGGTTCTGGAAGCCAAAGAAAATGGCCGTGCGGCCGGACTCCTTCGCGGTGCGAATATCGCCCGCCCACCGCCCCTTTTGGATCAGGTCCGGGAAGTGTTCGAACCAGCGGTTCCAGCGTTCAAAGTTCTGCACGGTCTCGCGAAAGTTCTCGTGGTAGGCGATGGTCACATGCACCGCATCCACGCCGCCCTCTCGCATCTGGCGAAAGATTTTTTCGGACCAGTTGGCATATTGCAAGGCGTCGATGCGATAGGCCATATCGGTTCCCTTCTTTCACGGCTGCGCGCAGATCAGGCCATATATGTCGTTTCCGTGCAAACGAAAATCGGCTGGCTGTGATGATTAAGGGTGATAGGGTCGGGTGACCCAAACTGCGAAAGGCCCGCTTATGTCCGTTTTGATCAACCCGTATCGTGGTGTTGGATTGCCGTCCCTATGGGAGGGCCCGGCGATTATGCCCAGTGTGGATGCGGGGGCTGTCGGGGCGTTATTGGCGCAATGTCCGGCGTCGGGGGTCACGGCCTTGCGCCGGATTGACGCCCTTGCCGTGCAGGCCGGGGTGGGCGCGGTTTTCGTCAAGGACGAATGTGCGCGGATGGGATTGGGCAGCTTCAAGGCGCTGGGGGCGGCCTATGTGATCGCGCGCGCGGCGCAGAATCCGGGCGTTGTGATGGGCGAAAAGGTCTATATTGCGGCAAGTGCGGGAAACCACGGGCTGTCCGTGGCGGCAGGGGCCAAAGCGTTTGGGGCCAAGGCGGTGATTGTTTTGGCTGAAACGGTGCCAGAGGGTTTTGCCCAGCGGTTGCGCGACAAGGGCGCAGAGGTGGTGCGCGCTGGGGCGATTTATGAAGAGGGCATGGCAGAGGCGATGCGGTTGGCACAGGTCAACGGCTGGACCCTGCTGTCGGATAGCTCTTGGCCCGGATACACGGATTTGCCCTATCGCGTGATGGAAGGTTATCTACAAATGGCCGCCGAAGCCGTAGAACAGATCGGCGCGGCCCCGACGCATGTGTTCTTGCAGGCAGGTGTTGGCGGTTTGGCAGCGGCGGTGGCGGCCTATGTGCGCAAGGTCTGGGGCGATGGCCCTCGGGTGATCGTGGTCGAACCTGACGCCGCCCCCGCCTTGATCGAAAGCATCCGGGCGGGCGCAGTGGTTGCCACGCAAGGCCCGGTCAGCACCATGGGGCGGCTGGATTGCAAGGAACCGTCTCTGATCGCTTTGGCGGGTCTGGCGCGTGATGCGGATGTATTCATGACGATCAGCGACGCGGCGGCGGCCGATGCGGTGGCGGCCCTGGGCGCGCAGGGGATCGCGACGACGCCCTCTGGTGCGGCGGGCATCGCAGGGCTGCTCTCGCGGCTGGCAGAGCTGCAATTGACGCCAGAGGCGCGGGTTTTGACCATCGTGTCAGAGGTCGCCTGATGATCCCGCGCGGCTTTGCCCCAGAGGAGTTTCGCGCGCGGGTAACACGCTTGCAGGCTGGGATGGCCGAGACCGCAAAGGATGGGGCGGGGATGGGTGCGTTGCTGCTGAGTTCTCCGGCGGATGTGTTTTATGTCACTGGATTTCTGACCCGGTTTTGGGAAAGCCCTGCGCGGCCCTGGTTTGTTGTCGTGCCTGCCAAGGGAGATCCGATTGCCGTGATCCCCACGATTGGCGCGGATCTGATGGGCAAGACCTGGGTGCAGGATATCCGCACATGGCTGTCCCCGGATCTGGAGGATGACGGCGTCAGCCTGTTGGGGCAAACACTGGCCGAGGTGCTGCCAGAGCGGGGTTTGCTGGGCGTGCCGATGGGGCATGAGACCAGCGTGCGGATGCCCTTGGCGGATTTTGAACGGCTGCGCCTTGGCCTTGGCGTGCGCAGAATAGTCGATGCCACAGACGTGCTGCGCCGGGTGCGCGAGGTGAAATCAGACGGTGAAATCGCCCGGATCCGCGCGATCTGCGCTGTGGCGGATCGTGCCTTTGCGCGGGTGCCAGAGATTGCGGGCATTGGTCGTCCGCTGGACGTGGTTTTCCGTGATTTTCAACGCCTTTTGCTAGAAGAAGGCGCGGATTGGGTGCCCTATCTGGCCGGTGGTGCGGGGCAGGGGGGCTACGGTGATGTGATCTCTCCTGCCGGGCCAGAGGCGCTGGTGGGGGGTGATCTGCTGATGCTGGACACAGGCGCGGTGCGCGACGGGTATTTCAGCGATTTTGATCGGAACTATGCAGTTGGCCCGGTCGGTGATGCGGTTCTGCGTGCGCATGACACGCTTTATGCGGCGACTGAGGCGGGGCTTGCCGTCGCCAAACCCGGTGCCACCGCATCCGATCTTTTTCACGCAATGCAAAAGGTGATCGGGCAAACGGGTGAGGCGGGGCGTTTGGGGCACGGGCTGGGCCTGTCGCTGACCGAATGGCCCTCGCTGATTGCGCGCGATCACACGCCCCTGCGCGTCGGCATGGTTCTGACGCT
>ERZ887830.1677-NODE-1677-length-12181-cov-5.487135_pt1 | contig 12181 bp, 7 predicted proteins | sample MGYA00521101_ERZ887830 | MGnify/ENA primary metagenome ERZ887830 (study PRJEB32303, sample SAMEA104408592) | aquatic metagenome | biome: Marine water; feature: Pelagic; material: water | place: Baltic Sea | collected 2014-06-05T16:38:00 | depth 1,762 m ...
CGCGTTCACCGGTCCTGGAAGACTTGCACCTTTGCCACCCGTCCCCCCCCAACACTCCCACCGGCGCCCTCATGGAGGCGGACCAACGGTATCTTGTATTGAACGGCCAGGTCCTCGGCGTAAACGCTCTTTCTCAGTCCCGCAGCCGATGGCGAGCCACCGCGCATCGTAAAATCTTCGCCGCCAACAATAATCCGCCGACCCGCGACTTTCCCAAACCCCAAAATAAAATTAGCGGGATCGTAACTGACGAGATCGCCTGCTTCGTTGTGAACAGGTGTGCCCGCGACAGGGCCAAGCTCTTCGAACGAACCGGCATCCAAAAGGTGATCGACACGCTCTCGCAGGGTCAATCGGTTTTGACTGTGTTGCTTGGCAACCGCCGCTTCACCACCCTGACCCAGAGCCAATGCTCGGCGGCGTTCTATCTCGTCAACTTCAGGTTTCCAGCTCATTGTTTGTCCTTATCAGACACATTCCACGACAGCTTATCCCAAGACCTCATGTCACAGACACCCGGTACTCCAACGGTGTCTTTCATCGTTGCGCGCACGAACTCAACAGAGGTGACCGCCCCCCTTATTACTGACAAGTTCAAGCGGACACTGGGCTCACAGGACAACTGTCACAGCAAGACTATTTGATTTCGAGGCCCTTCATATCGCCTGCCTTTCGCCACTTCGCCATGAGATTAAAAAACTCGATAGGGCCGCCGCCATAAAACGTGTTTTGGGACTCAAACTCAACATGACCTTCATTGTTGTAGTAACCCGGTGTGCATGATTTTTGGAACTCTTCGGTTTGTCGCGCTACCCGCTTAATGGTGTTAATCCAAAGCGCCTCGGCCTTCTCGGACGCATCCACGCGAGTGGCACCCCGCTTTTGCAGCTCGCTTAAAATGTAGGCGGTTTGCATTGCGTTTTCATCAAGTGCAAAGGTGTATGTGGCGGTAAAACCTGACTGCTGAGGACCAAAGAAAAAGGCATTGGGAAAGCCTCGGGCGTGCAGTCCATGAAACGTTGCCATACCGTCCGCCCACTTCTTAGAAATAGTCAGACCATCGACACCCGTAATGGAGTAACCGGCGCGTTGAGAGTAGTCGGTCCCGACTTCAAAGCCTGTTGCAAACACCACACAGTCGACGTCGTACTCGATTCCGTTAACCGTCAGACCGGTCTCAGTAAAAGCGTCAACACCGCCCCCCTCTGTGTCCACCAAGGTCACATTAGGTCTATTGAACGACTGCAAATACTCATCGTGAAAACACGGGCGTTTACAAAATTGACGGTAATAGGGCTTGAGGGACTCAGCAGTCTCGGCGTTCTCGACAAGACTGTCGGCTCGCGCTCGAACTTTTTCCATTTTGGCAAAATCGGCCATCTCCATTTTTTCTTGAAGACCCATGTGCACCATGGCTTTGTCTGTGAGGTACTGCTTGAGCCCCCGCTCCTTGCGGGCGCCAGTAACGAGCCAGGTCATGGCCCAAAGCGCCAAACGCCCTTTTGAAGGCTGAAAGTGCCGTAATTCACCGAAAATATCGCGAAACGCTTCGGTCCAGCCGTCACGGACTAAGTCTTTTTTGACGGGCATCCCGGCAAGAATCGACTCGAAGTTGGTGCGACGTTTTTGGTGCCAACCGGGAGACTGTGCTTGCACCCATGTCGGATCCAACTCGGTGTTGTTACGAACATCGATTGATGAGGGTGTGCGCTGGAACACGTAGAGCGCTTTGGCACCTGCGGCGAGGTGCGGTACGCACTGTACGGCCGTCGCCCCTGTACCAATAACCGCCACGCGCTTGTCTGCAAGCTTATCAAGACCGCCAAAAGTATCGCCGCCGGTGTAATCGTAATCCCAGCGACTGGTATGAAACGTATGTCCTTTGTAACGATCTATTCCCGCAATACCCGGCAACTTGGGTCGGTTTAGCGGTCCGTTTGAGTGGATGACATAACGCGCCTTTATGACGTCGTCTCGGTTAGTCCGAGCCGTCCACAGCCCCTCTGCCTCATCCCAGTCAGTCGCTAAAATCTGCGTCTGCATTAGGGCGATGTCGTGGAGTTGGTACTGATCAGCAATGACCTGACAGTACTCCAATGTTTCGCTGGCATTGGTGTACTTCTGTTTGGGGATAAAACCGGTCTCTTCAAGTAACGGTAAATAGACCAACGACTCAATATCACAGGATGCACCGGGATAGCGGTTCCAATACCAAGTACCGCCAAAGCCCCCCCCTTTTTCGACAATCATTAAGTCGTTAATACCCTGATCGCGGAGCCGTGCGGCGGCCAACATACCGCCAAAACCCCCGCCAATAATAAGCACCTCAACGGTGCACTCCACAGCACTGCGCGCAAAGCCGGGATCAACGTACGGGTCATCAACATAGCGAGAGAAATCTCCGGTTACGCCGGTGTACTGATCATTTCCATCTGAGCGAATCCGCTTGTCTCGCTCCTCTCGGTACTTTTCGCGTAACGCGTCGGGATCGAAGCTCAGTTCATTGAACGCTGTGGCCGGCATGAAATCCCCCTTTGGGTCTTGTCGCTTTAAATTGGCACTAACCCTGTCAAATGTAGCAGAGTCTGACAAAAACAGGCGGACTGATAGTGTTGCTCCGGCCGTTAGTTTCTGCTTTAACTGAGCGTCTAATAATTAGAGTCATCATCATGAATAACATAGCGCAAGGCCAGTACAGCGAACCCACGGCGGAAGAGCAGTGGCGACAATTTGGGGAACTCACCTGTCAGAAAGACTATGTGGACAGTCTCCGAGGTCGAAATCTCGACGTGTATTTACTCGGTGAACGTATCGATGAACCGGTCGATCACCCGATTGTTCGGCCATCAATTAACGCCATGGCCGCGTCGTATCAACTCGCTGAGGATGAACCCGATCTGGCAACCGCGTGGTCGTCGATTACCGAACGCAGAATCAATCGATTCCTGCACATTCCAGAATCGCCTCAAGACCTTGTGCAAAAGAACAAAATGCAACGGCGCATGGGGCAACTCACGGGCACCTGTTTCCAACGCTGTGCCGGCCTGGACACGCTGAGTGTCCTCTTTTCCATTACCTTTGATATCGATAAAAAACACGGCACCGCCTACCACGAGCGTTATCTTGCCTTCCTTAAGAAGGCGCAGGCACGCAACCTAATTGTGGGCGCCGGAATGACGGACCCCAAAGGCGATCGAAGCAAACGTCCCAGCGACCAGTCTGACCCCGATCTGTTCATGCACGTGACACGCCGCACGGACAAAGGGCTATACGTCAAGGGCGCCAAAGCGCATATGACCGGCGGCCTCAACTCTCATTGGATCTGCGTCATGCCCACCATGAACATGCTCGAGTCGGACAAAGACTACGCGGTCATTGGCATGATTCCAGCAACCGCACCGGGCCTCACCTATATTTACGGGCGACAGTCCTGTGACACCCGTGCGCTTGAAGTGGGCGACATTGACAAGGGTAATGCGCAATACGGCGGTCAAGAAACACTCGTGATCTTTGACGATGTGTTCATTCCTTGGGCCCACGTTCTCATGGACGGTGAGTACGAGTTTGCTCAAGAACTGGTGTCGCGTTTCACTGCCTACCACCGCGCCAGTTACGTCTGTAAAACAGGGCTTGGTGACGTCATGATCGGCGCCGCATCCAGTGTTGCTGAAATGAATGGAGCCGAAACCGCAAGCCACGTGCGCGACAAACTCGTCGAGATGACGCACCTTAATGAGACGATTTACTCCTCGGGTATCGCCTCGTCTTACGAAGCCAATCAGCACGAGAGCGGGGCGTTTATTAACGATCCGATTCTTGCCAATATCTGCAAGCACAACGTGACCCGTTTCCCCTATGAGATCTCGCGCCTTGCACAAGACTTAGCGGGCGGACTCATGGTGACACTGCCGTCACAGGCCGACTTCGAGCACGAGACTATTGGTCCCAAGCTCGACAAGTACCTGCAGGGCAAGTCTTCAGTCAGTACTGAAGATCGAACGCGAATGCTGCGACTCATCGAAAACATGACCTTAGGACGCAATGCCGTCGGGTATCTGACCGAGTCAATGCACGGTGCCGGCTCACCGCAGGCGCAGCGCATTCAACTTCTGCGCGAAACCGACTTTGGAAAAAAACAGTCGCTCGCCCGACGTCTCGCAGGCATTATCGCTACCGATCACGACACGCAGTAACACAAAATCTAATAGCACGGGACGTCCACTGCGACGCGTCCCTGCCCACTCAGGTCGTTATGCCCCGAATACATGCAACGCTCAGCTCGCCGTACTTTCTCGGTGCAGCCGCCATTTTTTTTGCCTCCTGCATGAATGCCATGATCAAGGGTCTGTCGGTCTATGAGAGCGTTATTGTCATTACCGCTTGGCGCTATGCACTGGGTGCTCTTTTAGTCTCAACATTGTGGCTACTCTTTCGACCCCCACTACCCGGCTGGAGATCAGTGCCTTTTCATCTGTTCCGAGGCTTTTTCCAGATCTGTGCGGCCAGTTTGTTTTTTTGGTCGGTCACTCAAATTCCTCTGGCCACCGCAGCAGCGCTGGGACTCACGGGTACATTAATGATCGGGCCACTGGCGTGGCTACTGATGCGAGAGCCGTTAAAACGCGACGTTATTATCGGCACGGTGGCAGGGTTCGCGGGCGCCATGTTCATTGTGAACAACGAGACGCAATTATTTTCAGGCACAACAGAGGGACCTGTACTGGGTTATCTTGCGCCGATACTCGCCTCGCTGTGCCACTCTATTTCCGTGGTGCTACTGCGGTTTCGATCGCAGAGTGAAGACCCCATCGTTGTCGCTTTCTTTGCCAACACATTGCCGGCGCTTTACGTCATTCCCGTCTTCTTTTTAGTCGACAGCCAGCCCACGACCGCGCTTTTCAGTGGCTACGTGGTGTCCGCGTTCTTTGGCGTCAGCTTTTGGTCACTAACAACACTTGCCTACGCACGGGCCCCTGCCGCGAGGTTGGCGCCGATCACCTACAGTCAGCTCATTTGGGCAGCAGTGATCGGCTTCTTTATCTTTGGCGAATTTCCCGGAGCCTCGACTTGGTCAGGTGCCGCCATCATCGTTGCGGCCTGCTTGTACGTCATGCGTTCGGGCAACAAGACGGCCTGACACGCACAGGCATCGTCATTGCTCCAAAGGATTAAACAGAGCGCGGTACACCAGCAGCTTCCAAGGAAGAGGTCATCGATTTGATCGCACACCGCTGAGCGCCCACGCGCGAAAGCGCAGGTGCATTCGAGCGGCAGACTCACATACACTGAACGCGCAGTGGTGCAATTTTTAATAAGTGAGGCCTTAATGAGCAACAGCTCAAAAAACGACACCTTTGATGCAGGCCGCGTCGGTCGGCTCGCGACATTAATCGCGGTGGGCGGGTTCCTCTTTGGCTTTGACGCCTCGGTTATTTCCGGTGTGGTGGGTTACATCAGTACCGACTTTTCGCTCACTGACTTAGAGATCGGGCTGGTGGTTGGCGCACCGACAATAGGCGGCCTTATTGGGGGTGTTTTATCAGGCTTCATTGCCGATGCCATAGGCCGAAAACGGGTCCTCCTAGGCCTTGGGGTCCTGTATTTGGTCTCCGCAGTCATCAGCGCCTTGGCACCCAGCTACCCAACCTTGGTTTTCGCCCGTGCCATAGGAGGACTTGCGTTCGCCTCACTCAGTATCGCCCCGATGTACATTGCGGAAATTGCACCTGAAAAAAGACGCGGGTTTTACGTGTCGTTTAATCAGTTCGCAATCGTTCTTGGGTTTAGTGCCGCCTACTTTGCCAATTACGCATTGGTGTCAGCGAGCCAGCTAGAGAGTCACTGGATTCACGCACTGGCCATAGACACACTCACCTGGCGCTGGATGCTGGGACTTGAGATCGTGCCCGCACTGGTATGGTTGGTGGCCTTGACACGCGTCCCCGAGACGCCGCGCTGGCTTGCGTTAAACAACAGAGAAGCCGAGGCACAGCAGTTACTGGCAACCCTGCAAGAGGCATCGGTTGCCGAGGTAACCTTTGAGGCGATAAAACGCTCTGGTGATGAAACAATGGGGCAGTTGAAGAAGCTCAAAGAGCTGGTATCGCCCTCGTTGCGCGTCCCCTTCTTTATTGCCATATCCGTTGGCATCGTCCAGCAGATAACGGGCATCAACGCCGTCTTTTTCTATGCACCGACCATTTTTGAACAAAGCGGTGTGGGCACTAATGCGGCCTTTGCGCAGGCGACTGTCGTTGGCTTGACCAATGTGCTCTTTACCGTTGTCGCCATGGTGCTCATCGATCGGTTAGGGCGAAAACCACTTCTGATTGCGGGTCTTGCTGGGATCATTGTCAGTATGTCACTCGTCAGTTACGGCTTTGGACAAGCGACCTACACACTCACAGAAACCTCTGTCAGCGCGCTCGAGATCGACGCAAAGAGCAAAGACAATCTGAGGGCACTCTCGGGTACCGTCTTTCAGAGTGATGTTGCCTTCAAGGAGGCCGTTGCCGCACAGATCGACCCACAAGTAGCTCGAAACCAGGAGTCCGCCATTATTGCATCAGCGATTTCGGTGAACGCGGTCCTCGTGCTCGCTGGTATCTTAGGCTTCGTGGCGTCCTTTGCCATCTCACTGGGTCCTGTCATGTGGGTCTTATTTTCCGAGGTATTTCCTAATCGAATCAGAGGCATTGCCATTGGTGTCGCCACCATCTTTAACAGCGGTGCCAGCTTCCTTGTGCAGTTTTTGTTTCCGTGGCAACTCAACACCTTCGGTACGTCTACAACCTTTGCCCTGTTCGCGTTCGTAGGCCTGCTTGGCCTGGGTCTTATTTGGCGTCTTCCCGAAACAAAAGGTGAAACCTTAGAACGTCTTGAAACGAAGCTCGCGTGAGTCAGGACATCAACCACCACCCGGTACAGAACCCAGTACTCAGGGGCTTCAATCCTGACCCATCACTCGTCAAGGTCGAGGACGTCTACTACATGGCGACCTCCACCTTTGAGTGGTTTCCAGGGATTCAGGTGCATCGATCCAACGACCTCATGGAGTGGGCGCTCGTCGCGCGACCACTCGATGAAAAGCGCCTGCTCGATATCGTCGGAGTGCCTGATTCCTGCGGCGTTTGGGCACCTTGTCTGAGCTTTTCCAGTGGGCTCTTTTACCTGGCCTACACCGTCGTAAAACGCTTTGACGGTCATTTTAAAGACACCCACAACTACGTGACCACGTCGCCCCGCATCACCGGCCCCTGGAGTGATCCCGTACACATTAACTCCTCCGGTTTCGACCCCTCTATTTTTCATGACACAGACGGTCGAAGCTGGTGGCTGAATATGATCTGGGATCATCGACCCGATCGTACGCCTTTCCACGGCATCGTGCTTCAGGAGCTCGACAGGTCTGACCTGCAACTAAAAGGGGAGCCGACACTGATTTCACGCGGAAGTGACATCGGTCTCGTTGAGGGCCCACACCTCTATCGGCTGGGCGATTACTACTACCTTATTGTCGCTGAGGGCGGCACCGGATACGGCCATGCAATTTCTGTAGCGCGCAGTCGATCGATTGATGGCCCCTATGTGTTCGATCCTCAGGGTCCCGTTATGACGTCGCGCGCCCACACCCAGTGGCCACTGCAGCGCAGTGGCCACGGTTCACTGGTTCACCTGGGCGACGACGATTACGCCATGTCCTTTTTGTGCAGTCGCCGAACAAACGCACTCCAACACAGTCCCATGGGACGCGAGTCAGGCTTGGCAAACGTGGTGATCACCGACGATCAATGGATTAGACAACCCAATGGTGAAACACGCCCGCCGCTGTGTTTTCCAAATGCTAATGAGCAAACTGCTGCACCCGCTCGGGCACGCGCGTTCCGCGACGCCTTTGACACTCAAACACTGTCCAACAATTACCAGTGGCTCCGCGACAGCGAGTCAAGCAGTTGGTGTTCGTTGACGGCAAGACCCGGGTTTCTGCGAATAACGGGTCGTGAATCACCCGGCAGTGTATTCAAACAATCGCTGATCGCGACCCGAATGACCGACTGGAACTGTGCCGTAGAGACTTGCCTTGAATTTACGCCTCGCCATTTTCAGTCGCTCGCTGGGCTCATGATTTACTACAACTCCACAAAATTTCATTACGTACATGTCACCCATGACCCGGCCGCAGGACGGGTACTCAGCGTGGTCAGCTGCCTTGCGGATGAGCACTTACTCAATGACTACCCGCTGGGCGCTGAATGCATTTCACTCATTACCGAGACGACCTTTTTGCGCTGTGAAATTAAAGCGTCATACGCCGAGGTCTTTTACAAGGAAACCAACGAGGCGCAGTGGATAAAACTGCCGATACGCTTGGATATGACCTGTTTAACGGATCAAGCGGGGCGAGTGTCGGGCGAACAATTTACCGGAACCTTTGTGGGACTGGCCGCACACGACCTGTCGGGACAGGCAGCCACTGCCGATTTTGCCTATTTCGCCTACACAGAAGAGCAGTGATGCCCCTCACTCCCAGCGGTGGCACAACGCCGGCTCCGCCTATGGGCAGCCAACGGCGCCTTCGCCTGCTCAGCGCTCTGTATCACCCGCAAGCGTTGCCAAATTAGCTTCATGCTTTGCCCTGTCAACCGAGTAGAGGGACAGGCAGGCAATCATCAACATCCAGAGCGTGAAAATAACGGGGACGTACAGCCAACCAAAATCAGCTAAGACTGTGTCGGGCACATCCGACGGCGCCACTCCCACAGGAAACTGACTCACCGTCAGGAGGACACCGGCAACCGCTGCACCAATGCCCTGTGTCACCTTGCGGACAAACGTTACCGACGCAAAAAATACGCCCTCATTGCGACGCTTTGTTTTGATCTCTGCCTCTTCTACGAGGTCTGCGATCATTGCTGTAGAGAGGGTTTGGTAACTGATGATCAGTGCGACATCGACCACTGTGATCATTAAGATCAGCGGAAACAGCATCGGATCAGAGTTGTCCGGCATGAGTCCCATCAAGCGCAGAAGAATAGGCGCCGGTGAGACGGTAAATGCCAGCAAACCCACAGTAATCGCACCACGCTTCTTACCGAGTCGTCGCGAAATAGCGGGTGAGATCATGAACGCTAACACAGCGGAAATCACCACACTGAGTGAGATCAGACCGATCTGTTCGGTGGAAAAGCCCCAAAAAAACGTTGAAAAGTAGTAGCTCAGCGTTGCGGCAACGCCTGTGGCAATAGCGCCAAATAGGGCGGCCAGAAATAGCGCGAGGAACGACTTGCTCGCCAGCGTCTCAAACACCTCCTGGTAAATGCGTCTGAGGCTGAATGCGCGAGGGGGCGGCGGCTGTTTCAGCTCAGGAATCATCTTATGCGTTCCCAGTGCAGACGCCATAATGGCGAGAAAAATGACGGTAGCAGCGATAGTACCCACCTGGCCGTGACCCTCAACATTGAACATGCCGTTACTGATTGAGGCCGTGGGCACCAAAACAAAAATCGTTGCGAACGCGCCCATCAAAGTGCCGCCTGTCCAACCAAAGAAGTAGCGATAGCTCAGCATGCTGGTTCGTTCATCATAGTCGTCGGTCATTTCAGCAACGAGTGACGAACTTGGAATCTCGTAGACTGTGATCAAGGTCCGCACTAAAACCGCGATGGTGACGATATAAGGAAAAAGTGCGTCGCCTTCCAAACCGGCGGGTGGGTTCCAAACAAAGTAGTATGCGAGGGCCGCAGGAGCGGCGGCGGCGTACATAAACGGGTGGCGCCGACCCCACCGAGATCGCGTATTGTCAGACAGGTAACCAATGAGCGGATCGCTGAGCGCATCGACCATCAGCGCAATCATGATCGCGAGGCTGACGAGATAGGCGCTGACACCCATGACCTGACTGTAAAAGATTAGAAAGAAATAATCGAAGCCGTTATTTTTGACGCCAAACGCCACGGACCCGATGCCGTAAGCTATTTTTCGTCCGACACTGACTCCGTTACTTTTTGACATCCACAATTCCTGAGACGCTGTTATTCTTTTGTGCTAACAGTGAGAGTAACGCCTACCTGTGCATCAGAGAAGCGAGAAATTGAGCTCTCTGAGTCCGTACCGCTACTATCCGAAAACTGACGCAATAGGTCCGACCATGAAACCTCTATTCCTCGTTCTTGCACTCCTTTACGCCTCAGCGGTTCAGGCTACGAGCCTGTCACTGGATGACGTGCTCGCTGAGATACCGACCCTGGATACGGCGCTGCCGACACCCGAGCAAATTACGGGGGTCAAGGTCGGCGAAAGGCACTGGTATCACTACGAGATAGTGAACTACCTTGAGGCGCTGGCAGAGGCGTCACCCCGAATGGTGGCCTTGGGCGAGCACGCGAGAACCTACGGGGGGCGGCCGTTAGTCAGCTACGCGATATCGACGCCGGAGAACCTTGCTCGCCTGGCCCAGATAAAAGCCGCACGTGCATCGATTATCGACCCAGACACGAAGGTATCGCTTAAAGACCAACCCGCCGTGCTCCACATGATGTACAGCATCCACGGCAACGAGCCCAGCGGCGCCAACGCCACACCACTGGTCGCCTACTATCTTAATGCCGCTCAAGACGAAGCGCTGCTGGCCCAACTTAATGACGTGGTTATTATTTTTAACCCCATGCTGAACCCCGACGGTTTAGACCGATTCGCTTACTGGACCAATGGCCACCGAGGGTTAAACCCCAGTCTCGACGGGCGCGATCGCGAGCATGCCGAGGCCGTCCCAAACGGCCGAACAAACTACTACTGGTTTGACTTAAACCGTGACTGGCTGCCCCACCAGCACCCAGAGAGCCGAGGAAGACTTGCGCTCTTCCACGAGTGGAAACCCAACGTGCAACTCGACTTCCACGAGCAAGGAAGTAACAGCAACTACTTCTTTATGCCGGGCAAGCCCGAGCGAACCAACCCATTAACGCCTTCGATCAACCAGATACTCACCGCTAAAATTGGGCAGTACCACGCGGAGGCCTTTGACGCTGAGGGCGTTCGTTTTTTTACTGAGGAAGGCTATGACGACTTCTTCATGGGCAAGGGATCAACCTACCCTGATTTATTTGGGACCGTGGGTATTTTGTTTGAGCAACCCTCGTCTCGGGGTGCGGTTCAAGAGACCGTGAACGGTAGGCTGACCTTTGAAGTGAGCATTTCAAATCAGTTCCGAACGTCGCTGTCGTCGCTCAAGGCAACATCCGCTCTTAAAGATGAGCTATTGAGTTACCAGCGAAACTTTTACACGGATCAAAAGAAACAAGGCGGGCACTACCTCGCCAGCGCAACGGGTGACCCGACTCGACTCGCGGAATTTGTGCGAGTACTCAAGGGGCACCAGATCACCGTTGAAGCGCTCGCCTCTGACATGACAGTGGACGGTCACACCTACCGTGCGGGCGAGACGGTTGCAATTCCACTTGACCAACCTCAGTCGACCTACCTCGAGACACTGTGGCGAGCGCAGTTAGAATTTGAAGAGAACGTATTCTATGACGTCTCGACCTGGACACTGCCCTGGGCGTTTAACCTCACACACACGCGGTCTGCCGTGCGACGTGCAGCGACTGAGCCCTGGGCTGAGCGCGACTTGGATCAAACGACTGATTTGGCACCGTCTGCAGTCGGTTATTTAATCGACTGGCGTGATTCAGCAAGCCCCGCCCTTCTCTACGACTTACTTGAGATCGGCGCCAACGTTCGGGTTGCCGAAGCGACATTCACCGCACTCACCGCCAAAGAAGGCGCGGTGAACTTTGCACACGGTACGCTGTTCGTTGCGCCTGAGCTTCAGGAGCGTGTTTCTGATGCAGTCATCAATCGCTTAAGGCGCGCCAAGGCCGAGGGCATCGCTGTCTACGCAGCCACCAGCAGCTACACGCCCGAGGGCATCGACTTGGGAAGTCGCGCTTTCACTGTCCTCTCGCTTCCCAAGGTACTGTTGGTGACAGGACCCGACACCTCAGCGTACAACATCGGTGAAATATGGCACTTGTTAGACACACGCGTCGGCATGCCGGTCACCATGGTGGACAGCCATCGGTTAAGTCGAGTGAGCCTTGGTGACTACAGCCATGTGATTATGGCCTCACCACTTCGCGCATCGAGCATGACGCAAAAACTCAAAACGTTTGTAAATCAAGGT
>ERZ887830.1681-NODE-1681-length-12153-cov-10.036370_pt1 | contig 12153 bp, 8 predicted proteins | sample MGYA00521101_ERZ887830 | MGnify/ENA primary metagenome ERZ887830 (study PRJEB32303, sample SAMEA104408592) | aquatic metagenome | biome: Marine water; feature: Pelagic; material: water | place: Baltic Sea | collected 2014-06-05T16:38:00 | depth 1,762 m ...
CGCATGCCAAACATAAACACGTGGCCGTAGAATGGCGGTCGATATTCTTGCCCTACGATAACCAATTGATCGGGTTCGGACACCGGATGCGCACCGCCGCCCGGCACAAAATAGTGGTAGTCGAGTATGCGATTGTCTTTATTGGCGACCTGCTCTAACACGAGGTCTTGGTCTTCGGCGCGCGACATCAGCATGAGATTTTCGAGCGTATTGTGTAGATTGCCGCCATAGTTAGCGTGCACATGAGTCGATGCGCTGTACTAACCCTTCGCTGCCATATCATCTAGGCGCTCGAGCGCCACATCGAGACGTGCAACCTCCCCTTCAACCACATTAACCTTCAGCGTTTGTGGCTCGAACTCGAAGCCGCGAACAAACGAAAGGCTTGCCTCACCTACAGGCAGCGTCAGCGTGAATTCGCCCGCATTATGGAACACATTGTCACCCACGTGACCCGAGCGCGCGTAGGCATCCTGCGGCGCGTAGAATTTGCCGTCCGACGCCACGACATGAACGCGGTTAGGTATTGCATCGGCAGCGCCCGCCTCGCTCACGCGCACGCGCACCACGCCCGTTGGACGCGCGAAGCGCAGCTGCGAAATTGCGATAGGCGTGAGTTTGCCACCGTACACCTCGAGCAGCATTAGCTGCGGTAGACCCCCCGCGTTAGAAATAAACGCGAGCGTTTCGCCGTCGGGCGACCAGCGCGGATGAAACGCGTCGTTCTCGAAGAAAGTCAGTTTATAAGGCTCGCCGCCCACTGTAGGCTGCACATACAGATTATTGTATTGATCGGCGCTGCCCGCGGTCGATGCATACACAAACCGTTTGCCGTCGATGGAAACGTCAGGCCGCGTGCGGTAAAGCGACTGCTCGGACAGCACTGTTTGCGCCTGCGCGATGCCGTTCTCGATAGCCGGAACCCTCAGCACATTGCCAGACCCCAGCGGTATATCGCGATTGGACACGAGCAGCAACTCTTCGCCGCTTGGCAGCCACGCAGGCGCGAGGTGCATATCCCAGCGCCCGAAATACAGTCGACTACGGCCGAAGTCGTTATCGCTGCTCACCGCAATCGCATCGCCCTGCCAGTTACCGTCATTAAAGCCGCGCACGTAGAGGTTGAAATAGCCACTAGGCTGAGTCGACACATAGGCGATTTTACTGCCGTCTGGCGAGAACACCGGGTCAGTGTAGACCGCCTCATCGTCGGTAAGCTTGCGCACCTCGCCGGTGAACGTGTCCAGAACCTCGAGCTGAATACGCTCGTGCGCGTAATCTGCGGTGTAAACGAGCCAGCGTCCATCGGGCGAGAAGTCGGGTGAGGAGAGATAGGCTTCGCTGTGCATCAGCTCGGTCGCTACTCCCGTAGTAAGTTCGACCCGCCACAGGCTTCCCTGCATCGCCACTGCGACACTCTCACCGTCGGGCGACCATTCGGGCGCCCACGGCGTCGAACTCGGTGCCGGCGGAAAGTAGAAATTGTGCATGTAATTGCCGCCGCTGCGCGCATGGGGATAGGCCTGCGCAGCGAGGGAGCCTGCAAACAGCAGGGTGATTAGCAGACAGGTAAGTAAGGCTTTGCCTTGGCTTATGTTTGACGTTGCCGCTGTCCATGAGAGCGAGGGATGAGGCGAGCTGCCATTGTTCAATTTTTTATCCTCGTGTTAGAATTTACCGCGCGTGTTTATCAGCATGCTACACCAAACCAACCCGTTATGTTGTTGAACATAAAGTCAGAAGTTGCAAACATTTATCACACGCATCCCTTTGCAGTAACCTGAAACACCCCTAATAATTCGCACCGACAGTAACGATACTCCCCGCGTCGCCACGAGCGCCCTACAGAAGTAACGAGCAAGGAAAGCAAAGGTGAATTCTGCAAGCATTCGGTCAACCCCACGACTCCCATTCATTCTCGCGATCGGGCTTGCCTGCGGCGCTGCGCAGGCTCAGGAACGCGGCATAGAAGAGGTTTCGGTCGTCGGCCGCCAGGTTAATCTCATCGGCTCAGCCACCTCTGCATCCCAGGGGAAAATTTCGCAGCAAGAGCTTGATTTGCGGCCTTTGCTCCGCGTCGGCGAGGTATTAGAAACTGTGCCCGGGTTAGTCGCGACGCAGCACAGCGGCAGCGGCAAAGCGAACCAATTTTTCCTCCGTGGGTTTAATCTCGACCACGGCACTGACTTCGCCACCCATGTAGATGGCATGCCCGTGAATATGCGCAGCCATGGGCACGGACAGGGTTACACCGATCTTAACTTTCTGATTCCCGAGCTTGTCGGCAGTATCGAATTCACCAAAGGCTCGTATGACGCCGCGAGTGGCGACTTCGCTGGCGCTGGCTCAGCACACATCAATGTCGCGTCACGTCCGGTCGACACTCGTCTGTCGCTTGGCGGAGGCGACTTCGGCTTTCGCCGCGCCCTACTCACCGGCAGCGCCGACGCCGCGGGCGGCACGTTTATCTACGGGGTCGAGCAACAGGATTACGCCGGCGCATGGGACAGCATCGATGAGGATGTCGATCGCAAAAACCTATGGCTCAAGCAGAGCTGGGGCACCGCAGAGTCTGGCTTCGACATCACCTTCATGGGTTACGACAACACATGGAATTCGGCAGACCAAATCCCAGAACGCGCCGTCCGCTCCGGACTGATAAGCGACCTTGGCTCCGTAGATACGACCGTAGGCGGCGAATCTTCGCGCTACAGCCTATCGAGCAGCTGGCGCGGCAGCAATGCCCTTGGCGCAGTTCGTGCGAGCGCCTATGCGATCGACTACGACATGAATCTCTACTCCAACTTAAGCTATTTTATCGAACCCGACGGCGATCAATTTCAGCAACTCGATGACAGGAAACTATTGGGCGGTCAGGTCGAGCAGGACCTGGACTTTGAACTAGGCTCGGTGCGCTTAAGCAACACCTTTGGCGCGCAACTGCGCACCGACATTATCGACGGTGTCGGCCTGCGCAGCACGCGCGAGCGCGAGTTCTTGGGCGACATTCGCTTCGATAGTGTGGATCAATCGAGCGTCTCGACCTACTGGCAGTCAGAGGCGCAGTGGACGCAGAGCCTGCGCAGCACGACTAGCCTGCGCTACGATCGATTCGATTTCGATGTCACCTCCCTCGCCGCTGCAGACCCAACGACGCTCGCAGCTAATAGCGGCAGAAAAAACGACAGTGTGGTGACCGGTTCACTCGGCTTAATCTATACGGTCGACGACTCGCTGGAGCTGTACGCGAATATCGGGCAAGGTTTTCACAGCAACGATGCTCGCGGCGTGATTAGCCGGCTAGACCCTGTAAGCGGGGAAGCGATAGACGCAGCGGACCCACTGGTTAAAACCCTCGGATCTGAGATTGGCGCAAGACTTTTTTTAACTGAACGCCTGAACGCGTCAGTAGTTTTATGGCAGCTCGATATTGATTCGGAGCTTCTGTTCGTCGGCGATGCCGGCAACACCGAAGATACCGGCGTGGGCAGCGAACGGCATGGACTAGAACTCACAGGCTATTACCAGATTGGAAATAGCTGGTCGGTTGACCTCGAATACGCCTACGCTAATTCTCGATTCGAGACGCCTATCGACGGCTTCGATGATATTCCAGGCGCTCTCGAGCATGTGGTAAGCGGCGGCATCGGCTTTCAGCGCGGCGACGGGTTTCACGGCTACTTACGACTGCGCCATTTTGGCGACTACAAACTCGATGGTGGCGTAGACGCCGAGGGCAGCACGCTGCTTAACGCGCGACTCGGCTATGCTTTCAACGACAGGCTTAGCATCACCATCGATGCGCTGAATATGCTCGACTCGAATGACCGCGACATTCAATATTTCTATGAGTCTCAGCTGCGCGGTGAACCGGCGCCAGTCGAAGACCGCCACTTTCATGTCTTTGAGCCCAGGGCTATTCGTGCCTATTTAGAATACACATTCTAGACACGCCCTAGTGCGAAGCCTTTAGCGATATGATGCCTTACGAAGTAGATAACTAGCGCGCCGGGGATTATAGTCAAAATCCCTGCCGCGGCGAGCACACCCCAATCGAGTCCCGATGCCGAGACTGTACGTGTCATTGCCGCAGCAATAGGTTTTGCATCGGTGACAGTGAGCGTGCGTGCAATAAGCAGCTCTACCCAGCTAAACATAAAGCAGAAGAACGCGGCTACGCCAATGCCCGAGGCAATAAGCGGCGTGAATATTTTGGTGAAAAAGCGCGGAAAAGAGTAGCCATCGATATACGCAGTCTCGTCTATTTCGCGCGGAACACCCGACATAAAGCCCTCTAATATCCACACCGCCAGCGGTACGTTAAACAGGCAGTGCGCCAATGCAACGGCGATATGCGTATCGATTAGACCGAAAGCCGAATAGAGCTGAAAAAAGGGCAGGACGAATACCGCAGGCGGCGACATGCGATTAGTCAGCAGCCAAAAAAACAGATGTTTATCGCCGAGAAATTTGTAGCGCGAAAACGCATACGCGGCGGGCAACGCGACCGACAGCGCGATCACTGTATTCATTACGACGTAGATCATCGAATTGATATAACCGCTATACCACGTGGGGTCGGTAAAAATAGTCGCGTAATTGTCGAACGTGAAATCCTGCGGCCAGAGGGAGAATGTCGAGAGAATCTCCTGATTGGTCTTAAAGCTCATATTGAGCAACCAATAAATCGGTAGCATCAAAAACAGTATATAAGTACAAACAACCGCAATCTTAAACCAATTGCGCTCGCTAGCCTGCGAATTTTGCACGCCGTTGCCCGCAGTCGCTGCGTGGGTTGAAGCCGTTACTGCTGCGTCAACTGCGCTCATACTAGTGCCTCCCCTGCTCTGCCGCGGCATCGTTGTCTAGGCTTGTCATCACCGTATAAAACACCCAGCTCAATAACAAAATAATCAAGAAATAGATTAGCGACATCGCCGCTGCGGGGCCCAGATCGAACTGACCTACCGCCATCTGCACAAGATCTATCGAAAGGAACGTGGTTGAGTTGCCCGGCCCGCCGCCTGTCACAACAAACGGCTCGGTGTAAATCATGAACGAGTCCATAAAACGCAGCAGCACGGCGATGAGCAGGACGCGCTTAATTTTGGGTAATTGTATAAACCGGAAAATCGCCCAACGCGACGCGCCGTCGATGCGTGCGGCCTGATAATAGACCTCGGGAATAGACACCAGACCCGAGTAGCACAGCAACACGACAAGGCTTGTCCAATGCCAGACATCCATGACGATTAGTGTGACCCAGGCGTCGAGGGTATTCTGAGTATAGTTGTAGTCGATGCCAAGACTCGCCAAGCCGTGTCCTAACAGACCGATGTCGACACGCCCGAACACCTGCCAAATAGTGCCAACAACATTCCACGGAATAAGCAGCGGTAGTGCCATAAGCACGAGGCAAAACGAGACGGCAATGCCACGCCGCGGCATCGCTAACGCGATGGCTATGCCCAGCGGAATTTCGATGGCGAGAATCAGCGCCGAGAATAGTAACGTGCGCTGCAATGCGTTGTGGAAGCGCTCAGAGGCGAGGATTTCCTGAAACCACTCGGTGCCGACCCAAAAGAATTCGTTGTTACCAAAAGTATCTTGCACCGAGTAGTTAACGACTGTCATCAGCGGAATGATCGCGCTGATTGCAACGAGCAGCAACATCGGGAGCACCATAAGCCACGCTTTATTGTTTTGTACTTTCATTGGCACTCTCTCAGGGTTCTCTTAAAAGGTTCTTTCTCAAGGTTCTTTCTAAAAAACTCTCTAAAAACTCTAGGGCAACAACGGCTCATTATTTACTTCGACCAGCAACGCATCTGCATAGAGCAACGTGCAAGCCGGATCAATTCGCAGCGCCGCTGCTTCGGGAATACCAGCGCCGTCTGGATGCAGCGCGCACAGTAGCTGCTCTCCCAACCGCAAACGCACTAACGAGTGCCGGCCTAAGTCTTCTACACCTACCACCTCGACATTGACGCAATGCGTGTCGTTGGCAGTGTTCGCATCTGCGGCAATCACTTGCAAAGACTCAGGCCTTATACCTATTTCGAGTGCAGCATTAGTCGAAGCTAACCCCTGCGCCTGCGCCGCCGCGAGCGTCGCCTCGTCGAGCGCTATCCTCACGCCATCGACAATCGCTGCTGTGCCATCGAATGTGCAGCTCAGCACATTCATACCTGGGGAGCCGATAAACGTACCGACGAATGTGTGCCGAGGTCTGTCGAACAATTCCTTCGGCGTGCCTACTTGCAGAATAGAGCCTGTATTCATTACCACTACTTTATCGGCGAAGGTTAAGGCTTCGGTCTGATCGTGTGTTACATAGATCATGGTGTGCCCGAAGCGTTCGTGAATTTTTTTAAGCTCGGTTCTAAGCTGCCATTTAAGGTGCGGGTCGATAACCGTCAGCGGCTCGTCGAATAAAATAGCGCGCACATCGGTGCGCACGAGCCCACGCCCTAATGAGATTTTTTGTTTGTCGTCTGCGTTTAAGCTCCTAGCACGCTCATTAGCCCGCGTATCCAGTCCAAGCATCGAGAGTGTATCGGCTACGCGCGCCTCAATCGTCGCGTTGTCGATGCCGCGATTACGCAGAGGAAACGCAAGATTCTCAGCCACGGTAAGCGTGTCGTAGACCACAGGAAACTGAAATACCTGCGCGATATTGCGACGCTCGGTACTGAGATCTGTCACGTCTTCGCCATCGAAAAGCACGCGGCCTTCGCTAGGCCGTAAAAGCCCCGAAATAATATTAAGCAGCGTCGTTTTGCCGCAGCCCGAAGGGCCCAACAGTGCATAGGCGCCACCGTCTTCCCACACTTGATCGAGCGGATTGAGCGCGTAAGGATTGTCTGACTCTGCGCCGGAAGCGGGGTAGCGATGGCCGAGATTTTTTAGGTGTATGCTCGCCATGTCCTTATCCGCCTCGGCTGAGCTTACGCACGCGCTTGCCTGTTAAGGTATTAAACAAAAAACAGTCCTGCGGCCTCACATAAAGGACTATCTCCGCGCCGCCGGCGAGAGCGTGTATTCCATCTAAAAGGGCAACCCATGGCTGCCCCATAAAGCTAAAATGCACAAAACTTTCGGAGCCGGTGATCTCGGTTACGTCGACAGTACCGCGTATTTCGATCAGTGAGTTACTGGCAGTAGACTCGCCGCCAGGCAATGGGCCGGAGCCTAACTGCAGGTGATGGCCACGCACGGCGAGAGTAAGATTCGACGCTGCCTCTGCAGGATTCACCGCGCTCAATAGCTCGGACGCAACGGCAGCGGGAAGTGCTTGCTCTGCACCGGCGAAGCGCAGGCCGCCGGCATCATCATGATTAAGCGCCAAACTGTTAAGCGGTGGATCGGAGAAAAGGCGCGCCGCCATGAGGGTGTCGGGATCGCGATAGAGATCGAGTGTCGGCCCAAACTGCTCTACCCTGCCCCGATTGAGACAGGCAGTCTTACCCCCTAAAACCAGTGCTTCGCTGGGTTCAGTTGTCGCATAGACTAATACAGCACCAAGCTCGGCAAACAGAACTGGCAGTTCTGCGCGAAGCTCTTCGCGCAGTTTGTAGTCGAGATTCGCGAGAGGTTCGTCGAGCAAGACAAGCGAGGCGCGCTTAACCAGTGCACGAGCCAGTGCGACACGCTGCTGTTGGCCGCCCGACAAATTGGCCGGCTTGCGCGTTAGATACGGCTCGAGTTTGAGTAGCTGCGCCGCCTGAGCGACACGCGCCTCTATCTCGCTTTTAGCCAGACCTGCCACACGCAGTGGCGACGCGATATTTTCATACACACTCAAAGAGGGGTAATTAATGAACTGCTGGTAGACCATCGCAAGCTCTCGCTTCTGCACAGGCACGCCGATCACCGTCTCTCCGTCGAAGGTGAGCTCCCCCGAATCAGGTTGATCGAGACCCGCCATCACGCGCATAAGCGAGGTTTTACCCGACAGAGTGGGGCCCAGCAGTATATTGAGTTCGCCTCGCTTTAGCTCGAGGCTTATGTCTTGCAGACTGTTATGTGAGTCGACATGGCGAGTGATATTGTTAAGGCATAACATCTTTTCTAACCCGCTCCCTTAGCCGCAGCGGCACGAACGGTAGTGATGTAATCGGCAAGCACTGCCTTGCCTCGCTCGTCGAATAAATAGCCCAATTTGGTCCGACGCCAGAGTATATCGTCAGGGTTACGAGCCCACTCGTGGGCAATTAAATAGTCGACCTCGCGTGAGTAGAGGTCTGCGCCTAGATGCATCCCTAGATCTGAAGCGGAGCTTGCATCACCGAGAAGTGTTTGGGTCTCGGTTCCGTAAGTTTGAAGCCAGCGCTTAAGCAGTGAGACTTGCAGCCAAGGTGCTTGCGCCGAAAGCAGCGCCGACAAAGTTGCTTCATCCTCAGCACTGGCCTTTGCATCGCGCCCGCTTTGCAGTTCTCCGTTTTTACCGCCAAACTGCGCAGAGTAGTTGCCGCCGGGGAGTGGGGCCTGCTTCGTCCAAGGCGCGCCCATCTTCGGAAACGTAGGCGCCAACGCCTTCATCACGTCTTCGGCAAGGGTTCTATAGGTAGTCACTTTGCCGCCATAAATCGATAGTAAGGGCACGGCGCTTTTATGTGGCTCGAGATGATAATCCCGCGACACCTTCGTTGCGTCTTTTCCTTCTTCGTCGATCAGCGGCCGCACGCCTGAGTAGGTCGAGATTACGTCGTCTCGGCTCAGCTGCCTCTTAAAATAGCCGTTAGCAACCTCGATTAGATAAGCGATTTCGTCTTCGTCTATGTGCACAGTCTCGAGCACACCATCGAACTCCGCTTCGGTTGTACCGATAAGCGAATAGTCGTCGAGGTAAGGAATAACGAAAATTACGCGGCCGTCAGTATGTTGCAGCATAAATGCCTGATCGCCGCAGTGAAGGCGCGGGACAACAATATGGCTACCTTTAACAAGGCGCGTATCGAGCGGAGGCTTCTTGGCAAACAGCTTTTCGAGCAGGCGCGCAACCCAGGGGCCAGCGGCGTTAACGACTGCCTTGGCATGAACGACCTGTTCGATGCCACTCGACGCCTCTCTCAGGGTAACAATCCAATGCCCCTTACCTTCTTCGAGCGCAACGCATTCGGTATAGGTACGCACATCAGCGCCATGTTCAGCGGCTTGCTGCGCGTTGAGCACAACGAGTCGCGAGTCGTCGACCTGCGCGTCCCAATATTCGAATCCCTTCGTAATGCCTCCATTTAGAGGACTGTCGTTACCGAAGCGAATCGCTCGTGAGTGTTTGAAGATCGCACTTTTCGCGAGAAAATCGTAGAGGAACAGCCCTGCGCGAAGCATCCAAGCAGGACGTGAAATCGGCAGCTGTGGAATATTGAAAGCAAGCGGCCGAATGATATGCGGCGCCGCCTTGGTCAGCACATCTCGCTCTAAAAGCGCTTTGCGCACGAGGCCGAATTCGTAGAACTCGAGGTAACGTAGCCCTCCGTGAATAAGCTTGGTACTCCATGAGGAGGTGCCCGAGGCGAGGTCGCCTTTTTCGATCAGCATCACGGAAAGGCCGCGACCTGCCGCGTCGGCTGCTACGCCGGCACCATTGATGCCACCGCCGATGACAAGGAGGTCGGTTACTACGGGGGAATCGGTCACGGGGTATGGGTCACTGTGTAATCTTTGTTTTCGGGACTAGCGGCCAGCACTAGCGGTCGGGGCTAGATGTATTTAAAGGCCGGTAAGCGAGGCTCGAGTGTACCACGCAGACTCAGCAAGCCAATAGTTCTGGGCATGGATCTGCCAAAAAGCAGCGGTAGATCTCAGCACGCAAACTTGAATCCAAGTCTTTAACCTTCTCCTGCTTCGGGTAGAATCAGGGAATGAAAAAATACATTCTCGCAATAGACCAAGGCACCACCTCAAGTCGAGCACTGCTCTTCGATGCATCTTTTCAAATAGTCGGCGTTGGCCAACACGAGTTCGCCCAGCACTTTCCGAGTAATGGATGGGTAGAGCATGACGCAGAGGAGTTATGGGAATCCACCTTAAAGTCCTGTCACGATGCCATTGACGCCGCGGGTAAGAATCTCGGCTCGTCGATTAGCGCACAGGACATCGCGGGAATTGGCATAACTAATCAACGCGAGACTACCGTTGTGTGGGACAGGCTGACCGGAAAGCCTATAGCTAACGCTATCGTCTGGCAGGATCGACGCACCGCTGAGTATTGCGACGGGCTTCGTCGTGCGGGCCATGAACCGATGGTGCAGGAGGCGACCGGTTTACTGATCGATTCGTATTTTTCGGCAAGCAAACTTCGCTGGCTACTCGACAACGTGCCCGATGCACGCACACGTGCGGAAGCAGGTGAACTCGCTTTTGGCACCATCGATAGCTTTTTGCTTTGGCGTCTTAGCGGCGGTAAAAGCCATTGCACCGATGCCACCAATGCTTCTCGAACACAGCTTTTCAATATTATCAGCCAAGAATGGGACGAGAGACTTCTCACCCTTTTCGGCATCCCTGACTCCCTGCTCCCACAGGTCAAAAATTGTGCCTCTGACTTCGGAACGACTGACCCCGCGCTGTTTGGAGCACGGATTCCTATCGCAGGGATGATTGGCGATCAGCAAGCGGCGGCGTTTGGTCAATGCTGTTTCGACGCGGGCATGGCGAAAAGCACCTATGGCACCGGCTGTTTCCTATTAATGAATACGGGTGCCAACATTGTGCGCTCTGAGCACAGGCTGCTAAGCACAGTTGCGTACCGTCTTAATGGCGTTGCCACCTACGCTGTAGAAGGCAGTATTTTTATGGCCGGCGCGACTATGCAGTGGATTCGCGACGGACTTAAGCTAATAGACGATGCCGCCGCGAGCGAGGCGCTTGCGATAGAGACTGGCGATGAACTCAGTGTCTATTTGGTGCCCGCTTTTACTGGTCTTGGCGCACCCTACTGGGACGCGGAGGCTCGTGGCGCACTCTATGGGCTTACCCGCGACACCGGCATAAAAGAGGTGGTGACTGCAGGATTGCTGTCGGTGTGCTACCAAACCCGTGATCTCGTTGAAGCCATTCGCGGCGACGGTGCCACACTCGAGAATTTACGCGTCGACGGTGGGATGGCAAATAATGATTGGGTTATGCAGAAGCTCGCCGACGTTCTCGGCTGCACTGTTCAGCGACCAACCCTCGTTGAAACCACCGCACTGGGTGCCGCCTATATGGCGTGCTTACAGCTGGGCCTTGTGGAATCGCTTGATGCACTTGCCGCGCGCTGGCAGCTCGACTCGTCATGGCAGCAGGTGCAGTCCGAAGACTGGCGCGTGCGTCACTACACAGGCTGGCTCGAGGCGGTAGATCGCACGAGGTCGTCGGGGTAGACTCAGCAGCCCTGTGACTAAAGCGTGCTTCGCGCACTGCTAGCACTCATTCTCAGCGCGCGGTTAACGCGCGCCAGCGCATCATTACATTAGGAATCAACGCATGCAGCTCCATCTCATCCGCCACGGCCAAACCAACTGGAACGAAGAAAAACGGATACAGGGCCAAAGCGATTCGATTCTAACTGAACTCGGCGTTAGTCAGGCGCGAGCCTTGGGCGAGCGCCTGCGTGAAATCGACTATGCTGCACATTACAGCAGCAGTAGCGTGCGTACGCGGCAAACAACCGAACACGCCTTTCCCGCTGCATCAGACGTTCGTTTCCGTGATGAGCTGCGCGAGATTTATCTCGGTCCTTGGGAAGGAAATCTCTACGCCGACATGGCTGAACGCGAGCCCGACTCTTACAAACATTTTTGGGAACAACCGCATTTATTCGCTGTGCAAGGCGCCGAGAGTTTTCATGACTTACAGCGAAGGGCAGTCGCCGCAGTGGCAGAGATAGCCGCCGCGCACGCGGGCGAACGAGTCGCACTTGTTAGCCATGGCGCGCTCATAAAGTCCTATCTTTGTCATGTCGAGGGTCGACCGCTAGATCGCTTTTGGGAGCCTCCAACAATGCATAACTGCTGCCATAGCATTGTAGAGATTGCGGCCGACGGTAGCGCTAAGATAGTTCAATACGCAGACGAGCCTGTTGGCTAAACGCATCGTTTACAGGAGGCCATGTATGAGCCCAATAGCACAATCATCTCTGCCGAATAAGCTCGATATTCCGCTGCG
>ERZ887830.1682-NODE-1682-length-12153-cov-5.272111_pt1 | contig 12153 bp, 7 predicted proteins | sample MGYA00521101_ERZ887830 | MGnify/ENA primary metagenome ERZ887830 (study PRJEB32303, sample SAMEA104408592) | aquatic metagenome | biome: Marine water; feature: Pelagic; material: water | place: Baltic Sea | collected 2014-06-05T16:38:00 | depth 1,762 m ...
CAGTAACACCACTTCGGCTGATAGGGTCGCTTAAATCACCTGGAGATAAATAGGTTGTGTATAATTCATCTTCAGTATCACTGTGGTTATTACCTGCATTTGCCAAAACCTGTCGTACAATAAGAGGCCCAAGCTGCTTATTCCAACCAAATTCTATTTCAGTATCATCTTGTGTAAGTGGTGCAACCAGGCTTATCTTGCTTTCACGAGGATAAGATAAATTATTATTCTCTATTACTTTTATGTGCGCTAACCGAGGGCGAATTTCTCCCATATTTGAGCGAATAGTTAGAAGCTCTGCAAAAGATGGATATTTATCTGTAAATATTTGTTTTAACTGGTTACTATCTAATGAACGCAGTTCATCATAGACATTTGATTTATCCGAATTATTCGTGTCTGTTATAATTGATGCATCAATCTCAGCAATAAACAACTCTATTGACAACACAATGTCTATGTTTACCTGCTCTTCTTGAAATGATAATTCAGAAATTGCAGGCATAATTTCATGACTAAAAGAGCGTTGCCCTGCGCCTGCCAGAAACGTTATAATAAAAAACAGTATAATGAGTGAAAAATAATTATATCGTGAATGTGTAAAATACATGATTTATGTTATCTAGCATTACAAATTTATTGTCTGAGTATGAGGAAAAAATGAGATTAAACCTTAAAAAAACATTGATATTCTTAAATGTCTTAACCTTATTTTATATTTTAGTCCAGCCATCCGTTGCACATGAATTTTGGATTGAGCCAAAAAAATACAGCTTAAAACCAAGTGATGTTTTAAGTGCTGCTTTATTTGTTGGACAAGATTTTTCAGGCTATGAGCAACCCTATATCCAAAATAACTTTAGCAGATTTGAATTAGTGTCAACCAATGCCATACAGCCAATAAGAGGAAGAATTGGAGATAGGCCCGCCTTAAATATTTTCCCAAAAAATAGTGGGCTTTCAGCAATTATATATCAAAGCACACCTACTCAGCTTACCTATAATGATTTTAATAAATTTGTTACATTTTCAGAAGAAAAAGGATTTCCTAATATTCCAAAACAACATTTGGCAGAAAATCTTCCAAAAACAGGCTTTAAGGAAATCTATACCCGCTTTGCAAAAAGCATCATTACTATTCATAATAATAAAGGAAGCGACAAACTGTCGGGGATGGAATTAGAATGGGTTATGGGGAAAAGTGATTTATCAAATGCAAATACTACCCCCATTAAATTCAGTCTTTATTATAAGGGCATTGCAAAAGCTGATGCGCTAGTTACCGTTTTTTCTAAAGATGCTTTGGGCAAGGTAAACAAAACTACGGGTTCAACAAATAACAAAGGGGTTTTTATTTTAACGCCATCAGTTGATACACGCTACCTTATTGATTCAGTTATTATTCGTAAAAATGCGCCTAGCTCTGCTCCAGATGCAGCTATTTGGGAATCTCTATGGGCATCTATTACGTTTAAAACAGCTTCGTAAGAAAATACGCTTTTTTATTTATACATTTTTTAATATATTATTATTCGCCTGCCTTTTTAGAGTAGATGGCGTTAGTTTTTATAATCAATTCTCAATAGTAACGTGTAACAACATGTTTTGCTTCTGCAAAAAATAGCCATCGCTCTGTTAATAACCCAACGAACAAGCTGACAACAGCAGTCATATTACCAATCAATTGATAGGATGGTGCTAACAGCATCAATAACAGACATAATCCAGGAATTATAAAACAAGTCCAGCTTGCAAATCTGCGCAATCTTACACTATGGCTTCTAGCTACCTGATAGCCCATCTCTCGCATCAGATAATTCTTAGTCTGATGGGCTGGCTCTAAATTCTGCACCTTTGTGAGAGAAGCAAACCCAATCGCATCTGCTTTGGTTACACCAAAATCAGATCTATCAACATATCGCCAATAAACCCATTTTAGAATCAAGGCAAGTTCTAGCAAGAAAACCCCCATTAATATGACAGTAGGTTCTGTTTTATAGCCAAATAATGACATCAGAAACATCCAAATCACAAACCCGCTGACAACAGATAATAGCAAATAAATTGGTGTTGTAAGTAAATAATACCAAGCTGGAATTGTTCTGAGAGTTGCATATATTTGTCCTGTGCAAATAACTGTAGCAATAGATAAAATACTGCCCGCCCCCCCTAACACCCATAAATAACTTGATACATTAAACAGCGTAAATAAGCGTAGATTTGGAGAAATTTCTGTTATCCACACAATACCTAACAATACTGCTGGTACATAGGTAATAACAGCAAACACCCCTTCTCGTGACAGCCATGAAGTTCTCCATTGGCTAAGTGCTCTCCAGGCTCTTTCGGGGCGTCCAAGATGACTAGTAGAGGAAATAAGTCCAGCGGTAATTAAAACCAATGCAACAACCAGCATAGTTAAGTTGATGGCAGGAGAAATCATTACTAGCCCTACGACAGCACTAAAGCCTAGAATAGCAAGCAGACCATATCCAGCCCCTGATAAAACAGTAAATAATATAACAGAATAGGCAGGATTCATTTACAATACCTTTTTAATTCGTTTTTTCTTCTGATGATATTTAAAAAACACTATATATTCTTTGATGATAATTTATCATCTAGCCATGTAAAAAATGAATCTAGACCAGCGTTATTCGCTTGTGTTTGATTTCTACCAACATATCCATTTTCTGAGGCAAAAACAGTATTTATGGCATTCTCAGTTTTTTCAGATTGTTTTTCGCGAGGCGGCAAATATCTATTCACTGGCTTATAATCCAAAGATTCCATTAATGTCATCCCACCACGTTTTTCAGATAAGATAGACACCTCACTTTCGGGGTCTGCAAAATCACCAAATAGACGCGCACTTGTAGGACAGGCAAGCACACAAGCTGGTTTTCGTTCTTCTTGCGCAAGCTCTTCATTGTAAATTCTATCGACACATAACGTACATTTTTTCATGATACCTTGCTTATGGTCATATTCACGTGCGCCATACGGACACGCCCAAGAACATAATTTACAGCCAATGCAACTATCTGGATTGACTAAAACTATGCCATCTTCCTGTCTTTTATAACTTGCACCAGTTGGACAAACAGTTACACATTCCGGTGTTTCACAATGCAAACAAGAGCGCGGAAAATGCACTGTCTGGGAGCTTATGCCATCATCAATTTCATATCCATGCACCCTATTAAGAAACACCCCATCTGGATTATCCCCATAAGAATCAAAATCAGAAAGTGGCAGCATATCATCTGTGCTATTCCATTCCTTACAACTTGTAACGCACCCGTGACAGCCAACACAGATATCTAAATCGATTAATAATCCAAGTTTTTTTTCTGTGTGGGAAGGCAAATTTGTCAAATTAATTCTCCATAACGCATATTTATACTTATTTTACGTCACTTCACTAGAACAGCGTTCTTTTACGAAGTATTTCTAGGGGTTATTTTTGCTGTAATTGGCGTAAAATAGGGCTCAGAACGCTGTTGATTTGGACTATTTATTTTTTGAATATGCACTTTCAAATCATACCACGCTGCCTGTCCTGTTATTGGATCTGAGTTACTATAATGATACCCACCTTCTTTTTCAGGCAACAAGGCAGAAATTAAGTGATTTAAAAGAAAGCCTTTGCGCATTTCAGGAGAAGCAGGGTCTAACCCCCATGCCCCTGCTCTCTTTCCAATAGCGTTCCATGTCCAAACAGTATCTCTTTGACAGCCATCCATGAGTTTGACCTGACATGTAACAGACCCAATATGACTTGTAACTTCAATCCAATCATCATCCCCAAGCTGTAATTCAGCACCACGTTCTGCATTCATATACAGCTTATTTGCGTTGGTAATTTGCCGAAGCCATGCATTTTGCGACCCCCATGAGTGATACATATGCATTGGCCGCTGACTAATTGCATGAAAGGCATATGTATTTTTATCTGTCTTACTATCTTCGAAGGGAGGATACCAAAACGCAATAGGATCAAAGTAGGTTGCAACCCGCTGCTTATGTTTTGCTGGGGGATGCGGAGTTATTTTTTCATCTGCCGCCAACCTAAATTTTTGCAAAGATTCACTATATAATTCAAAAATAATAGGCTTCTCTGAGCCAATGAACCCATGCTTTTTTGCCCACTCAAGATAGGCTTTATTTGCGTGCTTAAAATAACGTGCTTCTTCAGGAACTGGGCTTGCGAAAAAACAATTATTTTCCTGGTATTTTTTAAGTTGATCTGGATTAGGATCGCCAACAGCAAATTGGTCAGCATTTTCTCCGCGCCAACCTGATAATGGACCAATACCAGCCCCTCTTTCATGGTTTACGAGATAATCTGCATAATCGATATATTTCGGACTTGCATCTTCATTTACCATTCCTGGCAAACCAAGTCTTGCCCCTAATTCAATTAAAACAGTCTGAAAGGCACGCACATCCCTGTCAGGTTCAACAATTGGCTGTCTGATGGCATCTATAGCGGCATCTGGCTCAGATATAGGTCTATCTAACAGTGAAATTGCATCCCACCTCTCAAGATAAGTAGTGTCTGGTAAAATTAGATCAGCATAAGGCACTGTTTCTGAATAATAGGCATCTGAATAAATAATCCGAGGAATCGCATATTCACCAGTCTTCTGATTTATCTTAGTCAAATTTTGCAAGGTTTGCGGAATATCCATAGATGAATTCCACCCCATATTCGCCATATATAAAAATAATAAATCAACATCATATGGCGTATGATTAGCTGCGTTATGTATTACCATATGCATCAATCCATGCGCAGAAAAGGGTGCCTCCCATGAATATGCCTTATCAATTCTCAAGGCGTCCCCTTCATCGTCTACAAGCAAATCTGATGGAGATGTAACAAACCCTAGCGGCGCACCTGGCAATGGTTTACCTGCTTTTACATCGTCAATTTTTCCAGCAGGACGTAATGCAGGTGGGACCGCTTTTGGGAATGGGGGCTTATACCTAAAGCCACCAGGACAATCAATAGCGCCAAGAACAATCTGAAGATAATGAATGATACGACAGCTATTAAATCCATTTGAATGTGCCGAAATACCTCTCATGGCGTGCATAGAAACAGGTCTTCCAACCATTTCCTCATGAGTTTCACCAGTCCAGTCAGTCCATTTTTGTTTTAAACGAATTTCCTTCTCAAACGCAGTTTTAGCCAATTCGTCAGCAATTCGAATAATAGTTTTGGATTCTATACCTGTTTTTTCACTGACTGATTGAGGGGTATATTCAACTGCCAAAAACCGCTCTGCTATCAATGCAAATGACGGACAGGCTTCTCTACCATCAGCAAGCTCAACTTCACCATGAAGGGCATGATTTTTCGATTTTAGATTTGCATTAACAAGAGAATTACTAGCCAAATCAAATGCCAGTGGATTACCTTGTGCATCCCTTGCTACCAATCCATGATCATCATCACCAGGTGCATTTATGATTAACCAAGAGGCGTTGGTATAGCGTCTTAAATAATCTGTATCAATTGCATGATTAACGAGTAACTGATGAATTAACGCCCCTGCAAACAAACCATCTGTTCCTGGTTTTATTCCAATCCATTCATCTGCTACCGCGCCATAGCCTGTTCTAACGGGATTAACCACGATAATTTTAACACCGCGATTTTTTAATTTACCAATTGCCCGTTTCATCGGATTTGAGGAATGATCTTCTGCTACTCCCCATAGCATAAAATATTCTGTTAAATCCCAGTCTGGCTCGCCAAATTCCCAAAATGAGCCGCCAAATGTGTGTAATCCAGCTGCTGCCATATTCACTGAACAAAAACCGCCATGGGCTGCAAAATTAGGCGTGCCAAATTGACTTGCCCACCATCCAGTCAAAGCCTGACTTTGGTCTCTTCCTGTAAAAAAAGCTAGTTTGCGAGGGTCTGTATTACGAATCTCAGATAACCAAGAAGTCGCAAGCACTAAAGCTTCATCCCAACTAATTTCTTCAAATTCTCCTGAGCCACGAGGGCCAATCCGTTTAAGAGGCGCAGTTAATCTAGCAGGTGAATAATGCTGCATAATACCCGCGGCACCCTTACCACAAAGCACGCCTTTATTCACCGGATGATCTCTGTTACCTTCTATGTATTTAACCTGCCCATCTTTTAAATGAACTTTTATTCCGCAGCGGCAGGCACACATATAACAAGTAGTTGTTTTAACTTCATCTGCAATTGACTTTGAGAGTTCAATTTCAGGTTGCTTTAACCCAGATTTTCTCATCCCAACAAACCCTATAAACACTCAAAAATAGTCGTTTAATATTGTTTGCATTAATTCTATTTTCTAACAAGTCAATTTTTACTATTTTTTAGTACTCAACAAGAAATTAAGCTTAATATTAGTCTTAATAACAATCATGCTATATTTATTATATTTTTCACTTTAGCATTGAAGTAGCTATAAATTTAACTCATCATAAAGATTAGATATTTAATTTTTTGAGGATTGCAAATGACTAAAAATATCGATGCATTAAATGCCTCATTTATGTCAAAGAGAGCGGCAAACTTTGTGCCTCTAAGCCCATTGTCTTTTTTAAAGCGTACTGCAGAGCTATATCCTGAGCGCGTTTCTCTTATCTATGGTAACCGAAAATATCATTGGCAAAACACCTATGATAGATGCGTTAAACTTGCTTGCGCATTGCAAAAGAACGGATTGCAAAAAGGAGAAGTGGTAACAGTTATAGCTGCCAACACCCCTGAAATGTTTGAATGTCAATTTGCTGTTGCTATGGCAGGTGGTGTATTAAATACCGTTAATATTAGGCTAGATGCCCAAACTATTGCATATATTTTTGAACATGCTGAACCTAAAATATTGATTGCAGATACTAGTTTTTCTTCTGCTATCAAAGACGCAATGTTACAATCTAAACACACCAATTTTAAGATAATAGATATAATAGATGAACAGGATGCGACAAGCCTATCATCCAATCCAATTGGCAGTTGTACTTATGAAGATTTAATAAATCAGGGCGACGCTAATTTCAACTGGCAATTACCAGATGATGAATGGGATGCAATCTGCTTAAATTATACATCTGGCACAGGCGGGCTGCCAAAGGGCGTTGTCTATCATCACCGAGGCGCCTATTTAATGGCAATGGGAACAATTCCTGCTTGGCAAATGCAAATGCACCCAACTTATCTATATACAGTTCCAATGTTTCATTGCAATGGATGGGGACATGCATGGATGATGACATTGCTTGCAGGCACAGTTATCTGTACCCGCCAGCTAACCGCTGAAGCTATTTTTGAGCAGATTAAAACGCATAAGATAACTCATTTTGGTGGAGCGCCTATAATTCTTGGTATGCTCGTAAATGCGCCTCAAAACATTCAATTTCAACCTGATTGGCCAGTACAGGTTATGACAGCAGGGGCACCGCCACCAGCCGCAATAGTGCAAAAAATTGAAGCTCTTGGATTTACGGTTATGCAGGTATATGGATTAACTGAAACATATGGTCATGTTGTTCAGTGTGTATGGCAACCTGAATGGGATGAACTAGATTTTTCCGAACAAGCAGCTATCAAAGCGCAACAAGGCGTTAAATTTACTCACACAGAAATGGTTGATGTAATAGATAGTGCAACACACCATTCTGTTCCAGCAGATGGAAATACCATTGGTGAAATAATTATACGATCAAACACAATAATGAAGGGCTATCATAAAAATAAAGAAGCCACGGAAGAAAGCTTCAAAGATGGTTTTTTTCGCTCAGGTGATTTAGCTGTTCGTCATAAAAGTGGCTATATAGAAATTAAAGACAGGCTTAAAGATATAATAATCTCAGGCGGTGAGAACATATCTTCTGTAGAGCTGGAGAATGTCCTATTTCGCCATGAAGATATTGCATTCGCAGCTGTAGTAGCCAAAAAAGATGAAAAATGGGGGGAAACACCTTGTGCTTTTGTTGAAATGAAACCAGGCACATCTGCTTCTGAGGCAGATATAATTGCATTTTGCAGGCAACATTTAGCAGGATTCAAAATACCTAAAACAATTATTTTTCAGGAAATTCCTAAAACTTCTACAGGCAAAATTCAAAAATACTTACTTCGTCAATCTCTTAAGTCACTCAAATAACATAGATTTAATTATATAGAATTATATAGATATATCTAGACCTAAAAATGAGGTCGTTTTTTAGGTCTATTAATTATCCTCTGCCTGACCAGAATCAAGAAGAGTTGAAATTCTTCTAAGCGTTTCCGGTGTGCGTGCAAGCTTTATAAAATTCTCTCTCTCTCTGTTAAAAATATCTTGCTCAGATACATTTTGTTGCTCGCCATCTTTTGCAACAATTACATCAGCTATTGCCATTGCAGTTGTTAAATTATGTGGTGTAAACATACCTTCTGTTACACCTTTTTCCATGAATTCAAACATTTTCTTACGTATCTGAGGATCTGCTAATCTGAAGGCTGGTTTGGCAGGAGGTAGATAAGATTTTTGAAGGTTTTCATTCAATGATACAGCTTGTAGAAACACTCTATCCTTATTCATAACCTGAACATCTCTATCATCAAGAAAATAACAATATCGTGCAGATAATTCTGGAGAAGTGCCTATTTTTCCATATCCGATTTGCATCCAACATTGCCAGGCAGCCTGGTTCCAATCACCTGTTTTATTAAACCATCTCAGATATGTTTGCTTAACACCGCCTCCTGCAGGTAACAAACCCACACCAGATTCAACAAGTCCAAATGTTGAATTCACATGAGCAACCAACGCATCACAATGAGCTAAAACTTCAAATCCGCCACCGATAGCAAGTCCAGAAGGGGCACCTACCACTGGTACGTTCAAATATTTAAGCGCGACGACAGCTTGTTGAAATTCTGCCAAAAAATCATCTATTTCTTGCCATTTTTTTGTTTCTATCAGCGCACGAAAGTGGTTTAAATCAACCCCAGCCGAAAAATGTTGAGCATCATTATGAATAATCACACCGCGACCAGGATTATCCGCTACATATTTTAATATTTCAATAGTTTGTGGTCGCAGCGCATTTGCTTTTGAATGAAATTCAACTAAGCGCATATCATTTTCTATCTGATAACAGCTTGCATCATTATTTTGAGCTAAAACAGGCAAAGTTCTCCGCAAGATTTGAAGTCTAAATGACCCAACCGGCAAGCTAACGCCAACATAGCCTTTAATAGTATCAAATACAGAAATGTGATTATTTTCAACTTGATAAAAGGGTCTGTCAATTTGCAGAGCATTTGGCATGGTAAGCCCTGCATCTGAAATTAATATCTGTAAATTTTCAGCGCCAATAGCATCAATCATCTCAAAAGGACCACGTTGCCAGTTGAACCCTAATTTCATAGCATCATCAATATCTTGAGGATTAGTCGTAATAGAACCTAAAAGCTGACCAGCATAACAAAAGATATGCGCTAATACTGAACGAGCAAATACTCCATAATTACTATTATCTTGAATTAGGACAAGCAATGCTTCTTTCTGCTGACTTTGCGCTAATGCTGCTTTTTCTGCTATTTCAGGTAATGGATTAATATCACGCCAAATATCGTCATCTTCATTATCTTCTAATAAATCCCTAACCTTTTTACCTGATTTAGTTTCAGCATAAAATCCACCCAACCCTTTATTACCAGTATATCCAGATTGAATAAGCTTAGTGATAATATCAGGATCAGTTCCAACTTTCTGAAAGGCATCTTCATCTGGTAATATCTCTCGCATTGAGGTTACCACATCTGACATTAAATCAATGCCAATCAAATCATATAACCCAAAAACGCCTGTCTTTGGAATGCCCATTGGGCGACCTAAAATAGCATCTGCATCATCAATTGGTATCCTGTGCTTTAATGCCTCAAAAAGACCAACTTGCATTGCATATACACCAAGCCTATTACCCAGAAAACCAGGCGTATCGTTGCATTTCACAACTCCTTTACCTAAAACCACATCATTAAATTGCGAAAGTTTATTTACCAACTCATCTTTTGTATGCTCACCCACCACCAATTCTAATAAACGCATATAACGAACAGGATTAAAATAATGGGTGATAGCAAATCTTTCTTGAAAACGAACAGGCATATTTTCCATTAAATGGGCAATAGGGATAGAAGATGTATTAGAGGTTACGATACATTCAGGCTTAATGATGTCATTGAGTTTTGAATAAATATGTTTCTTAATATCAAGACGTTCTACAACAGCTTCTATTATCCAGTCATAATCTGCTAACTGATTAAAATCATGTTCTATTGTGCCTGTATGAATCTGTTTAACCACTTTTTTTGACACAAGCTGTGGCGGATCGGATTTAACAAGCCTTTCAACTGCTGCATCTGCTGGCATTATTAAATCTGCATTTTTCGCTGCCAAATCTAGCAGCAAAACATCTAATCCTGCATTTGCAATCTGCGCAGCAATACCCCTTCCCATCGTACCTGCTCCGATTACTGCAATTTTTTTAAAGTGCATTTCAGCCGACATCCTATTTTAGCCCTTTATATCTGCTATCAGTTATAAGAAATTTTTAATCGCAGTATTTACTTCATCTGGTTTTTCAATCGGTATCATATGCCCTGATTGTGCTATCTTGACTAATGATGAATCTGCAATCGTTTCAGCGAGTTTATATCCCAATTTAATAGGTGTCATTTTATCATTTTCTGCCACAATACATAATACAGGAAGATTAAGCTGTTTTGCATATTCACTCGCATCAAATTGATTACAGGCGTTTAAATCCAGATACAGCGCATTTTGTACGTTCGCCATCATCAATTCTCTGCCGACCCCCAATAAAGAATGACCAGGCTGCGGATGCGTGTAAAAATGCCCTTGCTTTCCATGTCCCCATTCAGTCATCATTTTAATAGCCTGAGGCAATGATGTTTTAGATTTATCTAGTAAATAATCATTTACTTTAATTTCCAAAGCACCTGCAATTAATACTAGTTTTTCAACATGTTCTGAATAAGTATGAGCTAATGCCATGGCAACCAAACAGCCCTGAGAATGACCAATAATAATTGCAGAGCGTAACTCGCATACCTGCATTAATTCAGCAACCCACTTTGCCATTTCATCAATCGTCTCTAACGGATTACCCTCTGACAGCCCATGACCAGGAAAATCAGGTGCATAAACAGAATAATCATCATAGGCAAAAAAACGTGTCTGCAACACAAATGTAAGGTGAGTTTGACCACTGCCAGGTAGAAAAATTAATGCCGTTTTATTTGGATCTGGCACCTTTCCACCTGTAGATATATAAGTTGAATAGCCATTTAAAGTTATGTTCATTCAGCAATCCTAATTAGCCTAGTTTATTTTACAATTTTACCGCGTTACCGTTTTTGCTGCTTTTAGCCCTTGTTCAAAATCAGCAATGATATCAGATATATCTTCAAGACCAACAGATAGACGTATCATGTCATCTGTAAGACCAGCAGATATCATAGCTTCTGAATCAATGTGAGAATGAGTCGTACTCGCTGGGTGAATAACAAGTGTTTTTGCATCACCAACATTGGCAAGATGAGAAGATAATGTAACAGTTTCTATGAACTTTCTGCCTGCATCCCTGCCGCCGTTAATACCAAACGTAATAATAGAACCAGCCCCCTTTGGTAGCATTTTTTTTGCTAGTTCAGATTGAGGGTGTTCTTCTAATGATGGGTGGCGAACCCAGGAAATTTGTTCATGTGAAGAAAGAAATTCCAATAATTTTTCTGTATTCTCCATATGTCTCTGCATTCTAAGAGGTAGTGTTTCAAGCCCTTGAAGAATATGAAACGCATTCATAGGCGCAAGAGATGGTCCAAAATTATACATCGCTTCAGCGCGGAATTTAGCTGTAAAAGCTGCAGGCCCAAACTCTTCATAAAAATTAATGCCATCCATTGCATAATGGGGAAGTGAGATAGTAGGAAATTTATTTGTACTTCCCCAATCAAAATTGCCTCCATCTACAACGATGCCGCCAATCGCAACGCCATGCCCACCCATCCATTTAGTAAGAGAATGGATAATAATATTCACGCCATCCTTCACTGGCGCCATTAAATATGGTGTATTAAATGTGCCA
>ERZ887830.1684-NODE-1684-length-12142-cov-5.619260_pt1 | contig 12142 bp, 12 predicted proteins | sample MGYA00521101_ERZ887830 | MGnify/ENA primary metagenome ERZ887830 (study PRJEB32303, sample SAMEA104408592) | aquatic metagenome | biome: Marine water; feature: Pelagic; material: water | place: Baltic Sea | collected 2014-06-05T16:38:00 | depth 1,762 m ...
CTGGAACTACTTCAAGGCTGCAGGGTATGTCTCAGGTTAAAAGTCGGATGCTTTAGGTTGGAGTTGGGTCGTGATTGGGCAGTCAGCAATGCAAACTGAGTGGCATACAAATAAATACAATGACTTAAGCGGTGGAGAACGTTGGGTGCCAGACCCATCCGCTCCGCCACTTACACATCGCGAACCCGAGATGAGGTCCCTTATGGGGCCTTTTTTCTTTTTGTTTCAAAGGGGTTTAGCGATGCCATCCGACTTTCGGAGACTGGCCGTTGGCCCGAAATCGGTCTCCGAACGCCCCGCGTCTCTTTCCACCCGCCCTTCACCCAAATCGAGACGCATTCAAAAATGTTCGTCTTTTCAGGTGCTTGCCGAAAATAGGTGGCGCCGCAGTTGAGGAAGGTTCGGCAGCTATCGATGCGAACAGAGACACCCGAAGGCGGCGTAGTTGTACGGGGTGGCGCGAAGGCCTGAGTGGGTTGGGCCGTACCTTGGTTGGAAGACGATGTACCCGCGATTGTGGCCCCTGGATCCTGAACCTGTCATTCGCTGCAGCTTGCAGCAACAACCGAGATGCGGGACAAACCGGCCTTACGCGGTTGCGGCTATTGCTGGCGCAGCATTCTTTCGCACTTGCAGCAGGCGTCATGATACGGTGCGGCGCCCTTCACGGAAGCAGCCATTGAAATCCGAGAACAAATGCCAAATCCAAACCACTGTTTCGCTGCGTGTATTCAACAATCAGGTCGCGGTCCAAGTCGTAATCTGCAGCGGAAAATTGGATTTCAGAAATCGATTTTGTATCAGTGGCCCTGAGAAAACTTAAAGATCCATGGCGTCAGAACGGCTCAATCTTCTCTGCCGACAGGGCATAACCAATCTGCGCAAGATGCGTGGACATAGAGGATACTCCGAACATGCCCGTCACATTGACGGGGGCGTAAAGGCCCTTGCTCTCGTAAGGCTCCGGGGTTGTCACAAATACCAGTTGGTTTGCTGGGGGCGGCGGAACATGGACGCAGGCGCCAACATAAGGCACTAGGATAAATGCTGTAACGGCGGTGCCAACAGTGTCGATCGGGACGATGAAACCCGGCAGCCGCACGATCATTCCATTCCAGTCAGACCGAACCCCGGTCGAGGCGGGCTGCTGGCTGCTCAGGCTGGGGGCATCATGTTCGATGAGGCTGTTCAGGACGGGCGGAATTGCTGACTGACTTTTGGGCAGCAGGTCTTCCCAATCCAACTCAATGACCGCATCCGCAAGCCCGGCACGTGGAAGAATGGTTGCTCCGGCCAGCAGTGCGATGGCATTGCGCCGAGACAGAGACGTTACCATTCGTAGGTCTCCATCGTATCGACCGAAAGCGCATAACCGGTTTGCGCAATCGCAGTGGATTGCAGCCGCGTACGCAAAGTACCGCTGACCCATACTGCATCCCAAAGCTGATCGCCGGGCCAGGGCTTGGCTGCCTTGGCGAACACCAACTGGTTGGGCGGTGGCGGCGGCGTGTGGATGCAAGCGCCGATATAGGGCACGAGGATGAAATCGGTCACACCGTCCGTACCAATCTCTAGCGGAAGGATGTAGCCGGGCATCCGGATGTAGGCCCCGTCGAGGTCTTCGTTCAATTTGGTCGCATTGGCATCAAATATCGGACTCCAACTGTCGTTGACTTCGTCTAGGTCGCCTTCGCCAATGATCTCGGAATAGGGCACGCCCGGTGGGATCAAGTCTTCCCAGCCAATTTCAAGCGGCGACAGCGCCAGCGATGGTCGCGCGGATGCAGCGGCGGCAAAGCCACCTGCAATGATATGTCTGCGCGAAAGCTTCATGTGCGCACCGTCATACCATCGGCCAGAGAAAGACGATAGGCTCTGAAGGCTGGAACCAAGCTCACAATTGCGCCAGCAGCCACCACGCCGAGCAAGACCCAAAGCTCCCTCATGCTGGGCGCTTCAATTGGCAGCCAGAGACCAAAGGCACTATCGATCACCGGTTGGGCAATGGTCAGCCCGAGGTAGAGAAACAGCACCCCAAGCAGCGCGCCCACCGCTGCGGTCAGCACCGCCTCCAATACCAGTAGGCCCATGATCGTAGTGGGTCGCGCGCCCATTGCCCGGAAGATCGCCATCTCACGGCGACGTTCGTTCAGGCTGGAAAAAATCGTGGCCATCATGCCGATCAAGGCGGTAACGACCACCATGGCCGAGACGCCCAGAAGCGCGGTTTCCGCGACCCCAACGATGGCCCAGAGTTCCTGAAGGGCCACACCTGGCAAAACGGCCAGCAGCGGCTCATCCGGGTATTCGTTGATCGCGCGTTGCAATGCGAAGGTCTGCAAAGGGCTTTCGACACCGATCAAAGCGGCCGTTACCGCCTTAGGCGTCAGCTCCATCTGCCGGATTACATCTGCCGGTGTTGATTGGCCGGGCACCTGCGCGCCGTTCTGCCAATCGACGTGGATCGCCTCGATCGCCTCCAGGCTGACTAATACAGTCCGGTCGACCGGTGTTCCCGTCTTTTCAAGAATGCCCGACACGCGGAACGGCTGATCCTTGTGCTCACTGAAAGACGCAATGCCATGAGCCACTACAATCGGGTCACCGACTTTGTAGCCGAGTGCGGTGGCAACATCAGCGCCAATCACCGTGTCAAAAAGATCGGCTATCAGAGCCCCATCGACCACCTCCAGCGCCCGCCCTCGCCGATATTTGTAGCGCTCGAAGAAGTCGACGGTGGTGCCCATGACGCGGAATTGGCGGTGGCTGTCGCCGAGCGAAATCGGGACGATCCACGCTACCTCTGGCCGCGCGGCGATGTCTTGGTAGCTTTCCCAGGTGACATTGTTTGTGGCGTTGCCGATGCGAAACACTGAGTACAGCAAGAGCTGCACCGACCCAGACCGCGCACCAACAATCAGGTCTGTCCCCGAGATCGTGTCGGCAAAGCTGGCCTTGGCCCCGGTGCGCACCTTCTCGACGCCAAGAAACAGGGTCACCGACAGCGCAATCGCCAGCACTGTCATGGCGACCGTCAGTGACCGTGCACTCAGCGATCCGATGGCCAACCGCAGAATCATGCCGCCTGCCTTTCGATCTGCGCGATGTCGTCCATCGCGATCACTCGGTCGAAACGCTCGCCAAGGCGCGGATCGTGGCTGACCATGAGAAGCGTCGTGCCATGGGCCTGCACCTGGGCGAACAAAAGGTCGAGGAACGCCGACTGGCTGGATGCATCCAGCGCCGAAGTGGGTTCGTCGGCAATGATGATCGGGGGCCGTCCAATCATGGCGCGGGCGACCGCAACGCGCTGTTGCTGGCCGACGCTGAGGGTCGAGGCTTTGTTGCCTAGAACGTCAGGCAGACCCAAAGCCATGCAAAGATCGTGCGCTTCAGCCCGTCCATTGCTCACACGTCCCCGACGCGCCGGGGCAAAGCGGAGCGGCAGCAGGACGTTGTCGAGGACCGAGCCGAATGGCAGCAGGTTGAATTGCTGGAAGATCATCCCGATCTGTTCAGCGCGAAAACGGTCTCGCTGTCCGCCAGAAAGGTTTGAAAGGTCGGCGCCTGTGATATGCACACACCCTGATTCCGCAAGGACCGTGCCACAAATCAGCGACAACAGCGTGGATTTGCCTGATCCGCTTTCGCCGAGCAGAAGGACAGTCTCGCCCGGCGGGACCGAGAACTCCGGCACCGAAAGCGCGAAAGACACGCGCCCCGGCCAGCGGAAACGCACGTCATTCAGAAATAAGATCGGGCCGTCGGCTGTCACCTAGAACATGCCGCGCAGATCGAGCATCGGTGCATCGCGCTCAATCTCAAACGCCTGCGCGCCCGAGGCGGTCACGATCTGCACCTCCAATTCCAGCGCATTCTCGAAGGTCGAGAAATAGGCGAATTCGATCCCGGACAGCGCGTCAGGATTGCCGCAAGTCAGCATGTATTCGGCGTGAAATTCGGTATGGCTGGCCACGGCTTCGGCATGGTCGTCATGGTCGTCGGCATCGGCGTGGTCTTCGTGGCCATGCTCGTCGTGATTGTCATGTTCTTCGTTTTCAGCATGCTCGTCGTGATCATGCTCGTCATGCTCTTCTTCGCTTTCCAGGGCAGCGCTGGCCTGGGTCACGCTGCACTCTGCTGCTGCCGGAAGAACGAACAGGTCCAACGGTTTGGCCAACATGGCGACGGCGGCATCAATTGCAGCACGATCTTCGGCGCTTGAGGCTTCGAATTCAAAGCCAACGATATCCGCACCGGGTGCGTGGAACTCCATCGCGACGGTATTGCCGTCAACCGCGATGTTCAGTTCTCCGACACCGTGTTCGTGTGCGTCGAGTTCCCGAGCATCTTCAGCGATGGCGGGTGCGGCAACTAGGGCGACTATAGCGGGGAGTGCGTATTTCAAGGCATACCTTTTTTGTTTTGGATTTGGCTTAAACGGAGCAAGCGTTGCAAGCCCCGTGGAGTTCAACGATGTGGCGGTCCGGCACGAATTTGCTGGCCGCGATGAGGGCGGTGAGTTTTGGTAAAAGCGAACCACCGTCATGTTCTTCGACCTGCCCGCAGTCATCGCAAATGGTGAGGACCGGCAGGCTGTTGTCATGCTCGCACCGGCACGGCACGAAAGCCTTGAGAGATTCCAGCTTGTGCGCCCGCCCTTGATCGGTCAACGCAGTCAAAGCGCGATACACCGTCGGCGCGGCTATATCCGGTTCGTTCTTCTGCAAACGTCCCAAAATTTGATAGGCCGTCATCGGCGCATTGGACGACCTCAGCACGCCAAGGATGTCCGCCTGTCTGATTGCCGCTTGTTTACGCATTGCTTTGGCCTCGCAGTTCGCGGCGTTCTTATTTTATAAAGTAACAAATTGCAAGAGCCGAAGAGTAGCTTGATATGCTGGCGCAGGAAAATTGGCAGGCGTCGGGCTTTAAGATGGCTGGCCAAAAACAGTTCTGGTGCATCGCTAATCCACCGGTGGTGATCAAAGGGCGAGGCCTTTGCCGCCAAGATTGTCTTGTTGGTAATGCGAAAATCCAGCTTTCTGGAAACAGTAACTCTGACTGTTCTTGGCAAAGTCCGTTTTGTCCCGCGACTCGTGAATTCGAAGCCTGATCCACACCGCGACTACCACGAATGGCTGGTTGATCCGCTGCGCGGCAGCACCGAGTTTTACGCTGACGCAGCATTTTCCTCGCTGCGCGTGCTCGCAGCACAAAATCACAATGGCCGAGTCGGGCTCTCAACAGTCATTAGCTGCGGAAGTCACGAACGTCCGCTCCATCTGAAACAGGAACGGTGCCTGCCTCGTTTGAGGCGAAACGCCAGCCGCTAATCGAACACGCGCTCAACCGGCAGGTGTTCGACACGCTGGAGGGGGCTAACAATCGTTCGCTGTGGGTGTTTCTGAATGAACCAGACCAGTTTCGTAAGGCGGAAGAGGTCCGCTACAACGATGAAAGGCGCCGGGGCCGGTCATGGAGCGGATTTGAAGTGGAAAAGGACCGCGTGGTCCGCCGGGATGCTGTATCGGTAGCTGACTTCACAAAGGCAATCCGCGAGCGTTTCGACACGCCGCATGTTCATGTCGATGTTTTCGACCGGCACCGCGTCATCCTCGATGATCAGGAATGCGATCTCGTGCAGGTCGCTGTCTATCGCGAAGGGCGGCCGGAGGACATGCTTGGGTTCGACGCGAACAGCACATTGTCCCGCCGCATCGTGAAGCCGGTTTTTTAGGCTGCGCTGACTTACGAGGCGGATACCGGCGTCATAGAGGTGGTGGCCAATACAGTTGCAGACCGGAGGGATCTCACTGCCTACATGGCGCGGGACCTGCTTGGGATCGACTTCGAAGAAAAGCATATACCGCTGCGGGAATACGATCTTGGGATGCTGTTGAAGCCCTTTGACTTCCCGACTGACGTTGATGACGGCATCGCGGACGTCACCGTGAAAGAATTGCGTCTTATGGAGGTTGGCCAGCCTAACGAACGGATCATCCTCGAATCCATGTCGGGCGCCGACCGCACGGTGTGGGAAATGGCAGAAGAGAGAATTGGGCTCGACATTGGCAGTTCGGGGCATGTCCTGTCCGTTGCATCTGAAGCGCCTGAATGGATCGTCACGCGCGCGCGGTTCACAATCAAGTTTCAGCCCGGCCCGAGCGGCGGGCGGGGCAAATCGTTGACGCTGACGGTGACGATGCCACATGGCTGCAACTTGAAGGACATGACCCCGCATGAGCGCCTGATTGGTGACAAGTATCTGCGCCGTTGGGGCATTCTGACCGACAGCTCCGACATCGGTGACCTCATTGACTAAGCGGGCTGTCGATATGCTGCTGCAGGTCGTTGAAACCCGCACGGCCAAGGTGCAGGCAGCGGTCCTGCGGCAAGGTTCACCTGGGGCAACGGATCAGTTGCTCGAGGCCAAGTTGATGGTCGCGTCCGGACATATCCCGGTCGTCATCGCTATGGATGACTACGAAGACGAGCCCATCCCTGCAGAGTGGTGCGCCGAGCGCAGGCAGTATGGATACAACAACAGCATCGGTCGGTGGGTTGCGGTCGATGCCAAGGAGATCGCAGCTCTTGCAGTTGATTACCCGCTGTTCTTCGCGAAGATGTTGGTAGATTTCGAGCGCGCTGCCCCGGCGCGCCCGATCTCGTTGATCGATAGTGTCGCGTGGGACATTGGCACCATCCAGCTCAAGGGGGCGAAATCCCCCGTGCCGGTCTGGTTTGCGCGTCGGCTTTCAGATCCTGCGGTGTGGAAAAAGGTTGGTGCTCTCCTGGAACGCAGGCCACCTGACGAAGTCCGTGTCATCCTGACGTCCACACCAGGCGATCGCCTTCCTGTTGCTGCGAGAAAGAAGGACATCGTCATCAGCGTGAACGATGTGGCCAAAGCACCTGGAAAGCTGGCCATCTCACCGCAGGCCGTCGTCGCCGTGAAAAGCTGAAAGATGCTCTGATCGGTATCCTGCGCGAGCGCCATGACCCTGATACTTGGAGCGGCATTCTGGCAGAGGCCCAAGCCCGTAGCGAACGGGAGGGCTTGTGATGGCTGATCTTCCCGCACCACCCACGCCAACGCTGACGGCGATCTACGCCGATTATGAGGCCCGCCAGGGCGATGGCTTCCGTGACCATCTCGGCGCATCCATCATCGGTAAACCTTGCGCACGCGCGCTCTGGTATGATTTCCGCTGGGTGACGCCGTCACGCTTTTCCGGCCGCCTGCTGCGTCTGTTTGAGACCGGCCAGCTGGAAGAGGACCGTATGGTGCGCAACCTGCGCGCCACTGGGGCCACTGTTTTGGAGCTAGACCCCGAAACAGGACGGCAAATCCGCGTGGAGGCCCATGGCGGTCATTTCGGTGGCTCGCTGGATGGCGTCGCCCTCGGTTTGCTCGAGGCCCCGAAAACCTGGCATGTGCTGGAATTCAAAACGCATGGCGTCAAAAGCTTTGCCGATTTGACCGCAAAAGGCGTCGTGGCATCGAAGCCACAGCACGCTGCGCAGATGCAGATCTACATGCACCTGACCGGTATCACTCGGGCACTTTACATGGCGGTCTGCAAGAACACGGACGCGCTGCATATCGAACGGGTTGAGGCCGATCCTGCGATGGCAGAACGCCTTCTGGAAAAGGCTGGCCGGGTTATCTTCGCCCAACACCCACCAGCGCGGATCAGCGAAGATCCGACTTGGTTTGAATGTCGTTTTTGCAATCACCACGCTGCCTGTCATGAGGGTGGTAGGGCCGCTGTGACCTGTCGGTCCTGTCTGCATGCGACGCCTGTCCGAGCGCTTCCAGAAGAAGCGTATGCCCGTTCTTCGTCCGGAAGCGCGACCAGCAATAAAAACGGCGGATGGCACTGCGCGCGGCACGACAAAATGCTGGCGCCCGCTGAGCAGCGGGCCGCCTGCAGCAGACATCTCTTCATCCCCGATCTCGTGCCGGGTGAGGTCATCGATGCGGGCGACGATATTGTCACCTACCGCATGAACGATGGCGCCTCTTGGTCAAATGACGCCCGCAATACGGAGGCCGCGCCATGCTGACCCTGCGCCCATACCAAGAGGCTGCGATCTCTTCGATCTACGGCTATTTCAAGACCAACAAGGGTAACCCTCTGGTTGTCATTCCAACAGCCGGCGGCAAGTCGCTCGTCATGGCGTCCTTTATCGAAGGAGTGCTGAAGGCGTGGCCGGATCAGCGCATCCTGATCGTGACCCATGTGCGCGAGTTGATCGCCCAGAACCATGCTGAGATGATCGGGCTTTGGCCAGAGGCACCGGCGGGCATCTATTCGGCGGGCTTGGGCAAGCGCGAGGCGCAGGCTCGTGTTTTGTTTGCAGGCATCCAATCCAACCATCGCCGCGCCCATGAAATCGGCTACACCGATCTTGTGCTGATTGATGAGGCCCATCTGATCCCGGGCAATTCCAGCACGATGTACAGGCGTTTTTTGGACGCGCTGCAGGCAATCAATCCTGTGCTGAAGGTGATTGGCCTCACGGCCACGCCGTTCCGAACGGGCAGCGGTATGCTGCATGAGGGCAAGGAGGCACTCTTCACTGACATTGCCTATGAGGCGCCGGTGCGTGATCTCATTGACGCAGGCTATCTCAGCCCACTGGTGTCGAAACAGCCCAATACGCGGCTCGACGTCTCGAAGGTTGGTACACGTGCAGGGGACTTCATTGCACGTGATCTGGCAGCCGCAGTCGATCAGGACGCGACGACGCGTGCGGCCGTTACCGAGATCATCACCCATGGAAAAGACCGCAAATCCTGGCTGGCGTTCTGCTCAGGTGTGGATCACGCACGCCATGTGGCCGAAGAGTTCGCGCGTCAAGGTATCACCTGCCGCACGATCTTCGGGGACACGCCAAAGGAGGAGCGCGATGCCATCATCGCGGCCTTCAAGCGCGGTGAAATCCGCGCACTGGCCTGGATGGGGGTGCTGACGACCGGGTTCAATGCGCCCGCCGTCGATCTCATCGCTCTGCTGCGCCCGACAAAATCCGCAGGGCTTTATGTCCAAATGGTCGGTCGCGGCACGCGCTTGGCTCCGGACAAGGAAAACTGCTTGGTGCTCGACTTTGCGGGCAATGTCCGCCGCCACGGGCCGATTGATTTGGTCCGCCCGAAACGCTCAGGCGATGGCGAGGGTGGCGAGGCCCCCACAAAGGTTTGCCCCGAGTGCGACAGCATCATGGCGCTCTCGGCGACGGAATGCTCGGACTGCGGTTATGTCTTTCCAGCACGTGAGGTGAAGATCGCCCCTACAGCGGCCACGCTCCCGGTTTTGTCGCCGAAGGTCCAATGGCTGCCAGTGCATGGTGTGTCCTACAGCCGTCATGACAAGCGCGGCGGGCTGCCCTCAATGAAGGTTACCTATAGCTGCGGGCTCAAGTCCTACAACGAATGGGTCTGTGTCGCGCATCAGGGCTATGCGCGCCAGAAGGCGCTCGAGTGGTGGCGCAAGCGCGCGCCGGGCAGCCGGATGCCGCGCACTGTCGACGATGCCATTGCGCAGGCGGGGCAACTGGCCCGGCCAACCGCGATCTCGGTGCGCCCGTCTGGCCGCTTTCTTGAAATCTCCGGCTACAGGTTTGATCCATGCGCCACATCAACTCCGGCCTCTGCGCCGTCTGCCACCGGGAACCTCGCGGGTTTGGTTGGTTCAACCCGATATTCACAGTCTTGGACAAGCGGCGGGACCAAAGCCGCAAAAACCTCTGTTCTCGCATCTGCCAGAACATCTGTCACTGGAGGTCAGGCATGATCGATCCCACCCCAAATGAAATGCAGGCAATGAGCGTTGGTGGCCAATATGGTGGCGAATACCTCGAGAGTATCGGCAAATCGGATCTCGCCATCCTGACTGAGACCGAGTGGGATCGCTTCCTTGATGCGGTCATTACCGGATATTGCGATCAACTGCGCGCGCTGGCGGGACAAGACCGCACTCGGCTCGAGGCTATGACACCGGAGGTGCCCCTTTGATGGTTAATACATCGTACATGGCGCGCTTCGGCGCACGGCTGGTCACCAATGGCTATGGCATCCTGCCGATCGGTCCGGGCACCAAAAAGCCTGGCCAGTTCAAGCGTGGAGCATGGGCAGACTACCCCGAGTGGAACCGGCACACCGAACGCCCGACCACGGAGGTTGAGGTGACGACATGGGCGACCTGGCCCGAGTGTGGCATCGGGCTTGTTGGCGGCACGGTTGCGGCTGTCGATATTGACGTCGTTGAAGATGCGGAACTGGCGCTCCAGATCGAGAAACTGGCGCGTGAACGTTTGGGGGATACCCCGGCGCTGCGCATCGGCAAGGCGCCAAAGCGGATGCTGATTTATCGCACACAAACCCCTTTCCGGGGCATCAAACGTCATCCGCTGGAGGTGCTTTGCCTCGGTCAGCAGTTCGTGGCCTATGCCAACCACCCGGACACTGGCGCGCCCTATGCCTGGCCAGAGGAGGGGCTGGCTGATCTCGATATCACGGAGCTGCCTGAAATCACCGCAGAGATGGCGCGCGCCTTTCTGGATGAGGCCTACGCGCTGTTGCCCGAAGACTTGCGTCAACGTGGCCTTGCGACAGGATCAACAGGCACGGAGCAGCTGCAGGCCCACAGCCAAATGGGGACATTGCCTGCCATTGAAGCCGCGCTGAAATGGCTGCCAAATGCAGAGTTGGATTATGACAGCTGGGTGCGGATTGGCATTGCGCTGAAGGGGGCGCTTGGCGAGGCTGGGGGCGATATCTTTGCCGGCTGGTCAGCGCAGGCGGCCAAGGATGTGCCTGCGGCGACAACGAAGGCCTGGGCCAGCTTCAAACCCGATCGCATTGGCGCCGGCACGATCTACCACCTTGCCATGGAGCGCGGCTGGCAACCTGATGCATCACTGCGCTTTGATGGATCGACGGCCCGCGATGAACAGCATCCTGCGGCGGATCTCTTGTCGAAGCTGGGAGGGCATTCCGAGGGTAATGAGGAACCTTCCGCCACCTCGACATTCAGACTGGCCATACCGGATGGATTAGTGGGTGATTTGACCGATTACATGCCGTCGACAGCCCGGCGTCCTCAGCCGTTGTTGTCACTCGGTGCGAGCCTTTGCGCGATTGGTGCGCTCATGGGGCGGCAGTATCGCACCGAGAGCAACCTGCGCTCGAACCTGTATGTCGTGGGCATTGCGGATAGCGGATCAGGCAAAAACCACGCCCGCGAGATCATCAACGAGGTCTTTTTCGAGGCGGGGCTGGCCCATCATCTCGGGGGCAACAAGATCGCCTCCGGTGCAGGGTTGCTCACCGCGCTGCACCGCCAGCCTGCGATCCTTTTCCAGATCGATGAGTTTGGCATGTTTCTGGCAGCGGCGGCCGACCGGCGGCGCAGTCCGCGCCACATCACTGAAATCCTCGACAATATGACCGAGCTTTACACCTCGGCCGGCGGGATCTTCCTGGGCGCGGAATATGCCAACCGTGATGGCTCGAACGAGCGGCGGGATATCAATCAACCCTGCCTGAGTGTATATGGCACCACAACGCCTTTGCACTTTTGGGGCGCATTGCAGGGCGCAAACGTCGTCGACGGCTCGCTCGCACGTTTCCTGATCCTGCCCAGTGATGAGGATTATCCGGACGAGAATATCGCTGTGGGCATGCGCCAAGCCGATCCCGCGCTGATCGCAGGGTTGCGAAGCGTGGCCTCCGGGGGTGGGCACCAGAAAGGCAATCTTGCGGGCAAGACAGCCGATCAGAACACAGCTGTGAACCCGACTATCGTGCCCATGACTGAGGAGGCTCGGGCCCGGTTCCGCCAGCTCAGCATCGAGCTGACCGAGGAATTGCGGGCCGCGGCTGGCACGGCCTTCACGGCCATCCTCGCCCGCACCGGGGAAAACGCTTTGAAGCTCGCACTGATCGTGGCGGTCGGGCGTGATCCAGCGAGGCCCGAGATCGAGATCACGGCCGCTGAATGGGCCATTACCTTCGTGCGGCACTATGCACACCGCACCATGGAGGCTGTTGAGCGGCATGTCGCGGACACCGAGACCGAGGCACACCTGAAGCGGCTGAAGGAGATCATCCGCGCGTCAGGGGCCAAGGGCATCA
>ERZ887830.1687-NODE-1687-length-12130-cov-5.866998_pt1 | contig 12130 bp, 7 predicted proteins | sample MGYA00521101_ERZ887830 | MGnify/ENA primary metagenome ERZ887830 (study PRJEB32303, sample SAMEA104408592) | aquatic metagenome | biome: Marine water; feature: Pelagic; material: water | place: Baltic Sea | collected 2014-06-05T16:38:00 | depth 1,762 m ...
CAGGATTTTATTGACGATTTGTATATTACGGACGAAGTACTTACCAAAGACGATGTGTTATTTATTGTATCAAAAGAGGAAGTGAATGACACGTTAATGTCAGCATTAAAACACTTGTGGGAGACAGAAGGATACTTTATCGTTATTCAAAATATTAAGCGGCTTCAGTTCAATATTCAAAATCATAGCATGGTCCCCAAACATAGAAAACTATCACAAGACGAGATCAAAACGATCAAGCACCAGTATAATATTAGCAACAATATTCAGTTTCCCGAAATATCCAGATTTGATCCGGTAGCACAATCAATATGCATGCGCCCAGGAGAAGTATGTGAAATAACCAGGCCAAGTAAAAGCGCGATTTTAGCTTATTATTATAGAATGTGTGTATAAGTAAAAAATAACAACCTATTATAAATAATGAGTTGTGTGTATTCAACGTCTCCCCAAGATTATGAAGATCAATTAAATGCTCTGAAGACTTCTTATGCATGTAACATGAACACATTCAAAGAATATTACGTATTGACTAAGCAATATCCAGAGGATGATGAATACGCGAAAGGATACGAGAGCACAAAAAGCAACCTACTTGAGCTATCAAAAAAGCTATTTTTGCTGAACAACATAATCGAAAAAGAACTGGTAGATATGCAGATTCAGTCAGACGAAACATTGAGTATTATTGATCAGAATGTCACAAACAGGTCTGCATTGAACGAAAAATTAAATTTTTTTACTGGAGAAGTAAGGGGTGCGCAACAATTAGCCTCTGATTTCAAAGCAAACTATACGCGTCAATATCTGACCAATTGGTCCATGTTTATTGGTGTAATCATATCTAGCGCGACGTTGTTTTATACGTTTCGAAAGATGGAAAGCGAGTAACAATTGCGAGACATATAATTCATATTTAGTAGTTTGATCAACAGATAAGCATGAATTTGACTGCTATAAATTTCTTGTTATAGTATATGAATAATCAAGATTTAACTCAAGGTCCAACATTAAAACATTTATCAAGTCTTCAGTCGAGGTACGACAAATTGTTGAAAGACTATGAGATGGCAATGAAAGAATATACCGCATATACTAAAACTGTGAATGTCGAACTTGGATCGCTCGGCGAGTTTGATAAATTTGCCAAGACGACAAATACGCCAACCAGTGGCCGTGTTGATTATACAAATCCTACTGGAAAAGACGATGTAGTTGAAAAGGAACTTTCCACATTACTGAAGACAATTAAGGAGGAAGAGGGATTAGTTATCCAACGCAATAAGGTATTCTGGGGAAGTGGAAAGGACAAAACAATATTTACATATTCGGCAAATGCTTGCCGAACCGCATGTCAAAAACGCGACACTTGTTCCGGCGCATCGTTCATAAAAAAGAACTCAGGATCTTCGAAAGGCGGATGTTATTTGAGAACCGGAACAGGTAAGGTAAGGACGAGAGAAGGGAGCGTTGCTATAGTCAACAACTTTGTTGTGCTAGTTGCAAAGCTTCAACAACTGAACACCCGCCTGCTCAATATCAACAAGAAGATCGTAGATGCAAATACCCAATGGAAGGTGAACGATGTCGACACATGGAGAGAAGCAACATATAGATTAGAAGACAAAACAACAGATCGTCATAACGAGCTCCTGGATCAACGAGAGATTTTAGACGAGATGATGCAACAATATGACTCTATTGAGGCCGGGCGAAACGATACCTCGCTAGGGACTACGCAAAGTCTGCTGTGGTATAGAATATTCATTCTTTTATTAGTGTTCATAATAATTGCAGGGTTTGTCATCATATTCAATGTTGACATTGGATTTTTGACATCTATTTGGTTAGTTATTTTCGTGCTATGGTTTTTAGGGTTCACTTATTTAGCGTTATTTTCGCTGATTGTATACATACTTTACTACATTTATTCTGTTCCGATCTAGAAGAGTTATGATAAACGTGAAAGTATGTATAAAAATAATGTAGTGATTGTATATACAAGAATTATGTCAATCCATCCGTACAATAATACCGCCACCCAAACGTCGGTAGAAAAGTCTCAGCGTGCAGAAACATCGTATAACACATTCAAATCTACCGAAGAAGGTAAGATAGATGTGACAGCGAACAAGCAAACTGCAGTAACTTACCAGAACTTGTCGGATTCAGCCAAGCAGGCTCAACAAAAATACGAAGACGCATTGACAGCATATGCCAATCGCATCAGTCCAGAAAATCCTTATCAGAACAAAAATATAACATTGGCTGATGGAACAAAAGGATACGTAAATAATTTGGGGTATTTTCAGCCGTATGATGCTATTAATAACACCGCCGGATTTAATAAATGCCCTCCATCAGATAGAATAACAAATACATCACTCAGTCCGGATGAGGTTGACAATCCTATTTCTATGACAACCATTTCAGCCGATAAACCCGGAAATACTAGTTGCGGTCTGGAAGGAAAAACTGCATTCGTTGTTAGCAGCGTTGCTAACATAGACCCCAAACCGATGGGGTGTTACGAAACATCTAGTTCGTTCAAAGTATTCAGAGATAAGTACACTAGCGGTAATCGAACAAACGTATTTTCGTATGAAGATTGTAAATATGCTGCAGCGGAAAAGGGCTACTCTGCTTTCGGACTTTCGAATTACGATCCAACGACTGGATATTCTACGTGCATGATAAGCGATAATATCAATCTAGCAACAGCCACGCCAAAATCGTCATCCACTACATCAGAGATAGACATATTCAATTCAGCCAAACACTGGATACCCAAGGAAAACCCAAATGACGTTTTTTATTGGGAACCATTCCCCGTAGGAAGCTCGAGATCGTACAAGAAAGATTTAGTGATGCCATCTATGGGCATGGTTGTAGGTAACAAATGTATTGATCCCAAGTGTGACAAATGGCTTAAGTATGAAGTAAGTCAGTCCAATAGAGTAATTACCAGACGCAGCGGCAATTCGAGTTCAAGAAAAGATTATAATATTCTCAGGGTAAAAAAGGACGGGTTCCGTAGTAGAGGATGGGATGCTCCCATAGTTCTTCCAATGTTCAGCGCACGCGGAGGAAATGCACAACGTGGAATAGATTATATGAATACGAGAGATGGTATTGCACACATGAGAAAACAATATGCTGAGATGATAAAACCAGAAAATATGGTGACCGTTGTCCAGCATTGTAGGTTCGACAGGCATCGTGGATGGTCATATGATATTCCGGTGGGATCACATATACCAGATATGACAAAAGCATGGCTTTACAACGACACAAATCCGACCGATAATTTTGGTTACAGAAGAACATACAATCTAAGCAAGGGATCCGGTATAGAGTCCCGGTCCAATAATGTTATTGTGACTGTGTTTAGCAAGGTGAATTATCAAGGAGAGTCTGCATCATTTCGAGGTCCTAGACAGCAAAATTTATGTAGTAGAATTCCGGGATCTAGGTTTGGGTGGAACGACAGGGTGAAATCTATGAAAGTAGAGAGCGTAAACCCTCATCCCTTTTTGAAAGTCAACATCAATGGGTTTGACCCCCCTAAAATGGATGTTCCTGTAAAGTCGATAAAGATGGGCGAAAGTGGACAAATAGAATTTTATAGCGGAACGCACCGGAACGGCGAATTGCTTTACAAATGGCCCATGGAAAAACCTCTTCCCAACGACATAGAAACCGATTACATGCTGATAGTAATGGGAGTTGATAATTTAGGACTCGGAAAAGAATATGACGAATTATTCAAAGAGGTTCCTCCCGGATTACAACTGATTAGGTTCTCTCTTTATCCACAGCACGCTAATCTGAAGGGGAAAAAATTAGGAACCATGTTCAGAGATGGTCGGCCTGTTGGACGCTATGTTCCATATTTTGGGGTTGATATAGCACCTTCAACGATCCAGTCGTTGAAGATTTCTGCTGCAAACAAGAAGAATTTTAGTAGAGCTAGAAGTAGAAATTACATAGCAGGGGATAGTATGTGGCTCAGCATCAACGATATATTGTCTTCGCCTGACGGAAAGGTTATGATACAAATTAACCCCGATGGCAAAGGCATTTCTATGAAAGTAGAAAAAATCACCACGCAATGCACAACCGATTCGGATGGGAACAAAACAACCCGAAATAATGAGAATGTAGCTGTCTATTCGCTGGATGCTATGGGAGATAAGTCTTTGAATGGAAAAATGGGATACATAGACTACAATGGTAGGGTGCATGAGTATGCTAGCCGAGATATTGTAGCAGATGACAAGTTTATGTCAGTAGAAGAGCGACGCGGATACAGCGGGGATAATCTTCCAGGACAGCCCGTGCAGAACGTGAAGAGTATGGAAGAAGCCAAGGCAATGTGTCTTAAGAATGACAAGTGTTTTGGCGTGGTGTATGAACCACGTGCCAAGGTTGCGTATTTAAAAGATTACAATATCATGTCAAAGACACCTTCACTGCAACGTGGCAGCATGTTCGTAAAGAGACGTGTTAAACCAGATCCAAAAATTTTCAATACTGGTTGTGACGAAACTGAGGTAGTGAACACAACCTCGTTAATGTATGGAAATTATCCATCTGCTGGAAGCGGCACCATGAAACCAGCGCTATGCGATAGAAACAGATTTTTGAATGAGCCCTCGATGCAAGAACTGAAAAATGACTGGATCAAAAAGAGAGATGCTGCAGATAATTTCGGATCAGATGTAAATAGCTCGCAGTCCGGAAAGCAATCCAATTTAGGTGCACAGAAAAAGGAGACCGATATGAACACGAAAACAAATACGCAGTTTGATAACGTGTATCACGATACAAGCGAGAGAAAGCAACCCACTACACTGAACCCCACATCTGCCCCCATGAACCCAGTTAGAGAAGCATTTACACCTCTAGCTGCCAATCGTAACCCCCAACCAGAGGTTGACGATCCATCGCAACGCGCAAAGACTATCAAGTTCCGTAACATTGCGTCCATTACAGAAGATAGTAATTTGATGGTGGATGAATCACAACTGAAGCTAGTAGCTTGGTCAATTGCTGGAATTACGACTGCCATTATTGGGAGTAAGCTGATAACCAAACTCAACCAGTAAGCACCTCGAATGAGGCCTTAGCTTTATGTATAATAGTTTGATAACTATTGAATATTACAATAAGATGTAACTCATCATATTGTAATAGCGTATATTTAACCTATGCTACATCATTGATAGCTCCCAGTGTGAGTCGAACACACGATCTTTCGCTTACTAAGCGAACGCTCTAACCACTAAGCTATGGGAGCAGCGTGGCTTTGCCACACTATACAATAGTGTATGTCTTTAAGCCCTTTGCACCATTGGAATTCCAAACCTTTGAACATAAATAATTTCTTCATTTAATTTATACAATGTCTCAGGTAAATGTCTATAAAGAAAAGAACGACGAAATACTAGGGTACATAAAAGAGTTCAACAAAGTCGAGGACGAGTTAACTGCCAAATTGGAAATGGCGCGGTCTCCCGAAGAGCGAAAGTCGCTAGAAAACTCAATTGCGCTCATTCAAACGACACGTGTTAATTTATCGAATGCTTTAGGAAGCCTTAACTACTATTATAGCTCCAACTTAGAGCAGTCTAGTGAAACGCTGAACCAGCAAACAGAAGCAGTTGCGATTATTGATCGTGAAATGCAGCTAGCTAAGCAACGTCTTGCGTATATAAACAAACAGAAGGCAAACAAAATGAGAGCCGTTGAAATCAATCAATACTATGACAAAGCGTATCAAGAGAGAACATCTTTAGTGAAATGGATCATCATGTCCATTATAGTATTTGTAGCATACGTGTACATTAGGAAAGTATTCGTTATTATTCCGCCCATTATTTACAACGTTTTGGGGATCGCACTCATTGCATTCTTTGGTTATAAATTGCTCATGGTAATATTATCTATTAATGCCAGAAACACTATGGTGTATGATGAATACACATGGAGTTTTTCAAAAGACAATCTCCCCGATTTTGATAAGGAGGCATCTTCGTATGATCCATTAAAGGCACAAGGGCTTCGGACATGTATCGGTCAAGTTTGTTGCTCAGATGGAACGCAATGGGATTCTTCAAAGGGGATATGTGTTCCCAATCTTGAAGTTTACACCGAAAGCACAAAGTGTAGTCCTGCGCCAGTTTAGATACCAGTGACATCCTAGTAATAATGTGATATTTGGAAGTGATCATGTTATATAGACAAAAATATTTTGACTATATAATATAAGTATTCATGTTAAAGAGAAAGAAAAGAGTAAAGGAAAATTGCGACGAAAGAACAGCAAGACTATTGAAAGCTCAACAAGTAAAATATAATGCCGTGATGAACACAGATGATCAACTCGACGTATTAAATGACTTCATTAAACAAAGTGCCGAGATATTATCGTGCGGTCCAGAATGCCAGAGAGAAAAACAGAAGCTGTCGTTACTAACACAATATGATATGGCTCAGCGTAGCTTGACAGAGGGTCCCGACAATCTAGAGGACACCGCTAAAACATATTACACCTTTGCGGATGGCGAGGAATATTATGACGAGTTCTCAGATGAAAAATACCGCGAGGTAGCCAATAAAATAGGCAACGAGTACGAATCGGTATTCAATGATCTCTCTGAAACCACGCGTCATCTTATCAGCCTTTCAAGAAATCATGCCAAGAATGTGGACGAGAACCAGAATTACGCAAACGAGTTGGAAAATCAGACAATAGACACCGAAAGGAAAATACGAGCGACAGCTAGTGATATGACCACAGGAGAAAGAAAAGCATTTTATACCGATCAGGAAATGGAAAATCTTCGTCAATGGTATAACATTTTTTACTACCTGTATATAGTTGTTCTGATTGCATTCTTCGTTTGCGCATTTGTAGTGAAATATGCACCGCCGTTTCGTAGTGTTATGATACGTTTCTTTGTTTTATTAGCATGGTTCTTTCTTGGCCACTACGTTGTTGTTCGACTGGTACGTGGTATGAATGACGCAATCGATTTAATTCCGAAAAATGCGTATCTCCAAGATTAAATTAATTATACCGATACTATATTACGATGAAGACAATTTGTTTCTGGCTCAACCATTTGGGGGAGCGTGGAATGTGTGTATCTGTGTATGATTATGCGTACTACAACCAAACACTTTTGGGTAACAAGTCCATCATATTATACAATATAAATGACTATACGAACGATAACGATGTGATGCTCAATTTCGTGGAAAATTTTGAAACATATGGGATCGCCAAAGAAGACATTGAGGACTTTGCAAAAAACGCGGGGTGCGACCTCTTGTATATTTTAAAACATGGTCAGGGTGACGATCTCATGCATTTCAACATTCCCACTGCTATACATGCAGTATTTGAGGGATCTGTCCCACATGGTAACGCTTTCGCAGTTATCTCGGATGATGTAAATAACGCATTTGGTGCCCCTGTAGTGCCACATATGATTGCATTACCGGATCACACAGAGGATATGAGAGAGGAACTGGGCATACCCAAAGACGCGCTCGTTATGGGAAGATATGGTGGGTATGAACAATTCAACATGCCTTACACGCAACATGTGGTGAATAGCATTGCCGGAAATCGTCATAGAGGCGACGTATATTTTTTATTCATGAACACCCAGCCATTTTGCGAAGAGAGACACAACATCATCCACGTGGGGAAAACTATCGACAAGCACCAGAAAGTAAAGTTTATTAACACGTGCGATGCAATGATATGGGGACGTAGTGGAGGAGAAACATTTGGTCTTTCTATAGGAGAATTCAGCTCGAAAAACAAACCGGTGTTTTGCGCGGACATTGGGTCCCGCGCGCATATCAATATTCTTGGCGACAAGGCGAAAATTTACGAGAACAATGGACAGCTATATCACCAACTGATTGACTATATCGACAATTTTCAAGAGGATAAGGGAAAAGACTGGAACGCATATACTGATTTTACCCCGGAAAAAGTAATGCAGCAATTCAAGAAGGTATTCTTGGATTTTTTGGATCCAGTGGTAGAGGATGGTCCATGTGAGAAAATCGACGACAAAGAAAGTATTAGCGATACGGAAGACGATGATACATGTGACGGCGATACTAGCGACGACGAGGAAACCGAAGAAGCAGAAACAGAATCAGATAAAGAATACGACCCTGATGATGTGCAACCTCTTCGGTCTCTAGTTGTCGTGGAAGAGCCACACGAAGTAATTGAATACCGGGATGATATGATTGTAACAGAGAATGGACGGGTATTTGTAAAGAAAAGATAAACAATGATCTAAAAAGATAATGTTATTTTACGCATAATGACAGGGTATAATAACATCAAAGACACGAATGGTATATACTTTTCAATTAAGAACAGCAAATGGTTTTCCAAGGGCTTTCCATCTGCTCCATCGTGGGGATGGAATAAGGCTGCGCCCAAAAAATCCCTTTACGACATTGGCATGGATCACACAGCCAATGTATGTATGTTAAATTTGGTTGAGTTGGTTCATTGGGCACCAATCATCCCCGCGTTTCTGATGGCACAATCTGTGCTCGCTCATAGTAATCAATGGACTATATATTTTGACAATGACGAGCAACGAACGCTGCTGTTTCTTCTCTCTCCGATAGTCGCGTTTTTCGGCGGTCTACCAGGGATCATGATGCATACATATGAAGGATGGCAAGTAGCGCCGTTTGATAATCCGCTAAGAGGAGAGTCAGACAGCACCAATGTGGTTGTCTCTGACAAAAACAACCAGTGGCTTAGAATTGTTGCCTATTTTTTTATTTTCAACATGCAGTATATTGGACTGCAAGCATTCTCCTATGCCGTTCTAGGCCCAACCTATTTTTATGGGTGCTTACAATTTTTATCTGTTCTGGGTTTCCTTATTGGGTATCTAGGCAATCAAGATTATAAGGCAACTTTTAATTTTAGATGGCGGAACACCGCTGGTGGATCAACGTTCCCGTTAGCTTGGACCACATTATTTCCATTTATCATGTCCGCATCACTAAACTTGTATGCGTTTTCAGATTTAGGCGCCTTGGTATTTCCAGGAAAGCTTCAGCTTCTCGGCTCACTGGCTCCACCGGTCCTAATTGGGCTAGGTGGCGCAATCGAAGGATTGTTTGCAGAAACAATATTCGACCAAAAAATACACGCATTCGCTGTTATTCTTTTCAATGTGGGATTTTGGCTTGAGCTTAATATGATTGCAAAGGGTGGGCATATGCTTCCTGAGGTATCCCAATATCAGTATGAAGTGTAAATAATAGTGAATAAAAATAATATTAAATTAGTAATATTATTTTTACACCTTCAATCGGTTAAAATGCGTGTTCGTTCTATCGATCTAGTTCGTCTCCCGCTTCATCGATGTCATCGTCTTGGTCAGAATACAATATCTCTACACCATGCCATCCAGTCGTTTTACATTTGCCATACATTTTATCCATGTAATCATACAACTCCTTGCCCTTAGGTGGTTTATTACTACCCTCATTCTCCTGATACCATGTCTTGAACTCATTAACAAGCTCGCGCTTCCCAATTCTATCTTTGGAATTGTCTGTCTTGACCACCTTCTCTTGCACAAAGGCTTCGATGTGATCTTGACCCTGGCGATACTTCTTCGACGCGGATAATACAGGACCACAATCTTCTACACGTCCATCGGTCTGGAAACAACGTTTTACTAGCATTGATGCGAAAACAGGTGCCCAGTCATCGAGTTTATCAACCAGCCCCCTATCTTTAATAAACCTGTAATTTTCTGGATCCACATCTGATTCATCATCTACAAATTTTGATTTAAAATCTACAATGCGAATGCGTCGCCAGGTTCCCTCGTCATTGCTGTTGATCTCAAACAATACATTACACATAACAACGAGGGTCACTTGTAACGTAAAGGTCTCCAGGTCAGAATATAGTGCTCGACCTTGAATGCGATCCCCGCCAGTGATTTGTTTCATTTGACCTTCGTTCATGGTCATGCCTTTCTGAGGCTCCATGAGCAACCCATATCGTATCCCCTTTAGATTAACAATTTCACTGGATGTTCCACCCACCCCAGGTCGCTTATCAGTGACTAGCGCCAAATTAACAACTGTCGAATATTCTCCAAGCATTTTCTCCATTAGCGAGGTGAGAACACTTTTTCCATTACTTCCAACACCTAGGTAAAAGTTGAATGTCTGATTAACATTCGTTCCAATCAACACTGACGCAAGATGGTCCCACATATATTTGTTCACCTCTGGATCCGGGAACAACTTTTCCATAAACTCAAGAATTTGGTCCGAAACATCGCGGTCGTCTTTTTCGTCGAATTCGCGAAAATCAATGCATGTTGACATAGTCAAATAATCCGACGGACAACCATCACGAAAACACTTTTGACGAAAATCAACCACGCCGTTATTAAAGCCAAGGAGAAGCTTGTCTGAATCAATAGACGTTTTAAAATTTTCATCGTAAAACAGCGCTTGGGCCTCTCGGATGATATTGTTTTTATCACTAGTGCGTTTCAATTTAATCTGAACTTGACTAACATGTAACATCTTTTTCTTACAGGCCTCGATCCTCTCTTGGTCTTGATCTTCAGTTGCAATGCGTAATTCTTCAGTATATTGATCGATTTTACTCTGATATATACTATACATTTCTTGCGAAATCTTTAATCGCAATGTTTCGCCGTCATCCCTTTTCCACTTATGATCCATATACACAAACCAGTTTGCTTTGTTCCCCACACCATTGCACAAATAACGTTCTTTGAACAGATTGTATAATACTTGGGCGAAATCGAAATCCGATGGCGCGGATATAGTCAATTCCACATATTTATCCACATTAGTTTCTCTAATTTTTTGATAATCATCGGGATCAGCATCTACGCGAGCCCAATACATGATTGACTTTCGTGTTATTCTATCAGCCCCCATGCCATTTTTGAAATGACGTTTCCAACTATTGTATAGACTGGGGATAGTCTCGAAGTCAAAATCGCTCGCTTTTGATCGAAGCATGACCCAGGAATAGAAGAGGCAGTCATGTGTATCCTTCAACCCAAACGCAACCTTCCGGTTCAGTAAATGGGATCCTGGCTCAAAGTATTTGCCGGGCAAGATTTGCGCATATTCATGGGTCTCGCGAACATGATACTTATCCTTTGGCAACGAATTTAATTTTTTTTCCAACACTGCTTCTAGTGTGGCAATGTCTCTGATAGAATTGAGAGGAACATCCTCAAATTCGTATTCATCGCCTATGCGAAGCGCCGGGGCTGGCCTACTTCGTGATCTGGCGGAGGCAGATCCACCATTACTACCAATTCTTAACAATTCTTCGCGCATCACATCAGTGAGCTCAAATTTTGCAAACTGCGTGTAGCGAACGGATATTTTGCTAAGATCTCTTTGTAGATTGATTGACTTCACATCCTTTTTTGATATCATAAACTCTGAATCTGCTGCATCAAACGAAACCATATAATATTGTGTGATACCATACGCCTCGTGACCCGGTTTCCGTGACCCATAAAGTTGCCAATTGGTCTTTCCTGTGCTGATCCCTTCATCTAAGACAGAATCCCATGTGTTACTTATGGGAATATCAGACCACATTTCTGGCAGTTTTTTTAGGACGCGCTCGCGTAATTTGAGCTGGAGCCCATGATTGAGTTGTATTCCAATGATCATATGCACGCCGTCTTTCGTGACACCCTTTTCTTCGACAATATTAACATGAGGTTTTTCCATTATATAAACAGGAAATGCAACGTTTGATTCAAATTTAACAAACGCTTTCAGTTCTTCCAGATATAACGCGAGCATGTCAAAATTATGCTCACCCGTGTGCTGTCTTGTTGTAATAGATAGAGGATACCGAAGATCTACATCAACTGCAATAACAGCTCTGTCGTCAGAAAGCTGCTTTTCCGTCAGATACTCGCTCTCCTTATTAGCAAAGACCTTCGTGTAGTAATGGTTGTAAAAGTCATCTGAATCATCGGATGAAATGTGATACGCCCCACCATATATATTTAGGTCTCTATCAGGTATTCTCGTGTGGGTTGGTGGA
>ERZ887830.1692-NODE-1692-length-12103-cov-15.601760_pt1 | contig 12103 bp, 13 predicted proteins | sample MGYA00521101_ERZ887830 | MGnify/ENA primary metagenome ERZ887830 (study PRJEB32303, sample SAMEA104408592) | aquatic metagenome | biome: Marine water; feature: Pelagic; material: water | place: Baltic Sea | collected 2014-06-05T16:38:00 | depth 1,762 m ...
TGCTTAGCTCGCTTGTTAAAACAAGAGTACGGCCAAGCTCACAACTATCTCTATCCGAGCGATCGCTTGAAAGTACAGAGATTGGCGATAAACCATTGCCAGCAAAAATATTCACTGATGATTTGTCAAGGTCATTTATTGATGTTGATGATCAGCGATTCAGTAAAAATATGCCTAAGGGGAAGGTTTTGGCTGTTGATGACGATGGTTTTAATCTTGATATTCTGGCTAAATTCTTGCACAAGCAAGGTCATGTTGTGACGACAGCAGAAGATGGCTTAGAGGCTCTTGATATATTAAGCAAAGCAGATTTTGATCTGATCTTGTTGGACGTTATGATGCCAAATCTAGATGGATTTGAGACCTTAAAGCGTATCAAGGAACAGGAAGACTTGCTCACCACTCCTGTGATCATGATCAGTGCACTTGATGAGCTTTCCTCTGTGATTCGATGCATTGAAAGTGGTGCTGATGATTATCTTCCTAAACCCTACAATTCAACATTGCTTCGTGCCCGAGTCGGGGCTTGTTTGGAAAGGAAGGCTTGGATTGATAAGCATTTGGAATTAATTGATAAGTTAGAAGTGAGCCAAAAAATCATTGATAAAGAGATCAAAAATTCTGGAGCTCAGCTTGATTTATTGCAAGAAAAATATAAGGGCGTTGTGGATGTGAATCCTCTTGTGGATGCCTTCGCTCGAATGAATTCATCGCTTGTTGGCCAAAGACAGCAAATTGCTGAAACACTTCAGGATGTTCAGATCAAGATTAATCGCACCAAAGTCTCTGCTCAAGTCAGAACAATCATTTCTAACCCCCAATTCATGTCTCTGAATGATCGCGCTAAAGCGATGAGAGCCAGACGTAAACAGCATGATCAGCAAGCTTTCGATGGGCCGTCTGCCACGATGGAGGACTCGTAAAAACCTTGTCAGTGCAACCTCGTCTTACGCAAGCCTTCGAAGCATGTCGTGTCGAGACTGCTGAATGGGCGAAAACCTTCTACCTAGGCACCCTTCTCATGCCTCCAGAGAAGCGTCGTGCTATTTGGGCCATCTATGTGTGGTGCCGGCGTACTGATGAGATCATGGATGGGCCTGCAGCCGAACTTAAGTCGAAACAAATACTTGTCGATGAGTTAGATGCTTGGGAAAAACAGACTCGTGATTTGTTTGATGGGGTCATCCATGATGATTTAGGTATTGTGATGGCAGACACGATTGAGCGCTTTAGTCAGCCTTTGCAGCCTTATTTGGATATGATTGAGGGGATGAGGATGGATCTAGAGAAAACACGCTATCAATCATTTCAGGATTTAAAAACATATTGCTATTGCGTCGCTGGAACCGTTGGAGTGATGTCTCAGAATGTTATGGGTGTTGATCCCAGTTATACCTCTTCACCCTGGAGTAGTGATTTAGATACAACAGACTCTGCTGTTGCATTAGGCATTGCTAATCAACTCACGAATATTCTTAGAGATGTAGGTGAGGATAGATCGCGCGGGCGAATCTATTTGCCACAGGAGGATTTAAGTCGTTTCGGATACAGTGAAGATGACCTATTGGCTGGCAAAATCAATGAAAATTTTGTTGCTTTAATGAAATTCCAAATTGAGCGTGCTCGTGATTGGTTTCGTCGCTCAGAAATTGGAGTTCAATATCTGTGCGCCGATGCTCGCTGGCCTGTTTGGACATCTTTGCGCCTCTATCGTGGTATCCTCAGTTCCATTGAATCGAACGGATATGATGTATTCAATAAAAGAGCTTTCGTGCCTCGTTATCGAAAGCTAGTTGATCTTCCATTCTCATTTTTGTTGGCCCAATTTCGATGAATCTTTCCAGGAGTTTTATTGCGGCGTTGTTGATACCTTGTGGTGTCTTTTTGTCGCCTCTAGATTCTTTGTCTGCCGAAGATGTAGGTGTCGATAAATCTTCCAAATCTTCTGGCTTGGTGCTGGACTCTTACTCCTCAATGTCTGCCTTGGAGCCAATCCCTCTAGATGATCTGAACAATCTTGAGATGGGAACTGCTGTTCGTTTGGCAGAAGAGCGTAATCCTGTGATTAAAGAGAATTATCAGGATTTTGTCGCTTCTAGTAATCAGCTAGGTGCTGCTTACGCGACTTGGTGGCCAACAGTTACTGGAGATTTAAATTTTGGTTGGTACGGACAACAAGCCTATTATAATTATGTTGGAGCTTTGTCAGGTATCACAACCACGAGCTTTCTCACTTCTCCGAATGCATCTTCATCTGATTCATCTACAGGGTCTCCTGCTTCGGGCTCCTCTTCTTCAGGGTCGTCGTCTTCTACAGACACTACGTCTTGCTCTTCTTCTTCTTCGTTTTTGTATTGCGAAGCTTTTTCTAGTAGTTATTTGCAAGGCATTACAACCATCGATGTTGATTGGAAAATCTATGACCCTTTGCGTCAGCCTTTAATTGATAAAAACAAATCTTTAGTGGATCAAGCTTCAAGTGACTATACAATTTCTAAGCGCGACTATGGGCTGAAAACGAGGGAGGCTTTTGTGAAGCTTCAAACTTCTTTGGCTGGAATTTCAACCAGTTCTCAGCTTGTTGAAAATGATCAATTCTTGTTGAGATTGGCCCAATCAAGAAAAAGATTGGGTGTGGCGTCAGACCTTGATATCGCGAAGCAGCTTACAGTTTTAAAAACCGACGAAGTGAATCAAGTGACCGCGCAAAGAGATGCGCGTGTTGCCGAAGCAGCTTTGGCCGAGCTTTTAAATGATCCCTTGGCTACTGGGATTAAGCCGTCCACAAGTTTGGCCCCTTTGGGTGGATGGAGTGTTGGTTTAAAAGAAACGATTGCATCTGCTCTTGACTATAGGCAAATCATTGAGAAGCAACTTGCGATTGTTAGGCAAAATGAGAAGCAGGCCCTTATTGATTTGGCGGTCTATAAACCCACAATCTCCTTGGTGAACTCTCTTTACTGGACCAAAAGTGTTGGTTATACCGGCTTGGGTCCGCCTTGGATTGTTGATACAGCTCGCAGTGACTTTTGGAATGCAGAATCACTGTTGAAGGTTACGTTTACTGGTTTTGATGGAGGGAAGGCTCGGATGGAAGCTGAGGCATCAAGATCACGAGCGCGCGCCGCGCAATCTGCTGTACAGCAATCACAAAACGGTGTGATTTCAGAAGTCCGTGAGTATTTTGCGGATGTGAAAGACGGTCGTCAGGCTCTAATTGTGGCAACGGAACGTGTTGATGCCGCATCCAGCGCCTTGAAATTGCAGTCTTTACGGTTTAGCGCAGGATTTGGTTCCATCACAGACGTTGTGCAAAGCCAGCAAGATCTTACGCAAGCAGTTGAAGCCTATATCAAGGAACTTAGCGACTACAATTTGGCCCTGGTTAGTCTTTCTCGCGCAAGCGGTATCGACTATGTGGAAGATCTCTCTTTGCTTGAGAAGGTTGGAGATCCACTTTCTCAAGTTAAGATTGCTCCATACCTTGTTAGATCCAACTAGGGCTAACAGTCACTCCTAGTCAGTACTATGTCTTCCATTCTCGCTATTCATTCATTTCGCGGTGGTACTGGTAAGTCAAATCTTTCTGCCAATCTAGCTACTTGCTTCGGACTATTAGGTAAGAAGGTTGCAATCTTCGACACTGATCTCGCTTCACCTGGTGTACACGTTTTGTTTGGCTACGAAGCGGATGCTTCAGCGAAGCTTCTCAATGATCATTTGCAGGAAGGCGTTCCGATTCGTAAATGTGCACATGATGTAACGCCACAACAGGTGCGTCATGCGTCTGGGAAAATTTTTCTGCTTCCAGGCTCAATGGAGAGCGATCGAATTGCCAAGCTTCTGCGCGAGGGCTATGAGGTGGAGATGCTTAATGACGCCATGTTTACCCTTGCGGATGAGTTAAAGCTTGATTTCGTGCTTGTTGATACACACCCAGGGATTAATGAGGAGACGTTGCTCTCAACAGCAATTGCCGATTCATTGTTGATGGTGATGCGCCCTGACTCTCAGGATTATCTTGGAACAGCAGTGGCGATCGAGGTTGCCGAGCGTCTTGATGCTGCCGACATTCGCCTTGTGGTGAATAAGCTCCCAAATCATTTTGATAAGGACTCGGTTCGTGACCGAGTTGCTTCAAGCTATGGCGTTCCGCTCGGAGCATTGCTTCCTTTGAGTGAAGATCTGCTCACCTTGGCCAGCTCAGGTTTGGCGGTGCTTGAGTACCCCAATCACGCATGGAGCGATGGTGTTCGTGCTTTAGCGGAGCAACTTATCGCCGACCTTTCCGAGTGATGACTTCACCTTTAGGCTTTGATCCTTCAACACTTCCGAATTCACCCTTAACGATGAGTTTGCTGGTGGGATTGGAGTCTTCAGCACTTCGTAAACTTCTCAAAAATGGTTTACGTCGGGGGATGACGGAAGATCAGATCAGAGCCTTCTTCCTGGATACTTGGCTCTTGGAGCTTGATTCCTCTGAGGCTGTTCAGCTATTTGGCGTCCTTGAGACTCGAGGCTGGTTAACACAATCGCCTGACACTGGTCTTTGGAAGACCCACCTTGGTTCATCGAAATCATTCTGATTCCAACAATGCAACTTCTTAATAGCTGGTACGCGATTGCTTTCTCTTCTGCTGTTGAGCAAGGGAAGCCCACCTCTGCAGTCATTCACGGGCAACGTCTAGCTTTGTGGCGATCGTCCAATGGCACTGTGATCGCGACTCAAGATCGTTGTCCTCATAAAGGTGCTTCTCTCAGTTCGGGAACTGTTGATTGCGATCGACTGATCTGTGGTTACCACGGTTGGCGTTTCAAAGCAGACGGCCACTGTGACTTCATACCTGCCCAAGCATCCACAGGATCGTTGCCACGGCGCGCGCAGTTGAATCAGCTTTCTTGCCAGGAATCGCAAGGATTCGTTTGGGTCTGGTGGTCTAAGGATGGATTAGTGCCGGCGGGTGATGTCGAACCTTCTCCTCTTCCTGATGTGGGTCCATTGCCCACTGCTGGAGATGCAGGCTGGAGAGTGCTGGAGGGTCATGTGGAGTGGAAGGCTCATTATCTGAGGGTGCTTGAGGCCTTCAGTGATCTCACTCACGCACCATTTGTGCATAGCGGCAGTTTTGGGGCGATGGCCCCGGATCAGCTGTTGCCTGAAGAGCACTGGAGTACGGATGATTCTGTTTATGAGCGTGTATTGGCACCTAGAGATAAAAAGTATCGAGCAGATCAGGGGCGAGGCTTACGTTCTTGGTTCAACTTAGATTCCAGTTCTAAGCGTGAAGAAAGTGATGATGGAGGTGTTCAACATATTCAATTATGGTTGGCCAATGTTTCGCTTGTGCGCGTTGTTTTCGGTGACTTCCAAATTTCATTGCTCACAGCACATGTTCCTATCGCTGAAGGTTTGACCTGTAATTTATGGAGGCACTATCGATCTTTCCTTAAAACCCCCTTGGCTGACAGTAATGCGCGTGGCCGCGTTGATCGTTTTATGGCAGAAGATCAGCGCATGGTGGAAACTCTCGTTCCTGTGACTCCCGATCTCGATGGTCGTGGTGATCTTCTCTTGGGCAGTGATGTTTCAACCATCAATTTGCGCAAGCTGCTAAGAGAAAAGCGCTCGAAGGGACAATTGGTTTAGGGATCAGCCCTACCAGCTTTTCTTCTAAGTATTCTTTTGTTGGTTTTTTCTATGGCTCCTCATTTCATTTCTGTTGAAGCTCTCGATCATGTTGCTTTAACGGTTACTAACCCTGAAGGATCGATGGCCTGGTATCAAAAAATATTGGGTTTTCAGATTGCTTCGATGGAAGGCCTCAAGCAGGGACCTCCTTTTTTGTTGAGGGTTTCTCCAGGAAATTATCTCAATCTGTTTCCCGCAGATACGGCAGAACCCTCTCCCGCCCCAGATCACAACACATTGGCAATGCGCCATGTTGCGTTCAGAATTTCTTTTGATCGTATGGAGGAGGTAGAAAACAAGTTGACCGAGCTGGGTCAAGCCGTGATGGGTTTTGATTATGGGCCTAGATGCCGAGCTTTGTTTATTAAGGACCCTGATGGTCATCAAATAGAGCTGATTGGCTACGCTGATGGTGTCTTTACAGCCTGATTGATTGGTCGATTGTTTGATACGACGAGTAGTGTCATCGCTAGTAATACAATCACAGCCTGTGCTTGAAATGTAGCTTCATAGCCTATGTTTCCGTAGAGCTGTCCCGATAGGAGCGGGCCAAACAGCGAGGTGAGACTAATCACCGACTGTGTCATCCCCCCGAGCGCACCTTGTTGATTTTCGTTGACGCAAATAGACATTGATGAACGAAGACCCGGGGTGCTGAGACCTACACCACCGGCAAACAGCAATTGTGTGATGTAGAGCTCATAACCATTATTGATTCCGGACACTCCGATCATGGCTGCGCCCACGAGTGTGAGGCCAATGACCGACAGACGTTCGGCACGGAATCGTTTCAGCAGGTTTGGTAGTAATGCCCCTTGAACAATGACGGAGACCACTCCGACATAGACCAACACCAGCCCCGATGGCTGTGGACCCCAGTTAAAGCGGTCTTTTGCCGCAAGAACGAAGATGCCGTTAAAAGCGTTGAATCCTAGGTAAAAGAGGAAGTAAACACCGATCAAGCGACGAAGAGCTGCCTGTCCCTGTCCCCAAAGCAGATTTTGACCGCTTTCAGAATCAGCTTTGTCATGGTTAATCGGTCTGGATTCTGTAAGCCGAAGACGGATCAGCAACACATTTAATAAGCAAAATGCTGCCGCTATGAAAAATGGTAGTTTCGGGTCAATGGCTCCAACAACCCCGCCGACGCCTGGCCCAATCACAAAGCCAATACCTAGGGATGCGCCTAGGGCTCCGAAGTTAACTGTTCGCTGTTTTAAATCTGAAACACTGTCTGCGACTACTGCCTGAGCAATGGCAAAGACGCCTGAGGAGGCACCATTAAGAGCCTGGAAAAGTAACAGCACCAGCAACGACTGGGCTAACCCTGATCCAATCAAGGCGATTCCACTGATCGCCACCGTGATGGTGAGGACCTTGCGGCGTCCATGGCGATCTGACAATCGCCCAATAATTGGGGCTCCGATGAACTGCAGGCCTGAGTAAGCCGCAAGTACTCCTGTGACAGATACCGGATTGAAGGAACCTGTGAGTTGATTCACCAGAAAAGGCACAACTGGCAGCAAGATTCCGAAACTTGCTGCATCCACTGCCACAACGAGGCAAAGGGTGATTAATGCGTTTTTTTTCATGCCTAATTCCGCTCTGCTTTGTTGAGCATTGGCTTCAGCATTTCAATGAGAAGTGGATTCACTTGATCGGGCACTTCATCGTGAGGGCAGTGTCCTGCACCCGTTACCGTCTCGAAGCTGTCCACGCAGTCATAACGTTGCCAACGTTGTGCTTCCTCAATGGGCTCCCAAGGGTCTTTGCTTCCCCAAATGATCGATACGGCTGTGGTTAACTCGCTGAGCATGTCCGGAGCAAGACGGTCATTGAAGAGGTTGATGAATCCACGAAACGATTCACTGGCGCCTGAATCTTGTGTGGGTCGATGCAAGATATCCACAAGTGTGTCATCGATATTGGAACCGCTTGGATAGGCCTGACGAAGGACTGCTCGGATGACCCCACGCTGGGCGAGCGAGCGAAACAGTGCGTTCGTCAGCCAGCGCTTGCGCACGAGTGTTTTCAGCAAGGGGCGTCCCAGCCGACGCCCGAAGGGTTGTTCATTCACTCTTTTTTCATCAATCGCTCGTTGGGCACAGTCGATCAGCACAACACCGGATGCAGATTTGCCTTCGTTCTCGAGTTGGCTTGCCGCTGCTAGAGCGACCACTCCTCCGATGGAATTCCCCACCAGTGCGACAGGTTGCTGGATGTGGGCCTCGATGAAAGCTGTGACTTGGCCAGCCCAAAAGTCAATGCCGTAGCGAACGTTGCCTTGGCCTGATGTGGGGACGTCCCCGTCAAGGAGGGAAGGAGGTTTTGAGCTGTTGCCAAATCCCACAAGGTCTATAGCCACCACATCGAAGTGATCCGTAAGAGCTTTGATGTTGTGGCGCCAATGTTCTTTGCAAGCCCCGAAGCCATGGATTAAAACAACCGCTGGTTTGCTGTTGTTGATCCCTGGGGTGACATAGCTCACGCTGAGATTGTTCCAATCCCATGTTTGTAGCCAAACGTTTGGGTAGCAGCTGGATGAATCGGTAGACATCATCTTGATCGTCGGAGCATGAAGGAATGGAGTGAATTAGTGCGAAAGGTTGTGTTTTGCCTCTTCTTCTTCCCAAGGATGAATGCGACCATCCTCAATCCCCCAGATTCGATCAGCATCTTTCAACAAGCGCAGGTCATGAGTGACTAACAAAACGGCGCTACTCCGTCTTCTGCAAAGATCGCCTAGAAGCTCCACGACATCTTGGCCTGATTTGCTGTCGAGGGAAGCGGTGGGTTCATCAGCCAGCACCAGGTCGGGTTCTGGAGCCAAGGCACGTGCGATGGCGACACGTTGACGCTGTCCACCGGATAATTCGTCGGGAAAATGATGCAACCGTTCGCTTAATCCAACCGCATCAAGCATTGCCTTGGCCCGGTCTTGGCGGAGTTTGGGATCTGGTTCCGCTAACTGCAGAAGCAGCTGAACGTTTTGCAGCACGGTTAACGAAGCCACAAGATTATGACTCTGAAAAATAAAGCCGATGCGGCGGCGAATCGCCATCAACTCGTTTTCGCTTGCACCGTAAAGCTGTCGACCGAGAACATGTAGTGATCCAGTCTCAACTGAGCGTAGAGCGCCGATCAAGGTGAGCAGTGTACTTTTACCGCTTCCAGATGGCCCTACCAACAATGTGACTTCTTTGGCGAGAACCTTGAAATCTAGTTGGTGAAGAATTTCATTCTTGAGTTCACCCTCCCCATAACTGTGGGTGAGGCCGTTGGCGATGATGACATCGGAGAGGGGTTGTTCCTTCATGGCGATTTCCTAAAACACCGAGGCTGGGTCGGCATCTTGCAACTTGCGAATCGCAATCGCAGACGCTACAGCGCAAAGTCCCATTGTTAACGAACCCACCAAAAGGGTTTTGTCCGCTGTCATTTCTAGTCGGATCCCAGAAACTGCAGTTAACCCGGCATACAAAGCTGCACTCAGTAAAGTTGCAGGTATAAAAGCAGAAACGGCTAAAAGAATTGATTCTTGAATGACAACCATTAAAATGAATTGATTGGAGAAGCCCATGGCTTTGAGTGTGGCGTACTCCTTGAGATGATCACTCACATCAGTGTAAAGAACCTGGTAAACAACTACGCCTCCAACCAGCAATCCCATAATTGTGCCGAAGCCAAAGATGACTCCAAACGAGGACACGTTATTCCAGTAATTCCTTTCTTGGGTGATAAGTTCCTTCTTGGTCAATACCTGTAGTTGATCCCCATAAAGTGATTTCAAGTAATTTTGAACTTGATTGATATTTGCTGAAGGGTCGAGCCGAATCAGGCCAAGAGAAATTTCGCCAACGCTCACTTGTGGGAATGCAAGATCTAGTGCGGTTGCTTGACTAGCAATTAAATTGCTATCAGCAACGAATGTTGAGCCTAACTTGAAGAGTCCCATGACTCTAAATGAACGAGAATAATTGGAAAGAATTAACTCTAGTGGTCCATCTTTGCTGACTCGCTTGGCGACAGGACCTGTTTTGATACTTAATCCTAGTTCGTCAAAGAGAACAAAATTAGGGGTCTTGATTAGATCTCGTTGGTCGTTGATGGCTGGGACATTCAAGACGGTTTCATTTGGATCGAAGCCGATAACTCTCAGGCTTGTTGGTTTGACACCGCCTAATTGTTGAGCATTGATATTGGTGACGTAGAGGGGAATTGTCTTGCTAACACCTTCAATGCCTAGAGCTTGATAAAGAAGGGATTGGGGAAATTGTTGATAGCTGCCACTATTAACAGTTGCAGGATTGATTAATATGAGGTCCGTTTCAAGGGCTTGGTAGAACGTTGTTGCGCTTCTGAGCAGCCCAGATTGGAATCCCAATTGCATGAACATCAAAAGGGCAGCAAAGCCAATCCCTGTAACCGCAACTAAGTAACGTACTGGTTGTCTTTTAAGTTGTAGCCAAGCTAAGGGAAGATCGTGCAGGTTAATCAAAGCACTAAGCCTACGGACGCTTTTCATGAGTCGAAGCGAACAGTGACATTCAAGCCACTTAATCTGGTGATGTCAAACTGAGATGAATTTTGCAAATCAAGTTTGACAAGAACAACTCTTGCGTTGACATCATTGTTAGATGAGATTGAAAAGAGATCGCGGTCTGAAACTTGGCCAATAACTGAATTCAAATTTGCTTTTAGAGTTCCCTTGAAACCCCCTGTTTCGGCTGTAATCGAAGCACCTTGGCCTGGCTTAAGTTTATTAACATCTGTCTGAAAAACTTGCGCCCAGACTTGCATTTTGTCTGTTTTGCCGATAAGTGCAATGCCTTCGTCAGTCGCTTTCATCCCTGGAAAGCTATAAATGCGAATCAGTCTTCCATTGATTGGGGAGCGAACTTGGCCTGTGTTGAGTTGACTTTGCGCTTTGGTTAGTTCTGCTTTAGCAGCCTGGATATCTGCTCTCTTTTCGATGATTTTGGCCGTAGTTTTTGCTAGCTCTTCTTCTGAAATGGCGCCACCTTTAAACAGTTCCCTCCCTCGGCTTTGACTCACTTCCAGGAAAGGCAAAAGCGCCCTTGTGGATTTGAGTTTTGATTCGGCTTGGTTCACTGATGAACTGAGCTCAGGAAAATTACTCAATCTGGCCAAGACTTGCCCTTCGCGAATAGCCTCACCCTCTTTCGCAAACCATTGCTCTACAACCTCGCTACCGCTGCTTCCAGACGGGATTGCAAGTGGGATGAGCCCTCCTTCGGGGGTCAGCCTGCCCAAGGCGGTGACCTGGCGCGTTAAGGGTTGAACCACCTTGGGTTCTGGTTTGGGGCGAAAAACTCCCCATGCGCCAATCCCTAGCCCCAGTAGCAGTGCGAAGGTTGCTGCCTTGCGCAGCTTTGGTCTTCCTGACGTCTCTGGCATCCTTGCTATGTCAGGCCGCGAATTCGCTTCACATTAAATGATTCCGCGATAATATGACCGGAGTCTTGTTCAGTATGAATTGTGGAGCGGATCAAATTCCCAGAGGGTGACTATATCTACAGACAAGAAGATCCAAGCGACTCCATCTATGTGGTGAGGTCCGGGCGCGTCAATCTCACCACGGTTTATCCAGAAACTGGCGAGGGGATTGATTCAACGCACGGGCCTGGTCATGTGTTTGGCGAAGTCGAGGTTATTGATGGTCGTGCCCGCGACTCGAGTGCAAGAGCTGCTACTCCCACTCAAGTAATGGTGATACCTAAGACGGAATTGTTGGAATTGCTTTATGTTAATCCCGAAAAAAGTTTAGTTCTAGGCAAGGGTTCTTTTGATCGATTAAAAGAATTGTTTGATAACTCATCACTTGATTCTGATTTAGCTCGACTGCGCGAAGAAATGCAGGTCAGTATTCGTGAAGCCGTTGTTGCACACGAGTCGAGAGTTGTTAAAAGCCATAATGGAATGGCTGCAATTGCAGTTCCGATTATTCTTCTTGTTATCCTTGCCGCTGGATCCTATTGGTTCTTCCATCGCGCTTGATCACAATTAACACATTCGCTATCGACTCATGAGACAAAATCCCAGTGAATCAGAAAAGCTTGAATCGTTTGATCGTTTCAGGGAAGAAATGGCTAAAGATGTTGATGAAGGAGTAGATGATCATGAGTCCAAAATGACAAAAATGGGTTTTATGTTTTTAGGCATTTTTGTGGGCGTTATTGCTCTTGCTGCCTTTCTCCCATAAAAATACCGGACCTTTCGTCCGGTATTAAAAAATGAATGAGCTGTTAAAATTACTTTGCTATTAAATTAGCTGAAATATATTTTATACAGAGGTTTTTTGGTCTGCTAGTAAATCTTTTAGTTTTGATAATTCTCCGGCCCAGCGTGGGTCTGGTGCTGATTCGGCTTTAGCGTCGCTGTGAACCACTTTGT
>ERZ887830.1699-NODE-1699-length-12079-cov-53.651613_pt1 | contig 12079 bp, 7 predicted proteins | sample MGYA00521101_ERZ887830 | MGnify/ENA primary metagenome ERZ887830 (study PRJEB32303, sample SAMEA104408592) | aquatic metagenome | biome: Marine water; feature: Pelagic; material: water | place: Baltic Sea | collected 2014-06-05T16:38:00 | depth 1,762 m ...
GATTAAGTTCTGTCAATTCGAGTGAATTTTGCGATTGAAATGAGTAAAATTTGTACTTCGACACGGTTCGAGAGCCTCGCCGAACGAAGCTCAGCAGTGCAATCGAGAATAAGCCAAGTAGCACTATCAAGAAAAAAGAATTTGGTTTTTGAATTCGTTCTCGATGTTTTGATATGCTCAACACGGGTTACAATTTTCTGTCGAAAATCACCTGTCTGCCGACAAGGCAGGCTCGAACTGACATATTTGTGTAACCTTACTCTAAAATGCACAACGGGTTAAATTAAACAAGAACTTTTCCAATTAGAAAAAGATGCGGTTAAAGAGCAATCCTTATTAAGAAAATCCTATCAAAATCAGTATATTTATTCAAATTTTTTCTATGTCTTACGGTTTTATGCGTTTTATTGTTGTTTTATTAGGTACACTTAGTTCTGTTACTGTCTTTGGCCAGCAGTTAAGCCTTGACCTACCAGAGAACAATGGCATGTCTTCTGAGCGATTATCAAATATCAATACTGTTTTTTCTGACTATGTGACGGAAGGAAAATTACCTGGCGCCGTTGTTTTAGCTGCTAGGAATGGAAAGATTGTATATCATCAGGCCATCGGCATGAGCGATATGGAGCAAAAAACCTCCATGCAAACGGATAATATCTTTAGGATAGCTTCCCAAACAAAGGCAATCGTTAGTGTTGGCATCATGATATTGCAAGAAGAAGGGAAGCTTTTGATTTCAGACCCACTATCTAACTATATTCCAGAATTTAAAGAAACTACTGTAGCCGTAAAATCAACTGAAGGTGACTACATAGTGGAAAAAGCAAAAAGGGAAATCAAACTTCGTGACTTGCTTACGCACACAGCAGGCATTGATTATGGATATGGTTTGGCTTCAGAAGAATGGAAAAAAGCAGAAATGCAAGGCTGGTATTTTGCGCATCGCAATGAACCTATTTTAGAAACGATTAAAAGAATGGCTAAGCTTCCAATGGCGGCCCACCCTGGAGAACGTTATGTTTATGGATATAGCACCGATATCCTTGGAGCTGTAATTGAGGTTGTTTCGGGCCAACCACTGGACGTCTTTCTAAAAGAACGCATACTGGATCCCTTAGGTATGTTAGATACGCATTTTTATTTACCTGAGTCAAAGGCTTCAAGACTGAGCGTTGTCTATAGCCAATGTGACAACAAACTTTTAAGAGCTGCTGAAGATGGCGCGCCCCAATTTAAATGGGATGACAAAGAAAAATGTACTGGAAACAATCAAACACAGGGACATTATTTAAACGGTCCACGGGTGAGCTTTTCGGGTGGTGCAGGCTTGTTAAGCACTTCTACCGATTATGCCATTTTTCTTCAAATGATGCTCAACAATGGTGTGTATGATGGCACGCGAATATTATCTAGAAAATCTGTTGAACTCATGACCGCCAACCATTTGGATGGAGATCACTACAAAGACGTGAAGTTCCCATGGGATTGGGGTGTTGGTTTTGGATTAGGATTTTCCGTTACAACAGATGCAGGTGATCGCGGTGTACTGGGTAGTGAAGGAGAATACGGATGGGGTGGCGCTTACCACTCATCTTATTGGGTAGACCCCAACGAAAACCTAGTTGTGGTGTATTTTACACAAGTTGCCCCCATCAATTTAGATGATCACCAAAAACTACGAAATTTGATTTACCAGGCTATAGTGGACTAAAATATTTTAGCGCACTACTTCAATGGCCTTTCCGCCTTTGTTATTATTGTCAAATGCACGAAGTATTACTTTCGCATCAGTAGCTACCGCAACTGGTTTGTCATAAGCTTTATCGTTTGCGGTGGGCAAGGAGCCATCTGTCGAATAGCGTACTTTAATGCCTGGAAATTGTGTGCGAACAAATAAGGTGTCATTTGCAATAACACCACCTGGTTTTGGAAGGTGGATGTTTAAATCTTTAAACTGATGATTTAAAAAGGGAATGGCCCGTTGCCCCAAGTTATTCACAAACAAATTCCACTCTTCAAACATAGGTGCTTTTTGTTGTTCTGCTGGTAGACTTATCCAAGTTGGACGACTTGCCCAAGCACGTTCGGCAAACACCAACATATTTGGCAATAGCATTTCATTTAAAATATGTTCAGTCCGAATAGTTTCGCCAAACAACTGACTTTGTATTCCAATCAGATTGCTGCGTTTATCGGGGTCTAATGTTACTTTGGTTGCAATATATTCTTCTGATAACTGATGCTTTTCGTTAAGCGTCGTATTGGCGAAGATGTTTTCTGGATCAATGGCCCACGTATCAAAGTAATCCACATAACCAGACCAATTTAACCCATGACTTTCCATATCGCGATCATCCGCCATATCAAAATAAAAAGCCGAGGAATTACTCATCACTGTTTTGAAGCCCAAATTGGCAAATTTGTAGTTCATATCCTCTCTACCGCCACCCCAAATGTTGTTCCAGACATAGGGAATGACCTCATAGTTGTATCGCTCCTCTTTTATCAAGGTCTCAGATTGACTCTGTTCGGAATGTTTTAAAAGAAAGTCTTCCCAACCAGAAAGCACAATACCGTGCTTGTTTAAAATACCTTTAAGACGGAAAATATTGGCATCATACAAATCACTAAGTGTACGCTTATCTGAAATTTTATCCACGCATAGCGGTGATGCTTGCCAAACGCCGTAGGGTAATTCATCTGCACCAATGCTAAACTGCGTTAGCTTTACGTTTGCGCCAGCGTACATGCCCACTACTTCGTCAACAACCTTTTCAAAAAAGGCATACGCACTCTCACGGCAAATATTTATGGCGTTATCATTATATAATTGTGCAGAGCGATAAACGCTTTTGTCCTCAGGATCCATTAATGCGAACTCCTCTGCTGCAGCCTCATTTCCTGCCGCTAAAAAGCGTTGTCGTCTGGCCTCCATGGAAACTACGGCAGCGCGTGCATGTGATGGAAAGCTAATCTGGGGAATGACGGTCACGTTACGCACTCTTGCATATTGTAGTAGGTCAATAAAATCTTGTTGGCTTAAAAATCCATTGCCTGTTTCACCTCCATCAGCACCAGATCCATACATGGGGATTAGCCTGTCCTGTTCGTCTTTGGTGTAACCTCGCTTGGCACCAACTTCTGTCAGTTCGGGAAGTCCAGGAATTTCCAAGCGCCAACCCTCGTCATCGGTAAGTTTTAAATCCAAGTAATTGAGTTTGTATATGGACATTAAATCCACAAGCTGTTTTATCTTATCTAAGCCGTAAAAGTTCCGTGATATATCCAGTAAAAACCCCCTGTATGCAAAGCGTGGGGCATCTTCTATATCAACTAGCGGCAAACGATTGGAACCTATTTGCGCAGCAACATCAATTTGAACAAGCGATTGAATGGCATACACCATACCGCCATAAGTGTTTGCACCTATTCTTATTTTTTGTTTGTCAATACGAAGCTGGTAGGCTTCATCTCCTAAGCTCGAAGCTTGGTCTATGATCAAATTTGCATCAGCAATAGTATCCACCCATTGAATGTCTTTGGCAGTTTGCGCCAATAATTGTTCCAGGTCTTGTTGATGAGCTGAAAAAAATGGCGACAGATAAATTTGCCAATGAGGATCAGCTGGTCTATCATTAGTTGATACAGTTAGTTGTTTTGGTGTTGGAATGATTAGGGGTAGCTTTTCTTTGGAAATCAAGGAAACAGCTGCGAGTTTGTCATAGCGTGTTTTGGAAGTAGGCAGATTTAAATCCTCCAACCCTTTTGCATACTGCCATTCAACCGTTGTTTTTACATTGTATAGGTTTTCGTTTTGAACCAAAAATGCACCAAAGGGTCCCAAGGCCAATCGAGACATAATACCATCTTTGACTACATCAAAATGCAATTGTTCACCTGCCTTTAAAGCCCAACCCTCCCCAAAATTCAATTTGAAATAAGAGTTGCCGTTTATCCATGTAAAATCTACGCCCGGAGGTAAACTTTCGGGCATTACTTTCCCAATGATTTGATTCCAATGAAGTGACCACTGCGAAGGTTCAAAGGCTGTTGTGGTTTGGTTGTCAATGGTTATGCGAACATCCATCTGTCCTTTTTCTACATCAAATGCATTGATGGTATATGTCAGATGAATGACATCTTCTTTGTTGTTGGCGATAAAATATGCAGCAAAGCCCATGCTTAGCAATGCTAGGCCAGTAATAAACCTTGATTTTAGCTTTAAGAGACGCATCTTGTTTTTGCGTATTTATTGTAAATATAGCTTGACTTAAATAAAGTATGTCTGGGCTTGCGCTAATTGCCTAAGGCCATGGGGCAATTAGGGATAATAACGCACAAAGCCTTCAACAGCTTCGTATTCAGGCAATCCTAATAAATTGTATTCTTTTGCTGTTTTCCGATTTCTTTGTTCTGATCGTTGCCAAAACTCTCTCTCGTCTGGACCTGGGAACATGGCTTTGTCTTTTTGAGACTGATGTTTGAAAATAGCACGTCTTTTCTTTATCAAATCGGCAGGGGATAGGGGTACTGCCATTTCAATATCTGACACTTCCCATTCTTGCCATGCGCCTCTGTAGAGCCATATCTCACAATTGTTGACCCACGCTTTTTTGTCTTTGATGAGTTGGTCAAGGGTGTCGAATAGAATTTGCAAACAAACCCTGTGCGTTCCATGTGGATCGGACAGATCGCCGGCAGCAAATATTTTCTCTGGTTTGATTTTATCTAAAAGTGTATAAGTCAAATCTATGTCGGCTTGTGTATGCGGGTTTTTCTTTACGGCACCAGTTTCGTAAAAGGGAAGGTTCATGAAGTGCCCTTTTTCTTCGTCTACGCCACAGACACGACATGCGGCCAAGGCCTCACCTTTTCTAATAAATGCTTTTAGGTCTTGTATTTTTTTTAAATCGGGTTGTCCTTCTTTTTTATTTTTGAAAAACGCTTTCGTTTGTGTGAATTCCGCTTTAACTGCTTTGTCATCTGGATTTGCATCGATGCAAAACTGTAAAAAACGCAAAACATCATCGTCATGGACTGCGATATTTCCAGAAGTTTGATAGGCAACGTGAACATCAAATCCGTTATCTACCAACTGGATTAGGGTGCCACCCATTGAAATAACATCATCGTCTGGGTGTGGGCTAAAGACAACAGCCTTAGCATTTTTAGTGTTGGCAGTATTTGATCGCCATAAGTCAAAAGCACTGTAGAGTGATTCGTATACTTGTGTGATTCTTTGCTTTAAATCAAAATGCGGGTCGTAAAATAACTCTGCCAGATGATTTTGCATAAAATCATTTTTGGTAAGCTTTAAAATCGACTTACTTGTTTTGTGGGACAACCAAATGACCGCTTTTCTAATAAGCTTCGTGTCCCAAACACATGGCCCAACCAACCAAGGTGTTTTTTCTCTCGTTAGTTCAGAGGCAGCTGCTTTATCGAGTATAAATTTGCAGTTGCTGTGTTTTTGTAGTAGGGTTGCAGGTATCTGAGTTGTTACACTGCCTTCTACTACCTTTTTAATGATAGAAACTTTGCTTTCTCCCCAAGCCAATAGCAATATTTCTTTAGATTGCATGATTGTTTTCATGCCCATGGTAATGGCTTGTGTGGGTACATTTTTTTCTCCAAAGAAACCACTTGATGCGTCTTTACGGGTTAAAGGGTCGAGCCACACCAATCGGGTTTTGCTTTCAAAAGAAGAATCAGGTTCATTAAAGCCAATATGACCTGTTCTACCAATACCTAAAAGTTGCAGGTCAATTCCGCCTAGTGTCGCTATTTTTTCTTCGTAATCGGCACAATAAGCATCAATTTTTTCTACTGGTAAAGTGCCATCGGGAATATGTATTTGTGCTTTTGGAATGTCAATTTCATCAAATAGGTTTTGATGCATAAACTGCACATAAGAATGTATGGAGCTGCTGTCCATTGGAAAGTATTCATCTAAATTAAAGGTATAGACGTTTTTAAAGCTGACCGTACCATTTTTATAGGCTTGAATAAGGTTTCTGTAGACCTTAATGGGCGTAGATCCCGTCGCCAACCCCAGTACAAAAGCCTCTCCTCTTTTTGTTTTTTGATTAATCTTTTCGATGATATGGTCTGAAACAGCTTTGCTAGCGATATCGCTGTCGTTGTATATTTTGGCTTCTATATGCTCTCTGGTTGCATCAAAATCTTGTTTTACAATGTTTTTTAAGCCGCTTGTTAATTCCATCATTTGGTTTAGTTGTTCTAAAATGCAGCTAAATGCATTTATTTTCAAACTTATGCTATATTTTGCAAACCTGCAATTCTATTTAATGGAAAATATTTTTTAAATTGAAAATCTTAAACTAAACTACATGCTAAAAGAAGAACGTCACCAAAAAATATTAAATGAAGTATCTCTTCGTAATAGGGTGCTTTTAAATGATATAGCAGAACATTTAGACGTGTCAGTAGATACGGTTCGGCGTGATGTAAAAGAACTTGACAAAAAACAGCTTCTTAAAAAAGTGCACGGTGGTGCCATTTCATTGGGCTTTACTTCGAACAAAAACTCTGTAGAGGTATATGATATTGATGAAAAGCAACTTATTGCACGTAAAGCTGTAGGCCAAATTCAGGACGGCTCTGCCATTTTTATAGACGGCGGCACTACTTGTATGGAGCTTGCTAAAGCAATTCCAAATAACAAGAAGATTACTTGCTTCACCCTTAGTTTACACATAGCCATGGAGCTGGTGCATAAGGAGGGTGTGGATTTAATTTTTATTGGCGGCAAGGTTTCTAAGGTCTCTCACATGAGTATTAGTGCAGGTGCTATTAATGAATTATCGCAGATTACTTTTGACCAAAGCTTTATCGGGACAGGTTATATTGACGCTGTTCACGGACTTAGTGAGTTTGACTGGGAAGTGGTTCAGATTAAGCGCGCCATTATTAAGGCATCAAAAAAGACAACCTTGTTGTGCACCTCCAAAAAATTTAATTCACAACAAAAATATAAATGTGTTAATGTGAATGCGATAACAACTATAGTTACCGAGTTGGAACCCAAAGACAAACTTTTTGAGCCCTTTAAGTCATTAAATATTAATTTGGTTTAAACTTTTCTTCGTTATAACCGAAAATATCTTACAATTCTTACTGCTGTTTTTTTATTTTTTTTGCTGTTAGTTGCAATTTAATGCTTATTTACTATATTTACGACATAATAATCATTAATAAAACAAACTATGTTGTTTAAAAATTCAATTTTAATACTGTTTATTTCGTTAAGCAGTATTCTTGTTGCGCAAAAGACGGTAACAGGAAACGTTAGTTCTGCTGACGGACCATTGCCTGGTGCAACAGTCGCTGTTAAAGCCAGCGCTACGGGCACAACCACAGATTTTGATGGAAATTTTTCAATTGCCGTTGCTGATCAAGATGTTTTGGTAGTATCTTATGTTGGTTTCGCAACCCAAGAAATTAGTGTAGCCGATGCTACAGATTTTAACATTATGATGCAAGCTGATCAACTCCTAGACGAAGTTGTAATTACGGCTTTGGGTATTTCTCGTGAAAAAAAATCGCTAGGATATTCAATAACTGAAGTTACGGGAGATAATGTTAATACTATTAAAGACAATAACCTAGCAAGCTCACTTACAGGTAAAGTTGCCGGATTACAGATATCATCAGCAGGGTCTTTAGGATCTGCTTCGAGGATTACAATCCGAGGTAACAATTCTTTAGGAGGTAATTCTCAGGCACTTATTGTTGTAGACGGTATGCCTATCAACGCTTCATTACCATTAAGTAATGATGGTAATCAAAGAGAGACTGGGTCTAATAACAGCGGTGGTTCTGCTAGTTTTGAGCCCAGTATTGCGGGTGGAGGTATTTCGGATATTAATCCCGATGATGTTGAATCTATATCTGTACTTAAAGGACCTGCAGCCTCTGCACTTTATGGTTCAAGAGCAGGTAATGGTGTAATACTTATCACCACAAAAAAAGGGTCACGATCTGATAAGTTAGGAGTAACACTAAAAACAAACTTATATGTTGATAATCCTATGTTTTTACCGGATTTTCAAAATCAATATGGTCAAGGTTCTTTAGGTGCTGCAAATTTAGCTCGTTCTGCCGGAAGCTGGTCATCAGATTCATGGGGTGGTAAATTAGACGGTTCTCAACAACCATACTATGATGGGTCTTCTAAAGCTTATAGCGCACAAACTAATAATGTTGAAGACTTTTTTAGATCTGGAGTAAGAAATATAACATCTCTATCTATCGATAAAGGATCTGAAGCTGGTTCTATACGATTTTCCTACACCAATAACTCATCTGAGTCAATTGTACAGGGATCTGATTTAAACAGCCACAATTTTAATTTAAGAGCAATAGCTAATCTTTCTGATAAATTAACTGTTGACACTAAAGCTACCTACTTTACACAGGAAGTCCTTGGTAGAGCATCTACGATTGGAGCTCAAGGTTTTATTGGTAATTTATATATGATGCCTAGGAACGTTGCGATCGATGATTTGCGTAATTATCAAGCAGCAAACCCTGGAACACCTGCTGAATTTGCAGTTATTTCTTATGGAGACCAAACCGGAAATCCTTTCTGGCAATCTCAACATGATGAGAGCAATGTTCGTAGAAATCGATTTTTAGGATACGCTAAGATAAATTATGCATTTACTGATTGGCTCAATGCCTTTGTTCGTGTAGGTGCTGATGTCACAAACGTAAGAGACAGAGACCTTAAAAAACCAGGACACCACTTTCAAACTACTGGTGGATTGCTTCTTCAAGAAAGTCAATTTGTTGAGTTAAACTCTGAATTTTTGGTAACTGCAAATCATAAGTTTACAGATAAACTAGACGTTATAGCCAATGTAGGTGGTAACTTATCTAAAAGAAGTTCTGAAGGAATGATGCTTTTTGGTTCTGATTTTAAAATTCCAACTAAATTTTTCTTATCGAATCTAAATCTAGTTAATGCTCCAGTAGAATCACCACTGGCCATTAAAAAAGTAAACTCTGCATACGGAGCTGTAAATTTAGCTTATGATAACTTCTTGTATTTAGATGGATCTGTCCGTAATGACTGGTCATCTACTTTAAGTGAAGACAATAGATCATATATGTATAGTTCTTTTAGTTTATCTGCCATTTTAAATAGATTTATTGATCCAGAGCAGAATTTTTTCAATCTTGTTAAAGTTCGTGCTAGTATAGCTGAAGTAGGTAATGACACTGACGTATATCAGCTTGGCCAAACATATAATGTTCCTGGTCAAGGTTACCTTGGGCTAACAACATTAAGTAACTCACCTGTTAAATTAAATCCAGATTTAAAGCCTGAAACAGTAACTTCTAACGAATTTGGGTTAGAATTAAGTATGCTAAGTAATAAACTTACTTTAGATGTAACTGTTTATAATATGGAAACTACAGACTTAATTTTTGATGTTCCAGTACCAGCATCTACAGGATTTTTGTTTAATAGGACAAACATTGGTAAAGTTTCTAATAAAGGTCTGGAGATTGCACTTGGTGCAACTTTGATGGAAACAAATAATCTATCTTGGGATACTTCACTTTTTTATTCAAGTAATGATAATAAAGTTGAAGAATTAGTAGATGGACTTGATACTTTTGTATACAATGAATCAAGTGATGGTAACATAAAAGTATCGGCAACTGTAGGCGGAAGTATTGGTGATCTATACGGTAGAGTACTTACTGGCGAAACTGACGCAAGCGGTATACCTCTTTTTTCAGGTCCAACAGAAAAGTTAGGAAATGCTCAACCTGATTTCTTAGCAGGATGGTCAAATACCATCAGGTATAAAGATTTCTCGATGAGTTTTTTAATTGATGCTCGTGTAGGTGGTCAAATTTATTCACAAACATCTTCTAGTTTAGACATACGCGGTGTGTCAGAAAGAAGTTTACAATACCGTGATGGAATAACAGTAAGTGGAACTAACTCAGCAACAGGCGCTGCTAACAATGTAGAAATTAGTGGGCAAGACTACTGGACGGCAATGGGTGAAGTTTCTAGCGAATACATTTATGACCAAGATAATGTTAGACTTAGAGAATTGTCTATTGGTTATAATGTTCCCGGAGTAGAAAAAATAGGTCTTCAAAGCGCAAACATTCAATTGGTGGGCAGAAACTTATTCTTCTTTTCTAAGAGTGCTGATGATATTGACCCTGAAACTATGTTAGGTACATCAATTGGTGTACAAGGTATTTCACAGTTTGCAATGCCAACATTAAGAAGTATGGGCCTGAATTTAACTTTGAATTTTTAATATAAATATTTTACAAAATGAAAAATAAAATTTTAATAATCTGTAGTAGTTTTTTAATAGCTACTATGCTGTCTTGTACAGATGACTTTAATGAAATAAATACACAACCTGATGCTCTTTCTACGGATGATATCAGTGCCAAGTTTTTTGTTACAAATATTCAACAAAAGCTTTTAAGACCTACATTGATTCCATTATGGTTTGGAGATGTGATACAACCTGATCAATTTTCTGGTCAAACAGCTAATGGTTGGGCTGGATCTGATTGGGATGGTGATTTAGGATGGTTATACAACAGCACTTATCAAGATTTAGGTTGTTGGGATTGGCTTGCTGGATACAACAGTGATTTAACTTCTTACATGAACAATGTAAAACCAGGTGGAACATTAGAAGATGAGATGTATTATGCCCTTGGACTTGTAATGAAAGGTTTTTATTACCAACAATACACTGAAGCCTTTGGAATGATACCATTTACAGAAGCGTCTGATCCAAATATAACTTTGCCTAAGTATGACGATCAGCTTACCATATATAAAGGTATAATTGCTGATCTAGATGAGGCTATTGCTATAATTGGAAGTGGTACAGAAGCTGGTAGTGGATTTGGTATACTTCGTGAAAATGATGTAATATTTGGCGGAGATATGCAAAAATGGAAACAACTTGCAAATAGTCTAAAGCTAAGAATAGCTCTTAGAGCTCACGACGGAGTAGGTGAAGATTTTTCTGCTACTGCTGCAACTGAAGCAATTGCATCAGGTGTATTAGCTGATCTTGATGCTATGTTTGAAGGCTATGCTGATGAAACAAATATATGGGGAGGTTCTTCTTCTTATGGAGATGTTTGGCATAATTTTGCTGGTAGTCAATGGAAAACAACTGAGGCGCTAATAAATATTCTCAAAACTAGTGACGATCCAAGATTATCTAAAATGACGAAACCTGCTGTAGGTGGAACAATGACAATAACGAAGCCAGTTGCTGGTCAAGGAGTTGCTCTAATAGATACTCATGTTGCTTACGTTAAAAGTATGCTTGATCTCTCTGGACTTATTTTAGACACAGACTATACATGGGTAGAAACTGCAACTGATTTGACTATAACCATGCCAGAAAATACTAATTTTATTGGGATGCCCTCAAGGTTAAGCGGAAAGCTTAAAGCATATATGCCAGATTATATGTTTTCTGACCCAGCTGATATAATAACGCAAAAAACAAATGAAGGTAAGCCGTTATTTCCAACAGTTTTGATGACATCTGCTGATTCACATTTTATGATTGCAGAGGCGATTGTTAAAGGACTTGCAACTGGTGATGCAGACACGTACTATCAATTAGGTCTAGAAAAAGCCATGGCTATTTGGGATACAGCTCCTACTTCTGAATTTTCAGCAGCTAACATGGGTTCATTAGCTGGTTCAACTGATGAAGAAAAGCTTGAGAAAATAGCAACGCAACGCTGGTTAGTTAATTACACCAACGGATACGAAGGTTGGTCTATTGTTAGAGATACTGGTTATCCCACTGCGTGTGTAATTACATCTGATAATAACGACATAGTAAGTTTTGGTGGTGAAAATAATGGCTTACAGATTCAAAGATTAAAATACGGTACTGGCACTTATAGTTCAAACGGAGCTAATGTTAATGCTGCTGTTTCTGCTCAAGGTGCTGACAATATGACAACCAAATTATGGTTTGCTAAATAAACATACTTTTTATTAGTTTTAAATATGTTTAGTAAAGAGGCCTGCGAAAGC
>ERZ887830.1700-NODE-1700-length-12079-cov-9.839571_pt1 | contig 12079 bp, 10 predicted proteins | sample MGYA00521101_ERZ887830 | MGnify/ENA primary metagenome ERZ887830 (study PRJEB32303, sample SAMEA104408592) | aquatic metagenome | biome: Marine water; feature: Pelagic; material: water | place: Baltic Sea | collected 2014-06-05T16:38:00 | depth 1,762 m ...
AAATTTTTTGTCATCCAAGACATGCTACTGAAGTTTGGGATGCTGTGATGGAAGCTGGTAAGGAATTTCAAATTTTGCCTATGGGGTTAGATGCTTTGGATTTAGTAAGAATTGAAGCTGGACTTATTTTTGCAAATTATGAATTTGATGATCAAACCGATCCATTTGAGGCGGGTATTAGTTTTACAGTGCCCTTAAAATCTAAAGAGGATGATTTTATTGGCAAAAATAACTTAATTAAAAGAAAAGCAAGTCCGCAAAGAACTTTAGTTGGTCTTGAGATTGATGGTAATGAACTGTGTGGACATGGAGATTGCGTTCATGAGGTTGGTGGAAGAGCTCAAATAGGTACCATTACAAGTGGGATGAAATCGCCAACATTAAAAAAAATGATAGCTTTATGTAAAATGGATATTAACTATTCTGCTATTGATACAGAAGTTGAAATTGGTAAGTTAGATGGACATCAAAAAAGAATTAAAGCGAAAGTGGTGAAATTTCCTTTTTATGATCCTGATAAATCAAGAGTTAAAGCTTAAATACTAATTTATAAATCTGAATTTATTTCCAAAATACTATCGGAATCATTGAATTAATTCATCCAAAAAAAAATAATTTACATGCTTTTTGTTTTTAATATTTTTATCTTATGGTTAGTAAATCAAAAACAAAGATAAATTTTTGCTCTCAAAAGATAGAAAAAAAAATAGAAGAGTCTTATATTTCCTCTTTTATTGACAGATTCAATTTAGTACACCAAGTGAATCTTCATAAGAATTATAAGTATAAATCTTGGATGGAAGAAACAACTAGAATTAAAAGTAAAAACTAAAATATATTTTTAATTCTTCATGTACGATTCATAAGAGTCATCCAATTCATCAAGCCAAGGCGTGTGATGGGCTGGAGCTTTATTGCCAGTCATAAGTGACTTATAGGACTTATTTCTGTAACCCATTATATCATTATGTTTATCGTGTTCCCATTCCATAAATAGCTTATTAACACCTTCAATATCAAAAGTAGGATAGTCAGTAGCCTCCATTAACTCTTTTGTATAATCACCTTGGAACCAGATCATATCTTCGTCACTTTCAAGTTTTTCTTCTCTATTCTTCCAATCCTGATTATTTTTAAGCATTTCATTTTTATTGGGGAGATTAATTTTTCCCATCATGTAATCTCTTGCATACCAAGCCTGCACATCAAACATATTAAAAGTATAAAATTGATCCTGCATTCCAAGGTACATCATTTTTGGATTATCTACCCAGAAAATACCTTTATAAATTCCCAAAGGCCATAAGCAGTTATTAGTTTTCAATTTTAAATCATCGGTAAGAAAAGGAAAGTGATGTAAATAACCAGTGCATAAAATAATAGCATCTACAACTCGAGTAGAACCATCAATGAAATGAATCTTATTTCCTTCTTCAATTTTATTTATTAATGGAACTTGAGAAAAATTTTCAGGCCAATGAAAACCTGTAGGATTGGTTCTGTAGCTTATAGTTACGGATTTTGCTCCATACTTATAACATTGAGAGGCAATATCTTCTGCAGAGTAACTTGTACCAACAATTAAAAGATCTTTATCTTTAAACTCTAATGCATCTCTAAAATCATGTGCATGCATAACACGCCCACCAAATTTATCTAACCCGTCAAAGCTAGGTACATTCGGCGTTGAAAAATGACCACTAGCACATACAACAAAATCAAATTCATCGACGTTCACTTTGTCGTTTTTTAGATCATGAGAAGTAATTGTAAAATTATTTTTTTCTTCATTGAACACCACACTTCTCACAGGAGTTCTGAATTTAATTTTATCTCTAAAATTAGACTTTGCTAATCTTCCTTGAATATAATCCAGCATAACAGCTCTAGGAGGGTAAGAGGCTATAGGTTTTCCAAAATGCTCTTCGAAACTGTAATCAGCAAATTCTAGACACTCTTTAGGGCCATTAGACCAGAGGTATCTGTACATACTGCAATGCACAGGTTCACCAAATTCATCAGTTCCAGTTCTCCAAGTATAATTCCATAGTCCTCCCCAGTCTTCTTGTTTTTCAAAACAAACAACTTCTGGAATTTTATCCCCATTTTTTTCAGCTGATTCGAATGCTCTCAATTGTGCTAAGCCACTGGGTCCTGCTCCTATAATTGCTATTTTTGTCATTTCCTACTCCTTTAATTTCAAAAAAGATATTATTAGATAAACATATCTTAAACAAATAGAATATTTTGAGTTGATTTTACTATGACAATTCTTACATTTAATCGTGTTCCATAATATGAAACATGGTAATAAAAGAATCAAAATTGATCTATATATTTTTAAAAAAAGAATAATTATACAATGCAAAAATATTCAGTATTTAGTCTAATCAAAAACGCTTTTTCCGATCACCAGAATTGGGATTTAGCATGGAAAGACCCTCACCCCAAGAAAGAATATGATGTGATAATAATAGGTGGCGGTGGCCATGGATTAGCTACTGCTTATTACTTAGCAAAAGAACATAACATTACCAATGTTGCAGTGATTGAAAAAGGTTGGATTGGTGGAGGTAATGTAGGCCGTAATACTACCATATTAAGATCAAACTATATGTTTGATGCAAATGCTCATTTCTATGAATTAGGAATGAAGTTATGGGAAAATTTAAGTCAAGAATTAAACTATAACGTAATGTACTCTCCTAGAGGAATTATTAATTTAGCACACACCGATGGTCAGTTAAATGCCTTTGCAAGAAGAGGTAATTCAATGAGATTAAATGGCATCGACGCCATTCTTCTTAACAGAGAAGAAGTGAGAAAAATGATTCCCTTTGCTGATTTTTCTGAAACATGCCGCTTTCCAATTGTTGGGGGCTTAATGCAGCCAAGGGGTGGTACTGCACGTCATGATGCAGTTGCTTGGGGTTATGCGAGACAAGCTGATGCAATGGGAGTTGATATTATTCAAAATTGTGAAGTCACAGGATTTGATGTTGAAAATGGAAAAATTTCTGGAGTGAGAACCTCAAGAGGAGATATTAAAGCTAAAAAAGTTGGTTTATGTGTTGCAGGTAGCACTACTTTACTTGCTGACAAACTAAACATGAGATTACCAATTGAAGCTCATGTTTTACAAGCTTGTGTTTCTGAGCCAGTGAAACCGCTTCTTCATAATGTTGTCACTTTTGGAGCTGGACACTTTTACTGCAGTCAATCAGACAAAGGTGAGATGGTAATGGGTGGTGATTTAGACGGTTATAATAGTTATGCTCAAAGAGGAAATTTACCAATGATACAGCATGTATTATCTGGAGGATTAGCTGTATTTCCAAACTTCAGTAGATTAAAGATGTTAAGAAGTTGGGGTGGTATAATGGATATGTCAATGGATGGAACTCCCATTATTGACAAAACGCACATTGATGGTGTTTACCTAAACTGCGGTTGGTGTTATGGAGGATTTAAAGCAACTCCTTGTTCTGGTTTCGTCTTTGCCCATACTATTGCTAAAAATGAACCTCATGAATTAAATGAACCTTTCAATTTAGAGAGATTCCATACCGGTAATATTCTCGATGAAAAGGGTGTCGGTCCAAAACCTTGGATAGGCTAGTTTATGTTAGAAATTAAATGCCCTCATTGTGGTAAGAGATCACAAAATGAATTTGCTTATGGCGGTGATGCAACTATTAAAAGACCTAAGTTAGGTGAAGAAGTTTCTACAAAAGATTGGGATGACTTTGTTTATTTCAGAGATAATCCTAGAGGAAAGCACCAGGAATTTTGGCACCATGTATCAGGATGCAGACAATGGTTCAAAGCTTTAAGAGATACTGCTACCCACGAAATTTTTAATACAGCAAAATTAGACGAGGAATTATAAATACTATGACTGGAAATTTCAGAACACAATCAGATAACAATTTAATTAATAAAAATAAAGTAGTTAACTTCACTTTTAATGGTGAGTCCTATCAAGGGTTTGATGGAGACACTCTTGCTTCCGCCTTAATAGCTAATGGTGTTCATTTGGTTGGTAGGAGTTTTAAGTATCATAGACCTAGAGGTTTTTTAGGAGTTGGTGTTGAAGAGCCTAATGCAATGGTTCAGCTTCATGAAGGTGATAAATCTGAGCCAAATATAATGGCAACTGAAGTGGAAATAATTGAAGGTCTCAAAGCGAAAAGTCAAAATTGTTGGCCTTCTGTTAAATTTGATATTGGAGAAATTAATAATGTCTTAAACAGATTTTTTCCTGCAGGTTTTTATTACAAAACATTTATGTGGCCTAAAAGTTTTTGGATGAGTGTTTATGAGCCAATAATAAGAAAAGCTGCCGGTATGGGTGTCGCTCCAATTAAACCAGACCCTGATAGATATGAACATAATTATGAACATTGTGATGTTTTAGTTGTTGGTTCTGGACCTTCAGGTCTCGCTGCTGCTCTTGCTGCTGCTAACAATGGTGCTAAAGTAATATTAGCTGAAGATAAAGCTCATTTTGGTGGATCTCTTTTAACGGACGATGTCACTATTGGTAATCAATCAGGCAAGGAATGGGCAGATGAAACTATTAATCACTTAAAAAGTTTACCTAATGTGATTGTAAAAAATAGATCTCAAGTATTTGGTTATTACGATCATAACATGACTGTAATGTTTGAAAGAGTTAGTGATCACATTGAGAACCCTAGTGAATTTACTCCAAGACAAAGACTTCATTATATAAGAGCTGGTGAAGTTGTTGTTTCAACTGGTTCAATAGAAAGACCACTATCCTTTGGAAATAATGATAGACCGGGAATTTTTCTAGCATCAGCTGCAACAGAATATATGAAAGTTTATGGAACTCTTGTAGGTAAAAAACCAATTATTTTTACAAATAATGACTCTGCATATAAAGCTGCAATAGAATTTAATAAAAATAATATTAAATCTTTAATTGTAGATACTAGAGAAAACTCTGACGGTGATCTAGTTAAAGAAGCCCAATCATTAGGATTGGAAATTAAATTTAATTCAGGTGTTGCCGATGTTAAAGGTCGTCTTAAAATTACTTCAGCAATTATTGGAAAACTTAATTCAGATAAAGAAAGTTTTGTAAGTTTAGAAGAAATTGAATGTGATTGCATTTGTATGTCAGGAGGATGGACACCGACAGTGCATTTATCTTCCCAGGCTGGAAATAAATTAAAGTTTGACGAAGACTTAGATGCGTTTGTTCCTAATAACAAAAGGCAAAAGGAAACAGCAGTTGGTTCCGCCAATGGATCTTTTACACTAAAACAATCTTTAGCTGAAGGTTTTCAGGTAGGTTTTGATTTATCTAATTCCATTACTTCCAACAACAAAAATACTACCGTTCCAACTTCTAAGGAATCTTCATATCAAGCTCATGACAAATTTTGGTGCATGCCTCTACCTGAGGGAAAAAAACCAAAAAGGTTTATTGACTTTCAAAATGATGTAGCTGTTTCAGATGTAGAGCTTGCTGTTCGAGAAGGCTTTAGATCAATTGAGCATGTAAAAAGATACACTACCCTTGGTATGGCTGGAGACCAAGGTAAGACAAGTAATTTAAACGGCCTCCAACATGTTTCTAATATTCAAAAGAAAATAGTTCCTGAAGTTGGTCACACTACATTTAGACCCCCTTACACTCCTGTTACCATTGGTACAATAGTTGGAAGAGAAGTTGGAAATCACTTCCAGCCAACTAGAAAAACCCCAACGCATAAATGGCATGTCGAAAATAATGTTGTATTCACTAATGCTGGTCTTTGGTTAAGACCTAGGTATTACCCAAGAGGAAATGAAACTATGAGTGATGCAGTTAATCGAGAAGCGCTTAATGTTCGTAAGGGTGTTGGTATTTGTGACGTAACTTCACTCGGTAAAATTGATATTAAAGGTCCTGATGCTGCAGAGTTATTAAATAGAGTTTATACAAACGCATGGATGAAACTCCCTGTAGGTAAGGCTAGATACGGTGTAATGTTAAGAGAAGATGGAATGGTATTTGATGATGGTACTACTACTAGACTATCAGAAAATCATTTTCATATGACTACCACTACTGCACAAGCCGCAAATGTTTTATCTCATTTAGAATTTTATCTACAAGTTGTTTGGCCAGAATTAAAAGTGAATGTTTTATCTACAACTGAACAATGGTCAGGTTCTGCAATAGCTGGACCCAAATCTAGAGATTTAATGAAAAAACTTTTCCCTTCTGTTGACTTTTCTACAGAAGCATTTCCATTTATGGGTTTAGTGGAAACCGAAATTGCGGGAATTCACGCTAAGCTTTATAGAATTTCATTTTCTGGAGAGCTCGCTTATGAAGTTAATGTTGAGTCTAACCATGGACTATTTATGTGGAATGAAATTATTAAAGCTGGTGAAGAATTTGGAATTCAACCTTATGGAACTGAAGCTCTAGCCACATTAAGAATTGAAATGGGTCATGTTTCTGGTCCAGAACTTGATGGAAGAGCTGTACCTTACGATTTAGGTTTACAAGGTATGGTCAGTCAGAAAAAAGATTTCATAGGAAAGAGATCTTTAGAGAAAAATGCTTTTGTTGACCCACAAAGACAAACTTTAGTGGGCTTAGTTCCAGTTGATAAAAAAACTAAAATTCCTGAAGGCGCTCACTTAGTCGAAAATGATAAAGCTTCTTTGCCAAATCCAAAATTAGGTCATGTATCTTCATCTTGTTGGAGTGTTGAATACAATAACCCTTTCTCCATTGGTGTATTAAAAGATGGAAAGAATAAAATTGGTCAACAACTTTTTGCAGTTTATCCTCTTAAAGATATTTCCATACCAGTTGAAGTGGTCTCTTCTCATTATGTTGACCCTAAAGGTGAAAGAGTTAGAGTTTAATGACTGATCAAAATATAATTCTGTCTGCCCTTCATGATGACCATAAGATAGGAACCTTTGGAGATTTTCAAAATAAGGAAAAACAGGATTTACTAAAAGTGAAAGAATTAAAAAATCTTTCCATTTTTCAAATTGCAAAATTTAAAAGCAGTAAAATTAAAACTGAGTCAATTAAAATTGATGGGCTCGATTTTCCACAGACGTTTCCAAATGTTAGCTACAATAATGAGACCCGTATCTTGTGGACTGGTCCAGATATTTGTATTGTTGTATCCTTAGATAAAAATGTAAAAGATAAAATTGCTAAGACTGTTAATGAGGAAGATTTTGCTACTACTGATTTATCACATTCGAGAGCAGTCATAGAAATTTCCGGCAAAAACTCAATAGATGTTCTTAAAAAAGGAACTCCTTTAAATCTTAATAGTACAGAATTTAAGAAAAATAATTCTGCAAACTCTTCATACAATGGAATTAGTTTCACTCTTGATTTCATAGAAGATCAAAATCCTACCTTTAGGCTTTTCTGTCTTAGAAGTTTCGGTGGTTCTTTTTACCACAGCATTACCGATGCAGCGTTAGAGTATGGTTATGTCGGCGAGTAAAAAATGTGTGGCATTGTTGGTATATATTTAAAAAATAAAAAACTATCAAAAGATCTAGGTAAATATTTAACGGGTATGATGCAAGGTATGGCCACACGTGGTCCTGATAGTGCAGGTTTCGCAATTTATTCTGAAAATAAAAAAAATAAAGAATATAAATATTCACTCTGTCTCCTTAACAATTATTCATTTAGCTCTTTTAAAAAAACAATTATAAAAAAGTTTAAAAATGTAAAGCTTAAACAACATTCCGATCACGTAATACTTATTTCCGATATAGATCCAAAGAAAATAATTTCATTTATTTCATCCGAGTTAAATGATGTATCTTTGGTGGGATATGGAAAATCAATTGAAATTTTTAAACAGGTAGGTAATCCTAATGACGTTATTAAAAATTTTCAGTTAGATAAATTCTCCGGTACTCACGCAATTGGTCATACAAGAATGGCCACTGAAAGCGCTATTACAACAAACGGATCTCATCCTTATTCTACCGGTCAAGATGAATGTTTAGTTCATAATGGATCTCTTTCTAATCACAATAATTTACGCAGACAACTCCTTAAACAAGGTCAGTCTTTTGATTCTGAAAATGATACTGAAGTAGCAGCTGGATACGTTTCAAATAGCTTATCCAAGAATAAATCTCTCAAAGAAACGTTAGTTAACGGTTTAAAAGATTTAGATGGGTTTTATACATTTATTACTGGCACCAGAGATGGATTTGCAATAGTGAGAGATGAAATTGCATGTAAACCTGCTGTAATTGCTGAAACAAAAGATTATGTAGCTATTGCTTCTGAATTTCAGGCGATGGCTCATTTACCAGGTGTTAACTCGGCAAACATTTTTGAACCAGAACCAGGAGTAGTTTATTCATGGGGGAATTAATTAAATTAGATTTAAAGAAAAAATCTTTAAGAGAGGTGAATGATCATTTACAAAATCTTGACCCAAAATCAAATTTAAGAAATTATGTAGTTTTAAATCCAACTGGTAATCACGCTGTTTGTGCTGGTTTAAAAGACGAAATGGAAGTTTTAGTTAAAGGGCATGTTGGTTATTACTGTGCTGGTATGAACCAAAAAGCTCTCGTTACAATTGAAGGTAATGTTGGAACAGGTGTTGCTGAAAATATGATGTCAGGCATCGTTCATGTAAAAGGAAATGCCTCGCAATCTGCTGGAGCTACAGCTCATGGAGGAACTCTTATTGTAGACGGTAATACAAGTTCAAGATGCGGTATCTCAATGAAAGGGATTGATATTATTGTAAAAGGTTCTGTTGGACATATGTCTGCATTTATGGCTCAAGCTGGCAATATGGTTATTTGTGGTGATGCGGGTGAAGCTTTAGGTGACAGTATTTATGAGGCAAAATTATTTGTTAATGGTAATGTAAAGTCATTAGGTGCTGATTGCGAAGAAAAAAAAATGAATAAAAAAGATATTGAAACTCTCAAATCATTACTCAAAAAAGCTAATATTAAAAATATCGAAGCAAAGAATTTTAAAATGTATGGATCAGCAAGAAAATTATATAATTTTAATATTGATAATGTGTCGGAATACTAAAGATGAGTGATAAATTTAAAACAACTCCCCGTCAATCTTGGACATTTGATGAGTATACTAACTCAGAAATAAGAAGAGCTGCTGAGACTGGTATTTACGACATCAGAGGCGGTGGGTCTAAAAGAAAACTTCCTCATTTTGATGACTTACTTTTTTTAGGAGCTTCAATGTCTCGCTATCCTTATGAAGGATATAGAGAGTCATGTAATACCAAAGTGCAATTAGGAACTAGATATGCAAAAAATCCATTATTTCTTGATATCCCAATAACAATTGCAGGGATGAGTTTTGGAGCATTGTCTGGTCCTGCGAAAGAAGCACTAGGAAGAGGTGCGAGTATTGCCGGAACTTCTACTACAACTGGTGATGGAGGAATGACTCCTGAAGAAAGAGGGCAATCAAAACATTTAGTGTACCAATTACTCCCTTCAAGATATGGAATGAACCCCAATGATTTAAGAAAAGCTGATGCTATAGAGGTTGTTATAGGCCAAGGTGCAAAGCCTGGTGGTGGTGGAATGCTTTTAGGTCAAAAGATAAGCGATCGAGTTGCTGAGATGCGTACCCTTCCTAAAGGTATTGACCAAAGGTCTGCTTGTAGACATCCTGACTGGACTGGACCTGATGACTTAGAAATTAAGATACTAGAATTAAGAGAAATTACAGGTTGGAAAGTTCCAATATTTGTAAAAGTTGCGGGTTCAAGACCTTATTATGATACAGCTTTAGCTGTCAAGGCTGGTGCTGATGTTGTTGTTCTTGATGGAATGCAAGGTGGTACTGCAGCAACCCAAGAGGTATTTATTGAAAATGTCGGTCAACCAACATTAGCTTGTATTAGGCCTGCCGTTCAAGCTCTGCAAGATTTAGATATGCATAGAAAAGTTCAATTAATAGTTTCAGGTGGAATTAGAAATGGTGCAGATGTCGCAAAAGCTATGGCTCTAGGTGCAGATGCGGTTTCAATTGGTTCTGCCGCTCTTATTGCTCTTGGTGACAATGATCCTAAGTGGCAAGCTGAATATAAAAAACTTGGCACAACTGCTGGAGCATATGACGATTGGCATGAAGGTAAAGATCCTGCTGGTATAAATACACAAGACCCAAAGTTAATGAAGAGATTTGATCCTATAGCTGGAGGAAAAAGACTGTCTAATTATTTAAAAGTTATGACCTTGGAGGCTCAAACGATAGCAAGAGCTTGTGGAAAAAATGATTTACATAATCTTGAACCAGAAGACTTATGCGCCCTAACTGTTGAGGCTGCAGCAATGGCAGGCGTTCCTTTATCAGGCACTAATTGGATACCTGGTAGTAAAAATAATTATTAACAATTGCATCATTTTCCGTACTGGTGGAAATTTTTTAAACCATATCATTTAGACAATTCCAACTTAAGTTTTTATGACTTGATTGTTATTGGTTCAGGTTATGCCGGAATATCGGCGGCCTCTGAAGCAGTTAAACAAGGGATGACTGTATTAGTTATAGATCGTGCAAAATTAGGAGAGGGAGCAAGCACTAGGAGCGCAGGTATGGTTTCAGGTGGTTTGAATTTAGGAAAAAAAATAAATTTAATTGAAGAGTTTGGTATTCAAAAAACTAAAAAATTTATCAATGAGTCTATTGAGTCATACAATGACTTACAAAGTCTAATTAAAGGCCAAGAAAATGATTTACATTTCTACAAATCAGGAAGGTTGGTTTTAGGTCACTCTAATAAAAAAACTTTTACCTTAAGTAAAAAAACAAATTTTTTAAATGAACATAGTGAGTTAGATATTGAAATGGTTTCTAATTTAAATGAAGAACTCAGTAGTTCTTATTATAAATCAGGAATGCTTGTAAAAGATGCTGCCAGTATTAATCCGGCATTATTTTATGAATTTTTACTCAATAAATGTTTATCACTAAAATGCCACTTTAAAACAAATTGCAGTTTAATGAATTATAAAAAAAATAATCAGGATTATGAATTACATACAACAAAAGGGACTTTAAAAACAAAATACTTAATTATCGCAACTAATGGATATTCTGATAATGCTATAGGTACTGAACATAATTCAATCATAGGAGTCCCTACATATATGTGTGCAACTGGAATTATTGGAGAAGACCATATTTTAAAACTAATGCCAAAACTTAGAATGTATTCAGATACTAAAAATGATTTATACTACTTTAGACCAAGTCCTGATTTTAAGAGAATTATTTTTGGTGGTTTTCCTATTTGGAAAAGTAATTTAGAAAAGAAATCTTATATTGAAAAATTTTTTTTACAAAAAATTAAATTAATATTTCCAAATATTCAAAATTTTCACATAGAAAATATTTGGTCTGGTAAAGTAGGCGTTACTTTAAATACACTTCCAAAATTAGAGAAGCAGGGAATGAAAATTAGTGTATACGGTTGCAATGGTAGTGGAGTTGCTCTCATGCCATATTTAGGAAAAAAATCAGCAAGACTTGTTATTGGTAAGACAAATTATAAGTCAGTTATTGAAGAAATTAGTCATAAACAAACAAAATTTAAAAAGTTTATTATTCTATTTCTGCCTTTTTTAGGTTTTTATTATAAATTCAAAGAAAATTCCTTTATTTATTATCGGAGACGTCAATTCAACTTCTGTTGCAGAACATACAATTAGCCTAATATTGAATATTTCAAAAAAAATAAATTTATATGATCAAGAAATAAGATTAAATAATTTTAATATTAGAAATACATTTCAAAGTAGAGATTTAACTAACAAAAAAATACTCATTTGCGGATATGGAAGAATAGGAAAGAAAGTAGCAAATATTTGTAAATTTTTTAATATGAATGTTTTCGTTTATGATAAATATTTAGATCTAAAAAAAGATAACAATAATTTAAAACTTATTAATAATTTAGATGAAAATATGGATATTTTTGATTTCATAACATTACACATACCTTATAACAATTCTGGTAAACCATTAATTGATAGAACTTTTCTAAATAAGTTAAAGAAAAGC
>ERZ887830.1701-NODE-1701-length-12065-cov-19.657785_pt1 | contig 12065 bp, 9 predicted proteins | sample MGYA00521101_ERZ887830 | MGnify/ENA primary metagenome ERZ887830 (study PRJEB32303, sample SAMEA104408592) | aquatic metagenome | biome: Marine water; feature: Pelagic; material: water | place: Baltic Sea | collected 2014-06-05T16:38:00 | depth 1,762 m ...
CAATGACCACCGCCTCTGCGGCTGGCGATTGCGCCTCTGCGGTGTAAATGTGCCCCCCCATCAAGATCACGTCAGCTGAAGACACCCAAGACGCGGAAAATGCAGACAGCGCGGTGACCAGCAGCATGCGTAACGCAGCAGCACAAAAATGCATAGCACGACTCCTTTTTACAATAAGCAACTTTGCCATACCACCGTTTGCTCAAAGGCAAAGTTCGCTAATACACTCCCTCATGACAGCACACTCAGGTAGTTTGTGACACGTTGTGGCGACCTGCACTGTTTTAACCCTTCAGTGTTGTCATCTCGACTTCGATTAAAGCGTCGTGCTCGGCGCTGCTCAGCGCCAACTGTCCATCCTCGATCATACTTTGCAATGACATGTTGCTGCTGGCTAACGACGCCAATGCCTGCATCGATTCGTCAGATATCTGTACGACACTGACGTTATTAAAACGCTGCAGCAATGCCTCATTCTTTGCCCACCATACTGCGACTGATCGGTCACCATACACATACAAAATAACCTGTTTCGCGCGGCCGCTGGCCTTACGAATCCGGCTTTCGTCGGGCGTCCCCAGATCGATCCAAAGCTCAATGTCATTCGTTAACGTTCGTTGCCACAAATCTGGTTCGTTATCGGTGCTAATGCCGCGGCCGAAGACTAAATGAGGGTCTGCATGCATCGCGAAGGACACAATACGCAGCATCATGCGCGCCTCAGTTTCTGAGGGATGGCACGCAATGGTCAGCGGAAAAGCGTCATAGACGTGCCGATCCATATCCGTCACGCTTAATTGCGCCTTATAAATAGTCGACTTAATAGCCATGATCAGGTCCCGCTTGCCTCAGTTAACACTGTTGCATCGTAGTGTATTCGTTATCGTACGCGACGATGAGTCTCGCTCACCTTGCGCCGAACCGCAGTATCAATCGAATACCAGCCCCCTTTCTTGAGTACCAGAGCAGGCAGTGATTGCTCAGGATCATAGCAGTACCGATGGTGCATCCCACTCGGGGGGACGGTCGGTTAATCTAAAACTGACGTCTCTCATTGTGATGGGACAACCCTCGTTAAGACACGCACGGTAAGCCCGCACTTATGATCGAGCAAAGAGTGCCCTTGAGACGGCGCTAAGACAGCAATGACGAGATCAATGGCGTCATGGCATGTCTTAGGGGATCAAAGCACAGCAATCCCGTGGACTGACTGAGCGCCTCACACGTGACCAAAGCCTCGGCATCGCTAGAGGCACTGGTGATTAAACTGATTCCAACCACGCGTGCCGCTGCATTCGTTAATTGAGCGGCCTCCTCATAGCGGCGAACGCAGGCTTTGATATCCGGTATGGGAAAGGCCTCATACTCATCGATCGTCGTCCGGCTAACATCGTGGCAGAGTACGAGCGCATCGGGCTGACTGCCATGCAACAGTCCGAGCGTGACCGCTGCGTAGGCAGGGTGAAAGAGCGAACCCTGACCTTCGATGATATCCCAATGATCATGATCCGCATTGGGGCTCAGTTGCTCGGCAGCGCCTGATAAAAAGTCGGATATCACCGCATCCATCGGAATACCCTGACCCGAAATCATAATGCCCGTTTGCCCTGTCGCACGAAACGTCGCCTTCATGCCCTCATCAGTGAGCGCTCGGGCTAACGCGAGGGCCGTGTACTTTTTGCCAACACAACAATCCGTCCCGACCGTTAATAGTCTTTTACCGGTACGAGTCTCGCCCGTGGCAATCGCTATTTCCCCCGGGGGCACCCGGACATCAATCAGCGCGAGATTGCGCGCCATTGCCTCACTGGCGAGCGCAGGGATATCAACCAGCCGTTGATGCAAGCCACTCACAAGGGAGAGCCCCTCGCGCAGTGCGCCTTGCATCGATGCCAACCATTCGGGAGCAAGCTGTCCGCCAAGTGGCGCGACCCCCACCACCAAGCTACGCGCACCCAATGCATAAGCCGCAGCCGGTGTCAGATCGGGGAGTCCCAGATCCACCTCGCAGCCGGGCAAGCGTAACTGACCCACACAGTGGTCAGGTCTCCAATCCACCATCCCTCTCGCAGTTTTGGCATCGAGGGGATTTTTAACATCCCCTAAAAATAATAAGTGTGGTGTGTGAAGATTCATCCATCGGTACTCGCACGTCGGAGGACACGGCCAGGAAACGCATCACTCATTGCGCCTTGCTGAAGCACGCGCCGGCCCGCCACCCACACGTCGCTGACGCCTTCGGATAACCGATACGGTGCTTGAGTCGTGGCGCGGTCGATAATCGTGTCAGGGTCAAACAGAACCAAATCCGCGATATAACCCTCGGCCACTGACCCCCGTTCTGTCAGGCCCATATGCTCGGCGGGCAGTCCGGTCATTTTATGGATAGCCTGCTCTAGTGGTAATAGCCCCAGCTCACGCACGTAACGGCCCACTACTTTGGGAAAGCTCCCAGCACCTCTTGGGTGCCCATCTAATAAGCTGCCATCGGTACAGATATTCGTATGCGGCCACAGCATCAACGCGTGGACATCGGCTTCAGTCATACTCGTACCGATCATCATATCGCCAGGCTCGCCAGTTTTTTGCGTGTACGCCACTGACTCCTGCGCCAACCAGGAGAACATGTCGACAGGGCTTTTATCATACAAGCGAGCGACCTCTGTCAGCGTTTTGCCCACCACCTCTGGGCGCACCGGAAAATGGGTGAAGATAATACCGTCGGGTGGTGCCAACTCGTGCAGCACAAAGTCAATCGCGTTCAGGTCGGTTGGATCACGCTCGGGTAGGAGCACCATCATATGGGATTGCCAATACGTGTAAGGATAAATATCGGCAGTGATATCAATCCCTTCTGCGCGCGCCGCATCAAGCTGTGCGATTAACGCCGGTGCCGTATTCCATAAACGCGTCATTGCAAGCTTGATATGTGAAATTTTCACCGGCATACCGGTTACTCGGCCGATATGAATAATTTCTTCAACGGCGTCTTCAAACCATCGATCCTCGCTTCGCAGATGGCTGATGTAACGCCCGCCCGCTCGAGCTGACTCCTGGGCGAGCAACAACACCTCGGCCGGAGTACTGTAAATGCCCGGCTCGTACTCGAGACCCGATGATAGTCCTAATGCCCCCGCTGCCAGCTCTGCTCGCAGTAGCGCTCGCATTGCACTGATTTCGGTCTCACTGGCTGACCGGTTGGCATCGGCTTGCATCACTTGATTTCTCAAGGTGTTATGACCTGCGAACGCGGCGACGTTGATTTTCGCTGGTTGCTTTTCCAGCGTCGTGAAAAAAGTCGTTAAGGGGTAAGGAGACTCGCCGTCTTGCCCCACAATCACAGTGGTAATGCCTTGAGTCACCTTCGTCAGGGCATCTCTCTGAGACGTGATCAAATTATCGGCATGACTATGGGTATCGATAAATCCGGGTGCCAGCACAAAGCCCGCTGCGTCAATCACCGTATCCGTATCGAGGGGGATGAGATCGCCTTTCGCAACAATGCGCGACCCACTAATCCGCACGCTCCCCTTTTCTGACGGCGCGCCTGACCCATCGATAATGACGGCATTCATGATCAGTGTATTAGCCGACCCTGGCATGGCGACGCACACACTCACCCCTAAAATGAATCGGGATACCAGTGGGCGGAGACGTAAAAATAGATCGAGGCACATTCGCAGATTCCTAGTGTGTAGCCGTGAAGACTGAGTCGCCCCACCGCAGACCGACTGTTACGGCAGTCTTTTTCTCATCCGACTCAACGGCGAGTGTTAGGCTCTCGTTACCGTCTCTCTAGATAACCCTTTATAACCCTTTATAACCCTTTTTAACTATCGCCATACTACCTCCTCCCGAGGCCCGACATGACAGATCATATTATTCAGAATGCCTATTACGTCACCGATATTGATAGCGCTATTCAGCGCTTTCATCGACTGTGGGGCTTAGGGCCCTTTTTCGTTCGCCGCCATATTAGTTTGGACAATGTCACCTATCGGGGTTCGCCCGCTGAACTGGATATTTCTGCAGCGTATACACAGTCGGGCGATGTGATGATCGAACTGGTTACTCAGCATAATGATGCCCCCTCCACGTTCCGCGACTTGTATGCCGCGAATGAAAGTGGCTTTCACCATGTTGCACTCAATTTTGGCGATCATGATGCGCGCGTAGCGCACTACAACAGTCTGGGTTTCGAATCGGCGACCCACTTCCTCACTGATGAGGGGCGCGGCGCGACCTATCTCGATACGACCGCGATTTGCGGGCACATGACTGAGATTTACGTGGTCAACGACAGTCTGAAACAGCTCTATGCAGAAGTGAGAAGTGCCTCTGAGAATTGGGATGGTGGCTCATTGCGTATTGAACGCTAATGCCCCTTAAAGCACCGCGCTGACCTCTACTGTAAGGCTCCACTGAGCGGGATGATTCCCGCGAGCGCAGCCGTCACGCTGCTGCGATGGGTCACGGAACCCTGCCGAGATCAATTACCACGCAAAAAAAAGGCCGGATAAACCGGCCTCTTCAATATGCTCTCAGAAATCATGCCCGGCGATGCTAGAAGCGATAACCAACCTCAACACCGTAAGTGCGCGCTTGGCCGCCAAACTGTTGATAATTGAACCCAACGCTGATGATATCGGCATAATTCTCTTCTGTAAGATTTCTACCCCACAATGACACACGCCAATTCTCGTTCTCGAATCTAACGCTGGCATCGAGGATGCCATAGTCATCGATGGCACGTAACGGTCGATTGATGGTGTCAGTGTAAAAGCCTTCTCTCCATGCATATTGACCACGGAAGATCAGATCACCGCGGTCGGTTATTGGAACTGTATATTCCCCTGTCACCGTATATTCGAAGTCTGGGACCCTTTCGAATTCGAGCTCTTTGGCCAGCGCTTCATTTTCCTGAACAGTCGCAGCGCCCATATCTACCCCTGTGAACTTTTTATATTCAGGATCAATCCACCCAATACCCGCCATCAACTTCAATCGGTCCGTCGGTATCCAGGTAAACTCCGCCTCGATTCCCGGAATCTCAGCCTCGGCGGCGTTATTGAGTAGCTGCAATGGATTGCCCAGCGCATCCAAGTCGTTTGTTATTCGCTGTACTTCGTCATAGATCGTGAAAAACCCAGTGATGTTTGCTCGAAGTCGTCCATCCGCAAAATCGGCTTTCATACCAATTTCGAGCTGGTCGGCCTGCTCCGGATCTGCGGGACCCAAAGCTGCAATACTAGGAGCACGCGCGTTATAGTTGCCGCTCCGGAAACCTCTAGTCCAACTCCCCCAAAACATGAGCTCATCGCTAGGGCGATACTCCAGTGCCACTCTAGGAGAAGTATTGCTCCAGTCGTCGCTCACTGTAGTCTTGTCGTTCGAGCACCCATTAAAGCCCTCACCGGTGCAAAGTGTCAGCAGAGTGACACTGAGATCCTTTTCTTCTCTGCTAAAACGAATGCCTGCATTTAAGGTTAACGTGTCGGTGAACCCCCAGCGAACATTACCAAAAACGGCAGTGCTCTTAACATCCTGTGTAAATGCACCCTGAGTGTGGTTATAGTCAAAATGATCTCGGCCTGCGGTCAGTCCAGAAAACTGGCGGCGCTCGATCACACTTTGCTCAGCATCCAAATAAAAACCGCCGATGATGAAGTCTAGACGGTCATTAATCTCCCCCGCATAACGGATCTCTTGTGAGAACTGGCTCGCTTCCTCTTCGTTATCAGGAAAGTGAATCAACAAAAAAGGCGTGCCATCAATATCACTGCTGGATGAAAATGTCAGATCTCGCCAACCAGTGACAGAGGTCAGTACACCATTACCCACAGACCAGTTCGCCTCGACCACCAATTGCTCAATTTCGGTATCACTCTTACCGACTAAGTCGTGGTTGACTTCAAATTGGTCGGTCGGCGGCGTGTAGCCAAAAAGATTAAACGTTGTTGATGGGGCTGCTCCCGGAACCACGAAGGCTTGGGTGGACCCAGAGCCACCATCATCTTCAAAATATTGTCCGTATACAGTCAAATCAAAACGATCGCTCGGCTGCCAAGTGATCGTTGGCTTAATGAAGATACTGTCTTGTTCGGTTTGTTTCTGCGTGGCGGTACCTGGATCTGCCCCTGAAGGGTTCCTTTCTGTAGGAACGAAAGTTCCGCCATTGTTATCTTCAAAATAACCGTCAAAGCTTCTGTACTGCACGGCTAGCTTTCCTCTGAGAGTGCTAGACATGCCGCCCTCAATCACGCCCTCTAACTGAACCAGTGACTGCGACCCCACGCCGACCTTCACTCTGCCGCCAAATTCCTCTGAGGGCTTTCCCGTGCGCAGTTGAATGGCACCAGCAATGGAATTACGGCCAAAGAAAATACCCTGTGGACCGCGTAAGACCTCCACCGCTTCATAATCAAAAGCGTCCAATTGGCCCGCAATTTGTGTGGCCACGACCATGCCATCGACCATCACATTCACGGCCGGATCGAGGGTACGAATACTGTTAGCGCCCGTCCCTATGCCTCGCATAGTAAATGTCGCAAAGCCAGGAAATGTACTCACCGGCTGTAGTTGCACATTCGGTGCAAGAAAGCCGATGTCAGTAATATCCACCACGTTAGCGTCTTCAAGTGACTGAGAGGACAACGCGGTTAAGGCAACCGCCACATTTTGCGCCGATTCAGCTCTTCGAGTGGCGGTGACGACGACCTCCTCTAAGGTCACGTTACTCGATTGAGCTAATGCTAGCGGCGTGTGATACCCGGTTAGGGCGGGGACAATAAAAAGTGCTAATCGACTCAACTTCATGTTACCTCCAACGGAACGATTTTTATATTTTTATGCACCCATACCGTCTAGATGCACTGTCACTCTAGCAAAAATTAACGTTAGGGAAAGCGATCTGTGGAGCCTCTAAACACACTAATAATCATAGGGTTAGGCGATTTACGGTTTTTTTTTACGATAATGTCTCGTTTTAACAAAAATTATTCTTTTGGCCGCCCTAGTGAGGATTTTTTATCCCCCGTACACCAAATCTGATATCGCTCGATGCGCCTCGTCTATCGCAACGTGGGTATAGGCAGAGGCGCCTGCATCTGAGTTGGCAATGGCGATAGCACCAAAGGATTTCCGTGCGATTTCGTGAGGTGCTTCACCTGGCGCCCACTGCGGATCCCACAACTGCATATACTCGTACGCATAACCATGTGGCCAACGATTGACCGTAATGGCGAGAATGTCCTCGGTCACATCAAAGCCTTCGGGTCCCAGCAAGCCGTGGAGCACGGTGCGCACCTCTCGCTCGAAATCCTCAAAAGTGAGTGCCAACATCTTTTCTCTGGAGCCTCGTAGTTGGCTTTTCAGATCATAGGCGTCTTCGGGCGGTGAGATAGAGCCCCAGAAGACCAGCGACACTGCCCCCTCGTCGTCTTCGGAATACTCGTAACCCCCGGTATTGATACCGCGGAACAGAAATAACCGCGCATGCAATCGCCCGGGGCATGAAATCGCATCAACCCCTAGTTTGTCTAAGGCGCGACTGTTTCGAATGAGCACATTGGTCAGCAGCATTGGAGTCTTCACTTGGTATCGTAGCGCTTCTTTTTGCGCCTCATCCAACGTGGGGCATAAATGAGGAATGATGCTGTGATAGCAAGCGAGCACCGCGTGTCGCGACCTAACGCGTAACACCCGCCCCGCTTTCACATAATCTACGGTGACGCCCGCGTCAGTATTTTCAATGCCCACTACCGTGGCATTGAGGCGCAATCTAACAGCCGCCCCCGGGTCATCCAGCGCGCCGTAATCAAAACTCGCGATCGCCACATTGTCGGCATGTACATCAGGCGCTACGTGGGGCATCAGGCGCGCTACCATCAGTCTTACCAAACTGGCATTGCCATCCGGCCACATCGCCACAGGATAGCCAACCGCGTCGTCTTGCCACCCCTCATCAGAAAAGAGATGGGCGCCGGGATACCCCTCCCACAACGCCTCGGTCGCCGAAATAGCACGCATTTCGAGCCCCCAAGAACCATGCTCTTCCTTCGCAAAAAGTTGCACTGCGTCTTCCGTTAAACCGCCGTATTGCCGCAAAAAGTCGGGATAACTTATGCCGCTGAGTAAGGCCTCGATTTCTGCCTCAGTTTTGTCTGAGAACAGCATCGGTACACTGCTGTAAAAACGTTTTAAGGTGTCACGTCCGGCCCGAGAAATTGGAATGCGCTCGATCGCCTCGGGTGTCAGTTTTCGGCTCAGATTAAATTGCGGCAAAAGCCGATCCTCGCCATAAGTCTCTCGATCAAACCACATAGCCGGACTGTTGGGCGCTGAACGACCATATTGAAAGGTCATTTGATCGCGCATCGCTACCGTGTCGACGCCATGCTCTGACATAAAGTGCTTTACCCTATCGCTAAAGCTCCACCACTCTAAATTGTGCGTGCCGCCGAGGGAGAGCACCATTTTGCCACTTTGGTGAAATTCGTTTCGCTTGGCATGGCCCCCAAAATCATCGTGATTTTCAAGCAATAAAATGCGCGCCTCAGCACCAAACTGCTGTCGATAATAATGCGCGGCAGCCAGACCCGAGATACCCGCACCCACCACGACACAGTCATAGTGCTCATCCAATACGTCAGGGTTAGGAAATCGCGCACCGTCACGCGCGAGTGCATGGGCCACTTCATAGGCACCCGCATGAGCACCTCTCAAACCCGTTTTGGTGGGGGGATAGTCAAAAAGCGGCATCTCGCCATCGGATAGTCGGTTACCACTAGGATTGTCCGCAACCAGCCCTGGCGCCAGTGAGGCGCCCAGCGCTACAGCGCTGCCCTGCACAAACTCGCGGCGCGTAATGTCGGCCTTCATGCCGAGCGCTTTGTCCGTTACACGCGTCATCTCACCCTCTTCATGGGATCGCTAAGCAAACAATTTAGGAGGCATCGTCACAAACGCTATCGGCATAAGCCGTAATCATCCACTGCTCATCGAATCGATCTGCCAGATACCAACCGCAACTCTCCTCGGTCATCCCATCAACATAGACGTCACGCCATCGCGCCATAAACGTCGCGGTGCTCTCGTTAATGATCGTCGTATCCAATTGGATCAGCTCAGCAGATTGCCACCCATCGGCCACCCACTCAGCCATCGGCGCTCTCAGCCACGCATCACGCGCATCAGTGCGTACTTCACCTGTCGCAGTGTGCGTCACAATGTGTGGCGCATAGTGGTGGAGGATGGCGTCGATATGATCGGCGGGGCTGTCTGACCAAAGAACGGCATAGGAGGTGCGATACCACTGCTCAGCGTCCTTGAGCGTTTCAGCGCGAGTGGCGCCAGAGAGTAACAATGAAGCCATGACCAAACCCGCTAGGCACCCTGCCCTGTTCAACACGCTACCGCCGACTGTTAAATCTCCACTCATACTTTCTTCCTCCAAACATTCGGCGCTCGGACAACCCTTTTCAGACTGATACCGCCACAGCCGTTTAAATAGCGCTATCGGAGCCTGCCACCACGAAATAATGCACAGTAAAGAGCAAAGCTGGCGCACATTCCTATTGCCAAAATAAGCACTGAAGTGAGTTGCCGATAGGGCTGCTCCGCTGACCACAATTCACCAGCGGCCAACCAAAAGTGGGCATATAGTGAAGCCCCCCAGGGGGCTGCAATCAACAGCCACAGCAACAACGAACCGAACCACCTCGCCATAAAACCCTCCTAGCCCGACCAGAGTACCGCATTACACGATAAGCCCCTACCGCTGCCCTGGCCGATCAAATGATCTCCACGCAACCGGCACATCAGGTAGAGTATCGGCTATCGGTGCTGATGTAGGAGAGCCCATTTGGCGAAGCGTCTTTTTCGCTCAAAATGGCTTAACGGGTGGCTTTTATTCACGCTACTCGCCATTTTTATCAACAGCTTTATGATCATGAAGCTGCTTACGCTTGATCTGGCGTCGCCTCACGCCGTCGCAGAAATGATTCAATACTCAGTAAGATGGGCTGTTCCCTTTATCTTTTTAGTCACAGCAACATCGGCACTCTTTACACTTTTTCCCAGCGAGGGGTCCCGATGGCTGTTGCGAAACAGGCGCTATGTTGGGCTGTCTTTTGCGGTGGCCATGGCGTGGCAAGGCGCCTTCATTTTTATCGTCTCTTCCGTCTACAGCGAGCATTACTACGCCGAAATATATCTACTCCGTGATGAATTAGAAGGTAGCAGCGGCTATCTATTTTTGGCCGCTATGACCGTCACGTCATTTGGCTTTTTGCGACGTCGCCTCACACCGCATCAGTGGACGTTTTTGCACCGCGCGGGAGTGTACTTTTTATGGGCTTACCCGTTTAGCGTGTATTGGTGGAATGTTTTTTATTATCAAACGCAGCATTGGTGGGACATTAGCCTTTACTGCTTGGGCTTTTCGGCATTTGCACTGAGGATTTTTGCCTGGGGCCACGTGGCAGGCCCTCGTTCTGTCCATTGGGCACCGCAGCGTATTATTGGCACCGGCATTATCTTGGGCGCTCTGGGATTGGCCGCCTCCGGCCATTTGTGGCAGCCCCTGGTATCCACAACGCTTCTGAGCGCCGCTTGGTCGAGTGAGATGGAGTTATGGTTACCCTTTTGGCCTTTTGAACCGTTTATACCGTTGCTTGTGTTGGGTGTGGGAATGTGGATGCGGCAGGGGCGCGCATCAGCAGGTGGGTTTGAATTTGCGAAAGCAAAAATGGATTAACGGTACAGCGATTAAGTATCTGGGGCTCCCCACAAGGTCAGTGGCAAACCAGCAGAACGGCTAATCCTTAGCGTCAGTGTTGCTCTATAGAGCGCGCAAATACCAAGCGTAATCAACGTCGGGCACCTGCGCATGATAAGCATTACTCTCGCCCCGCCGGATGGCCGTATAAATCGTTGTAAATTCTGGGCCTAGGTAGGTGGGCAACACGTCGCTATCCGCAAACAGGGCGATCGCCGCATCGAGTCGTGTTGGCAACGTTGTCTCAACCGCCGAGAGGTCAGCCGCTCTGGGTATGGGGTCACCGGGCATCAACTGCTTTTCCAATCCGTAATGTATCCCCGCTAACACGGTCGCCAATGCTAGGTATGGATTGGCATCAGCACCCGCGACGCGGTGTTCAATGCGGCGGTTATGCTCCGAAGATCGCGGCACACGCAGTGCAACCTCGCGATGATCATACCCCCAATTTCGGCCGGAAGGTGCTAACGCACCGGCTCTAAAGCGACGGTAAGAATTTGGGTGAGGCGCGAGACACAACATCGACTCATCCAGTAGCGCACCCAGGCCCGCCACTGCATGGCGTAAACGCGGCATCAGGCGCGGCGGATCGATAGGATCAGGGTCGGCAAAGATATTGACCCCCTCACTGTCATAAATACTGGCATGGATATGCATACCACTGCCGGCAATATCGGCAAAGGGCTTGGCCATAAACGTGGCGCCAAAACCGTGCTTTCGAGCAACACCTTTCACGATTCGCCTGAGCAGTAAGGCATGTGTTCCGGCCAACACTGCATCCTGCTGATGGTGCGTATTAATCTCCCATTGTCCCGGAGAGAATTCGCTATGAATTGTGGTCAAAGGAACGCCATGTAGTTCACTGGCAATCCGAACGTCATTTAAAAACGCATCACAATCAAAGAGGTCATCAGCCATACAGTACTGAATGCCCTCTTGCTGCATTGCCGTACCAGGAATGTTGCCACGCAATGGCACGGGCCGATCTTCATCGGTGTTGGCAAGCAAATAGAACTCGAGTTCAGTCGCGACTGTGGCAGACAAACCCACTTTTTCAAATTGAGCCAATACTGATTGCAGTGGTTGGCGAGGATCAACCCAATCAAGCGTGCCATCATCTTGCGTATACGCCACTAGGACTTGGGCTACGGGTGAGTCATACCAGGGGACTAAAGCTAGCGTGCCGGCCACGGGGCGAATGACCTGATCGGGATCTCCCCCCATCTCTGCGAGGGGAATTTCGTCATACCAATCACCTCTGATTCCCAGAAGAGGCGCTGAGCGCGGC
>ERZ887830.1704-NODE-1704-length-12042-cov-19.178026_pt1 | contig 12042 bp, 10 predicted proteins | sample MGYA00521101_ERZ887830 | MGnify/ENA primary metagenome ERZ887830 (study PRJEB32303, sample SAMEA104408592) | aquatic metagenome | biome: Marine water; feature: Pelagic; material: water | place: Baltic Sea | collected 2014-06-05T16:38:00 | depth 1,762 m ...
TACTCTTCATCATGGGAGGCATTTTCGTACTCGAGACGCTCTCAGTGATTATTCAGGTGAGCTCTTTCAAACTAACCGGACGGCGTGTGTTTCGTATGGCGCCGATTCACCACCACTTCGAATTAAAAGGCTGGCCCGAACCGCGCGTGATTGTTCGGTTCTGGATTATCACGGTGATGCTGGTGTTGTTTGGCCTCGCCACATTGAAGTTACGGTGAGCTAATGCAAACAGCTAACACAATGATTGCGAGCTCTGAAAAACGTTTGATCGTTGGCCTGGGGATTACGGGTCGGTCCGTAGCACGTTGGTGGAGTCAAAAAGGTATCACCTTCACCGCTTTTGATACGCGTCAGGAGATGGCAAGCGATCCTGTGATACTCGAGGAAGTGGACCCGCGGTTAGCGACGTTTGGCGAGGTGGATCCCGATTTTGCCGACGATGTGACCGAAATGATTGTGAGCCCGGGGGTGTCGTTAGATCACCCGTTAGTCGCTCGTGCGGCTGCGCGAGGTTGTCGCATACGGGGTGATATTGATTTGTTTATGGAGGCGGTCACGGTGCCGGTCATTGGTATTACCGGTTCCAATGGGAAGTCGACGGTGACAGCACTGCTCGGCGAAATGATGAATGCCTGCGATATCTCCGCATCGGTTGGCGGCAACATTGGCAGACCTGCCCTCGATCTACTGGCTGATGATGCCGATTACTGCGTACTAGAGCTATCGAGCTTTCAGCTCGAGCGTGCTGAAGTGCTAGGCCTCGAGATCGCAACGGTACTCAATGTGAGTGCCGATCATCTCGATCGCTATCCCTCATTGAAGGAGTACCACCGCGCTAAACACCGGATTTTTAGTCGTGCAAAAAAAGTCGTCGCTAATCGTGACGACCCACTGACTGTCCCTTTGATATCGGATGAAATGCAAGTGAGTTGGTGTCGCTCAGGTGAACCTGATCTTGATGAGTTTGGTCTGCGAGAGGTGGAAGGAGAAAAATGGCTTTGCCGGGGTTGGGAGCCACTGTTGGCGAGTGACGCATTAAGCCTGCCCGGACGACATAACATTCAGAACGTGCTGGTGGCATTGGCGATTGGCCTCGAGTTGGCGCTGCCATTGCCAGAATTAGTGACAGCAGCAAAAGCGTATCGAGGGCTGCCGCATCGATGTCAGTTCGTGGCGAAACGAAATGGCGTACAGTTTATCGACGACAGTAAGGGGACCAATATTGGCGCAACGCTCGCCGCGCTCAATGGGTTGAGCGGCGACAGCAAGATTTGGCTTATTTTAGGGGGTCAGGGAAAAGGTCAGGACTTTTCGCTCTTATCTCAAGCAGTGTCCGACCGTTGTGCGGGTGTGATTGTAATCGGTGAGGCCGCACTGGACATCGCTCACCACCTCGGCAATGCGGTACCACTCTCACAGGCCGCCTCGCTCAAGATTGCGGTTGAGCAGGCAGCAGCAGCAGCGGAATCCGGACAGATCGTGTTGTTGTCGCCGGCGTGTGCCAGTTTAGATATGTTCGCCAATTACGTTGACCGTGGCGAGCAATTTCAGTCGGCGGTCGCGGCGCTTGAGGTGGCAGCATGAGTCGCGCGACGCCCCTAACAGGATACGCCGGTGACGCACCCTTACTGGGGTTCAGTGTTGCACTCATTAGTATTGGTTTGGTCGCGATCGCCTCTGCATCGATCGAATACAGTGACTTTAATTTTGGCAATCCGTGGCATCACGCTGAACGCCATGCACTCTATCTGCTGTTGGCACTTTCAGCGGCCGTGATGGCTTACATGATTCCGACTGACACCTTCAATCGTCTGTCTCCGTGGTTATTGTTTATTGCCTTTGCACTGCTCATTTTGGTGCTCATGCCGGGTATTGGTCGAGAGGTAAATGGCGCGCAGCGATGGCTGCCCTTGGTGGGCTCCTTAACGGTGCAGCCATCAGAATTCGCTAAGTTTGCGCTGCTGCTCTACACGGCCGGCTACTTAGTGAGACAGCAAGATGCCGTTCGCCATCAGTGGCAGGGCCTGGCTAAGCTCATTTTTATCCTAGGTATCGCTGCGCTCTTGCTGCTGTTGGAGCCTGACTTTGGTGCCACCGTGATTGCGGTGGGTACTGTCGTGGGAATGATGTTTCTGGCGGGCGCTCGATTGATTTACGTGCTCGCGCTGCTCGCGTCAGTGGCTCTGGGCTTTTTGCTATTGGTGTTCAGTGCGCCCTATCGATTACAGCGACTCACCGCTTATCAAGACCCGTGGTCGGACCCCTTTGGTGCCGGTTTTCAGTTGGTGCAATCCCTGATCGCGTTCGGTCGGGGCGAATGGTTCGGGGTGGGACTCGGCAATAGCATTCAGAAGTTATTTTATTTGCCGGAAGCCCATACTGACTTTGTCTTTTCGATATGGGCGGAGGAAACGGGATTATTCGGCGCCATTATTCTGATTTTATTATTTGCCGGGTTAATCACGCGCATTATGCAGGCCGGTTGGCGCGCTGCGGCCGGCGGCGATGGTTTTGCAGCGTATCTGTGCTTCGGCGTTGGGCTCATGTTTGCGGGCCAGGTGTTCATCAATATGGGAGCGAGCACGGGATTATTACCCACTAAGGGCTTAACGCTTCCCTTCGTGAGTTATGGCGGGTCGAGTTTGATCATGAACTGCGTCTTGCTAGGCATCGTTCTTCGCATCGCTCAGCAGCTGCGACCAGAGCAGCGCGCCGATCATGCCGTGTCGCGGAGAGGGCGGTGATGGTCGAGTCCATGCATCGTAATGAACATCGCGCCTTGATTGCGGCAGGCGGGACAGGAGGTCATGTTTATCCTGCGCTCGCCGTGGCCGGCGCTTTGCGTGATCAGGGTTGGGCGGTTGACTGGATAGGCACTGAGCGAGGTATCGAACATCGACTCGTGCCCGCATCGGGTATTCCACTCCATTGCCTTGATGTATCAGGTCTCCGCGGAAAAAGTCTCTTGAATCGAGCGCGTAGCCTTTTCAGGGTGATAGGCGGACTGTGGCGATCTGTGAAAATTATCAGGCGTATACGGCCCGATATTGTTTTAGGAATGGGCGGCTATGCAGCCGGCCCAGCGGGTCTTGCGGCTTGGTTGACGCGGTTACCCTTGGTCATTCACGAGCAAAATGCGGTGGCAGGTACGACCAATCGATGGTTAGCCCCCTTGGCAAAGCGCGTGTTGTGCGGTTTGCCGGGTGAGTTTGCTCAACAACGCGACGCCAAGGTTGTGGGTAACCCCGTCCGCGCCAACCTTCACCAGGTGGACCGTAGTGAGTTAGCCGAACTCTCAGGATTTTCTAGACAACGACCCCTGAAATTGCTGGTTTTAGGTGGCAGCTTGGGTGCTGCACCCCTCAATCGGCTTTTACCAGCGACGTTAGCGTGTTTAGTGGACAAGGGTTTAGGAGAGTCGATCTCGGTCTGGCAGCAATGTGGTGAACGGAATCGGTCATCCGCAGACGAGGCATGGCAAGGAAGTCGGTTTTCCCAATGCCGACGAGATAATTTTATCGACGATATGGCAACCGCTTACGCATGGGCTGATGTGGTCATTGCGCGATCGGGTGCGTTGACTGTTTCGGAACTGGCGGCGACAGGAACGCCCTCCCTATTGATACCGCTACCTCACGCTATTGATGATCACCAGACACGTAACGCGAGTGTACTGACCGAGACAGGCGGTGCGGTGCTGATGGCACAGTGCCAAGCGACGCCTGAGGACGTCGCCGATCGCCTTGAGCAATGGATTCAGTCGCCGGCGACATTGCTGGAAATGGCGCGGCGCACTCTGGGTAGGGTGACGCTTAACGCCACGGAAGAAGTGGTGGCAGTTTTAGAGGAGGTGGTTCGTGCGCAGGACTGAGCCTACTCACCCCGTACCTGCGATGGGTCGAATTCATCACATCTTCATGGTGGGCATAGGCGGCGCCGGGATGAGCGGCATAGCAGAGGTCCTGAAAGGTCTCGGCTATACGGTCTCAGGATCTGATGTATCGGAAAGCACGGCTATTGTGCGATTACGGTCATTGGGTATTAACATTTTCATAGGCCATCACGCCGAACACATTCAACAAGCCGACGTGCTGGTGGTATCGGCGGCCATCTCGGAGGACAACCCCGAGTGTCTCGCGGCAAAAAAAGCGCGGATTCCGGTTGTGCCGCGGGCTGAAATGTTAGCTGAGTTGATGCGAAATCGCTTTGGTATTGCGGTAGCAGGTACGCACGGCAAGACCACAACGACCAGTTTGATTGCCTCTATTCTTGATGAGGCAGGGGAAGATCCCACCTTTGTGATTGGCGGATTGCTCAACAAAACGGGGAGCAACGCGGCCTTGGGTGAGGGAGGTTACTGGGTCGTCGAAGCTGACGAGAGTGACGCCTCTTTTCTCCATCTTCAGCCGATGATGGCGCTGGTCACCAATATCGAAGCGGACCATATGGAACATTATGAGGGCGACCTAGCGCGCTATATCCAAGCGTTCGATGGCTTCCTGCACAACCTACCTTTTTATGGCTCTGCTGTTATGTGCCTCGATGATCCTGGCGTTCAGGGTCTGCTGCCTGATCTGACCCGACGAGTGGTGACTTATGGGCAGCACCCAGAGGCCGATTACCGTTTGGAAAACTATCGTGCAGACGGGCTGTGCAGTCACTTTGATCTCAGTCGACCCGACGGCGCTGACTCGCTGGCGCTGACGGTGGGTATGCCTGGGCTTCACAACGCCCAAAATGCCGCCGGCGCAGCGGCACTGTGCTCGGAGCTCAATATTGCTGATCAGGCGATTGCCGTCGGGCTGTCCGAATTCAGCGGCGTCGGACGCCGCTTCTCTGATTTGGGTGATGTGATGTGGTCATCTGGGTCAGCACGACTCATTGACGACTATGGACACCACCCCACCGAATTAGCGGTGACGTTAAAGGCCGTCCATGATGCTTTTGCAGGCCGCCGACTGGTCATGGTGTATCAACCCCATCGTTATACCCGGACACGCGATCATTTTGATGACTTTGTCTCGGTATTGAGCGAAGGCCAGCAACTCATTTTACTTGATGTGTATTCAGCTGGTGAGCCGTGTATTGAAGGTGCTGATTCCACCAGTTTGGCTAATGCGATTCGCACGGGTGGCGTGATAGACCCGATCGTTGTCTCAGATCAAGCACGATTAGCAACGACCTTGATTGAGGTACTGCAAGATCAAGATGTGTTGTTGATGCAGGGCGCAGGCGACATAGGCCGGCTTGCCGCAACACTCGCACAGACCGATAGACTCGAGGTGCTGTCATGAATCAGGACCTGATTGATGGCAAAACAGTTGCGGTGCTGCTGGGCGGTACTTCGGCAGAGAGAGCGATTTCTCTGGAGAGTGGCAATAATGTTGTGCACGCCTTAGAGCAGGCGGGTGCACGCGTTTTGCCAATTGATCCTGCTGAAGCGAATTGGATGGCGCCGTTAAATGAGGTCTCGTTTGCCTTCAATTTGTTGCATGGACCCGGTGGTGAGGACGGCACTATTCAAGGTCTCTTAGACCTCATGCGATTGCCCTACAGTGGGTCTGGCGTATTAGGCTCTGCGCTGTCAATGGACAAGATACGCACCAAGCTGCTTTGGCAGGGTGCCGGCTTCAATACCCCCGATTTCCGGGTGCTCGAGGCGAATAGCGATTGGGATGCCGTCATTACTGATTTGGGCACCGTGTTCGTGAAGCCGTCTTTAGAGGGCTCCTCGCTGGGGATGGCGAAGGCCAGTACGGGTAATGAACTCCAAGCCGCTTATCAGCACGCGGTGACCTATGGCACCGAGGTGCTCGCGGAGCAGTTCATTGAGGGCGCCGAGTACACCACTGCGATCCTCGGCGACGAGACCTTGCCCAGTATTCGTATTGAAGTCCCCGGCGACTTTTACGACTTTGAGGCGAAGTACCGTTCTGATGAGACTCAATTTTTCTGTCCTTCCGGATTGGATAGTCACGACGAGGCGGCGCTCGCTCAATTAGCGTCATCCGCGTTTCAAGCGGTGGGCTGCGAGGTGTGGGGTCGTGTCGATGTGATTCGTGATCAGGTAGGCGCTTGGCATTTGTTGGAGGTCAACACCGTCCCCGGCATGACATCGCACAGCTTGGTGCCCTTGGCTGCCAAGGCTGCGGGACTCTCGTTAGCAGACCTGTTGTCACGCATTTATACCGACAGTTTGGGGGTAAGACATGCGCAAGACTGACCCTTTGATGGCTGATTCTCGGACGCCCAGTGTGACGGTGAACAAGGCGATATCGACGTTGAGGCGCTGGTGCAATCGACTGTTGCTGGGCTGCGCGCTGACGCTGGTAAGTGTCGGGATCTATCAAAGTGTGACGGCGTTGGCGGCGAAGCAGGTCAAGACGCTGACGGTTCGGGGCGATGTGCATCATATTGATACTGAGGTGATTCAGGCTCGCTTAACCCCGCGGATTACTGATGGCTTTATGGCTGCAGATCTGCGTGATTTGCGGGATGAGTTGGAGTCTTTGCCTTGGGTTTATAAGGTCAATACGCGACGGCGATGGCCCGCGGAGATCGAGGTGGTGCTGGTCGAACAGAGGCCATTAGCGCGTTGGAGCGATACCGGCTATCTCAATCATCAAGGGCAATTCTTTGCGGCGGCGCAGGATGATCAGTATGAACATCTTCCATTACTCAGCGGCCCAAAAGGCGCCGAAGCGGCCCTGACAAGACGTTACCAAACGTTAGCATCACAGCTTGAACCGGAGGGCCTAACCATCGACGAATTATCCATTGATGCATTAGGGCAATTGTCAGTGAGATTGATGAACGGGGTGCAACTTGCACTCGGTGCCAATGATCTGTTGCGACGGGTGACTCGGTTCAAACAGTTGTGGGCCGATAAGTTATCAACTCAGACGGTCGAAAAGATCGATCTGCGCTACGAGCATGGTGCGGCGGTGACATTCGGTCATTCGGCACTGGCAATGCAGCCACTACGAAGTAGGGGAGAGGGATGATGGCCAATGACGACGGCAAACACATGATTGTAGGTCTTGATATCGGTACCTCCAAAGTTGTCGCGGTGGTGGGAGAAATCGACCCTGACGGAGGCATCGAAGTAGTAGGGATTGGTTCCCATCCCTCCCGCGGTATGAAAAAGGGCGTAGTAGTCAATATCGAGTCTACGGTGAACGCGATCCAGAGAGCGGTCGAGGAAGCCGAGCTCATGGCAGGATGTCAAATTCATTCGGTCTATGTCGGTATCGCGGGGAGCCACATTCGTTCCGTGAATTCGCACGGGATCGTCGCGATACGCGATCAAGAGGTATTTCAGCAAGATGTTGATCGGGTGATTGACGCAGCCCAAGCGGTTGCTATTCCTGCTGATCAGAAAATTTTGCACGTGCTCCCACAAGAATATGTCATTGATAATCAGTCAGGGATTCGTGAGCCCCTCGGTATGTCCGGCGTGCGACTAGAGGCCAAGGTGCATCTGGTGACCTGTGCCGTCAACGCCTCTCAGAATATTGAAAAATGTGTTGAGCGCTGCGGTTTGTCAGTGGACGGCATCATCCTCGAACAATTGGCATCGAGTTACTCGGTCATCACTGAAGATGAGCGCGATTTAGGGGTATGCCTCGTCGATATTGGTGGCGGTACCTCAGACATCGCCATTTTCACTGATGGCTCGATACGGCACACCGGCGTGATTCCGATTGCAGGTGATCAGGTGACTAACGATATTGCGATGGCACTCCGAACACCCACGCAGCACGCTGAAGAGATCAAGATCCGCTATGCCTGTGCTTTGCCTCAGCTAGCCGGCGCAGAAGAAACCATCAAAGTGCCTAGCGTCGGAGACCGTCCCCCTCGAGATTTATCACGGCAATCATTGGCTGAAGTCGTTGAGCCGCGTTACGACGAGCTATTTACGCTGATTCAGTCTGAGCTGCGTCGTTCCGGCTACGAGGAATTGATTCCTGCAGGCGTGGTGCTTACCGGAGGCACTTCCAAGATGGAGGGAGCAGTGGATCTGGCGGAAGAGATTTTCCATATGCCGGTCCGGCTGGGTGCACCTCAATACGCAAGGGGATTACACGACATTATCCGAAATCCGATTTATGCCACTGCAGTGGGATTGCTCCTCTACGGAGCGGAGGAGGTGCGGAGCGGGATTCGGGAGCGTCAGGAATTGGCATTACAAAGTGTGAGCTTTGCCGGACGGGTGAAGGAATGGTTCGCTCGGCATTTTTAAAAATAAAGAGCTTTAGCAGGGCCCTGCAGTCTGGGGTCTTTTTAAAAACGGGGAGAAAACGATGTTTGAACTAGTAGATAGTGCACCACAAAGTGCCGTCATCAAGGTGATTGGAGTGGGCGGCGGCGGCGGTAATGCGGTCCGTCACATGATCGATCACCACGTTGACGGAGTGGACTTCATTTGTGCTAATACAGACGCGCAGGCGCTCTCTGATATTAGCTCTAAAACGGTACTCCAATTGGGCGCGAGTATCACCAAAGGACTCGGTGCGGGTGCTAACCCAGAAGTAGGACGGGCTGCAGCACTCGAAGATCGTGATCGAATTGCCGATGCGCTACATGGCACTGATATGGTGTTTGTGACGGCGGGCATGGGAGGGGGTACCGGGACAGGCGCGGCGCCGATTGTGGCTGAGGTAGCGCGTGAGTTGGGGATTCTTACCGTCGCCGTTGTGACTCGACCCTTTAGTTTTGAGGGTAAAAAGCGCGTCACTACCGCAGAAGATGGGCTCAAGGAGATCGCACAACACTGTGATTCTCTGATTACGATTCCTAACGAAAAGCTTCTAGAAGTACTGGGTAAAAACACCTCGTTGCTCGATGCTTTTAAAGAAGCAAACGATGTGTTGCTCGGTGCTGTCCAAGGCATTGCTGACCTTATTATTCGACCTGGCTTGGTGAACGTTGACTTTGCAGATGTCCGGACGGTGATGTCAGAGATGGGTGCAGCGATGATGGGTACGGGCACTGCTAGTGGCGAGGATCGTGCTCGAGAGGCGGCGGAGCGCGCCATTAATAGTCCGTTACTGGATGATATCGATTTGAGTGGCGCACGGGGTATTCTGGTAAACATCACAGCTGGCTTAGATCTTTCACTGGGTGAGTTCTCTGAGGTCGGTGCGACAATCGAAGATATTGCTTCAGAAGATGCCACCGTCGTGGTTGGCACAGTGATCGATCCAGAGATGACCGATACCTTAAAAGTCACCGTCGTGGCGACGGGCCTCCGCGGCGCCGAAGCGCGCCCTTCATTGGCGGCGGTGGAGACTAGTGTCGTTAAGCGTCCACCTGGCGTGGGTGCAGATTACGATGATTATGATCTGCCTCCCGGTCGGCGTCAGCGTGCTGGCGCACCGAGCGACGGTCAGACGGCACTGAAAATGGACGAAGGCCTAGATGAGCAGTTATTTGATGTGCCGGCGTTTCTGCGTCGTCAGGCGGACTGACGCTAGGTGATCGCCTGTAAAGTCCTGATGAATGTGAATAATCAGGGTGTGAGGACTGGATTGCATTAACGTGCCCTAGTAAGGTTTTCCTCTCTAGATCGGGGGATCGCCATGCGTTGGCAAAGAACCTTACAAGAGTCGATCAAGTCGACGGGTGTGGGGCTGCATTCTGGTGACAAGGTGTCGATGACGCTGAGTCCGGCACCGGTCGATACGGGTGTGGTGTTTCGCCGCATTGATTTAACCCCAGCTCGGGAAATCCCCGCTCGGGCTGATGGGGTTGATGAAACCGATTTATCGACGAGTCTTGGTACCGATGATGGACGGGTCACCACCGTAGAGCACCTGCTCTCTGCGCTGTGTGGCCTGGGCGTCGACAATGTTTATATCGATCTAGATGCCCCTGAGGTCCCCATTATGGACGGCTCAGCGGGGCCCTTTGTTTATTTACTGCAGACAGCCGGCATTTGTGAGCAGTCAGCCCCCAAGCGTTTTATTCGTGTGACCGAGAGCATTACGGTGAGCGACGGTGAGAAGACCGTGTCACTGCACCCTTACGAGGGCTTTAAGCTCAGTTTCGCCATTGATTTTGATCATCCCGTTTTTCGCGAGCAGACCGGCCGGGTCACTGTAGACATGAACACTGAAGCTTTTGTACGAGAAATCAGTCGTGCGAGGACCTTCGGGTTTGTTCATGAATTCGAATACATGCGATCTCGAGGCTTGGCGAGAGGTGGGAGCGTTGACAATGCGATCGTGATCGACGATTTCCATATCCTCAATGAAGGGGGTCTGCGATACGACGATGAGTTTGTGAAGCATAAAATACTGGATGCCATGGGGGATTTGTATCTCGCCGGGCACCAGTTGATCGCTGAGTACGACGGGTTCAAATCTGGCCATGCGATGAACAATCAATTGGTGCGGGCCTTGTTGGCCCAAGAACAGAGCTGGGAGTGGGTCACCTTTGAGAATGCGAGCGAGTCGCCCCTAAATTGGCCATTACCACACAATTTACAGCTGGTTTGAGTGCAATTTAGCCGGTTTAGGATGATGCTCAACGGTTTCACTTAACCCTTGAAAATGGCATAGTTCCGACCCTCTTTATTACGATAGTCGACCTTGAAGTTAATTTTCCTCAACCGCCAAGCCGCATCGCGTACCCTGGAGCTGGGTAGGTGGTCGTGGTTGCTGCTATCTGCTTGTGTCATTGGTGTCCCGCTGGGGTTGGTCGCAGTGAGCTACCAACTCGGATTCGATGGTGGTGTGAGATCGGAACAATCTTCTCGTATTTCAATGCGAGAGCAGCAGGCCACGCAGCGAGCGGAAGCACTGGCGCAACTGAGTGTTGAGGCACAGTCGCGGCTGACAGCCATGACACGGCGGCTGGCAACGTTACAGACGCAGATGACGCGCCTTGACGCCCTCGGTCACCATCTCACCGAGCTCGCGGGGCTTGAACTGGGCGAGTTTGATTTTTCTGGGCCGCCGGCATTAGGCGGGCCATCGCTGCCATTGCAAACCGATAGCGAACCCACGGTTCTCGAAATCAATACGCAGTACGATGCGCTGGAGGATTTTTTCGCTGGCAGAGAAGTGCAGTTTGAGGTGCTGGCAGGTTTGTTATCGTCGGAGCAGTTGCGAGTGGAGTCGACGCCTGCCGGTAGACCGATAAGATCGGGGTGGCAATCCTCGTCATTTGGGAGCCGTATTGATCCTATATCGGGTCAGCGCGCCTGGCATACCGGCGCTGACTTTGCCGGTCGTAAAGGGTCCGACATTCTTGCCGTTGCCAGCGGCGTCGTCAGCTGGAGTGGCGTGAAAGCGGGCTATGGGACGATGATAGAGGTCTCTCATGGCGATGGTTTGAGTACCCGCTATGCGCATAATCAAGAAAATCTCGTCACACTGGGGGATCTCGTTCGTCGTGGTGATGTGATTGCCCTAATGGGTAGCTCTGGCAGGTCGACGGGACCCCATGTCCACTTTGAGGTATTCAAGCACGGACGAGCCGTTGATCCGGCCTCTTATGTCCGCAGGACTCATCGCTAAATTAGCCGTTCTGGCGCTTTGATGTGTCGTTCCTTTGCCTTTCCCCTTTGACTGACCAGTGAGACTGCCATGCTGATCTCTACCATGAAAAAAATATTCGGTACCCGCAATGACCGGGAGCTGAAGCGTTTGAGTAAAGTTGTCGCCCGCATTAATCGCCTCGAGGAGGCGATGCAGGCGCTTGATGATGACAGCTTGCGAGCCAAAACCGCTGCGTTTCGCACCCGACTTAGTGAGGGTGAAACCCTCGATCAATTATTGCCGGAAGTGTTCGCGGTCGTGCGAGAGGCCGGTGTGCGTGCGTTGAATATGCGTCATTTCGATGTGCAGTTAATCGGTGGGATGGCACTGAACGCGGGAAAAATCGCTGAAATGCGCACCGGTGAGGGTAAAACACTCGTCGCCACGCTACCTGCTTATCTCAATGCGTTGCCCAATCACAGCGTACATTTGGTCACCGTGAATGACTATCTCGCTCAGCGAGATGCCGCGTGGATGAGCCCGCTGTACGAGTTTTTGG
>ERZ887830.1706-NODE-1706-length-11978-cov-11.138053_pt1 | contig 11978 bp, 11 predicted proteins | sample MGYA00521101_ERZ887830 | MGnify/ENA primary metagenome ERZ887830 (study PRJEB32303, sample SAMEA104408592) | aquatic metagenome | biome: Marine water; feature: Pelagic; material: water | place: Baltic Sea | collected 2014-06-05T16:38:00 | depth 1,762 m ...
TACGCTACCGCCGCCATCACACACCCTCGCCTCGATGAATAATCCGGGTTAAGGGTTGAGAGCCCCGAAACTGTGGGGTAGCTGTATCGCCCTGACAGAAAGCATAGCTATCCACATTGCGTCCAAGGAAGCCAAGACGATGTCTCAGGAAAATAGAAAAAGTGCGCTTGTGCAAATGTATCCCAATCCAGAGGCACAGGAAAAAGAGCGCAAGACGTTCATCTGCATTGGCGTCCCGCGTGGGGGCACCAGTGCTGTGGGCGGGCTGATGCAACGGCTTGGCATTTTCATGGGTGACGATCTGCCAAACAACTACGAAGACCCGGAGTTCATTCAAAAGACCCCCGCCTACATGAAAGAGGTGATCAAGAAACGCACAGAAGACCATGCGTTATGGGGCTGGAAATTTCCTGCTGCAGCCAATTACCTTGAACTTCTGTTGCCTCATATCGAGAACCCGCATCTCGTCATTGTGTTTCGCGACCTCGTCGCCACGATGAAGGCCCATGTGCGCTGGCACAACCGAACCCAACTGTTCGCCGCCCATGAGATCATCCTGCAACAGCAGAAGAACTGGTTTCTGGTGGAACGCTGGCAAGTGCCGACCGCGCTGGTCTCTTATGAAAAAGCGGTCCTTGCCCCCAATCTTTTCACTCATGAAATGGCGAATTTTCTGGGCATGCCGCACCCGGACGAAGAACATCAGAAAGAGATTGCAGAGTTTCTGACCCCCGGTCGCTATAAATAGGTCACCGGCACCAAACAGATCCTAAATCTCCCTATAGAGACGATATCAGCGCCAGAAACGCCTTGGCCTGATCGTCATAATCGGCCACAGGATGCGGGGCCGGATAGGCCTCGGCTGTGTCCAGAACCTGCATTACCTTGGCGCGCAGGCGCTCTGGTCCATCCCCGATCTGCAACATCTCGCCCCGATCCGCACCGGCCCATTCCGCCGTCCCACCACTGTCGGTCTGGATCACCCTGATCCCCCGCGCCACGGCCTCGCGGATACTCAGGCCAAAGGTTTCTTTCCACTGCGAGGGAAACAACAGCACATCGATTTTGGCGTAAAACGCATCAATGTCTTTCTGGTCAAAACGCGGATGCACCTGCCAGTCGCCCTGCATATCCTTGAGGCTGGTATTGGCCCACCAGGTCTGATCCAGACTGGCATCCACCAAAAACCCCGCGAAATCATCACGGGGCACAGTCTCAAATGCAGATTTGATCAACGGCCAGCCCTTTATCTGGGACGGCCCCCCCAGAAACCCAAAGACAAGCCGCGGATCGCGCACACGCCGGGCGGCCTGCATCGCGAAAAATGCCGCATCCGGTTTGCGCACCCCATTTTCCCAGACCACGCTGCGATCCTCGGGAAACCCGGACGCCACAGACAGATCCCGCGCGAACTGGCTGGGATAGGTGATCAGATCGACCTGCCCCACCGCCTCTTGCAACAGGGCAAAGCGGGTGCGCGCGCGCCCCATCCGATCGACACAGCCCCGGCAATTCTCGATCCGGATCGGGTTTTGCCCGCAATACTGCCCATTGGGGCGGATCATGAACTGATATTCGCAGAGCCACCAGAAATCATGCACGCTCAGCACCACCGGCACCCCGCGCGCGCGGGCCTGCGCGATGGGGCCGATCCCCAGATCCTGCATACAGTGAATATGCATCAGATCAGGCTCTAAGTCGCCCAAAAGCCCCGATACGATCTCTGTCACATTGGGGTTGCTGTAGCTTTCGGCATAGCTGCGCTCTGGCGGCATGACGATGGCAAAATTCTGAATGCCCTCGACCTCTGTGCGCATCACCGAATAGGGCACAAGATCCGCACGATCCACTGACGAGATCACACTGACCCGACACCCATGCTGCCTGCGCAACGTCCGCGCTACAGCCTCTGCCACGACAGTCGCCCCGCCATAAGACTGGGGCGCGAAAAAGACGTTCATCACCAGAATATGTTTCGGCGCAGCCATAGAGGTCTATCCTTTTTGCACCCAGTCGATGACCGCCTGTTCGACCACGGGTAGGGTGGCGCGGGCTGTCCAGGTGTCAAGCAGGGACTGACGCGCCGCCTGCCCCATTTCACGCACCAGCGCAGGGTCGCGGGCCAGCGTTTCCAGCGCCGCGCGCCAACTGCCCCCTTTCGGGATCACAAAGCCGGTTTTCTGATCGATGACCATCTGCGCCATATCGCTGACCGTGCCAACAATACTGGGCACCGCAACAGCCGCCGCATCAATCACCCGCACGCCGCTTTTGCAGCGATTAAAGGCGTCGTCTGTCAGTGGCATCACCGCGCAGTCAACACTCGAAAGTGTCTCTAAATAAGCCTCATAGGACGAAAACTTGTGGGTTTCGACGCGGGTCCGCAGGGCCTCTGGCAACAGCGTTTCGTCAAAATACCCCATGATCACCAGTTGACGATCCGGGGCGCCGTCCAGAAACCCGATGATATCCTCTGCTATCAGGGCAAAGTCGATCTCGTGGCCCATGGACCCGCTGGCAAAGCCCACCCGAAACGGCGCGCCCGCCTGTCGACCTGCCTTGCTGAGCGCGGCCTCAGAGGCTGAAACAGTCTCTAGGTCGGCGAAATTGCGACGAAAATGCACCGGGCGCGCGGTATAGGCCAGCGTGTGCTCGACCATGCCGGGGGTCGAGACGGTGATCATATCGGCCTGATTCATCGCGCTGAGGTATTTCGGGGCCTCGGACAGGAAATGCGCCTTCATCGACGCAGGCAGCGCCTTCATGTTTTCGTAGGTCTCATAGGCGGACACCGAAAACAGCGGATCGTCCAGATCATAAAGCACCGGCAAACGCAGACGACGCGCCTCGTACAGATACATGGCCGTCTGGGGCGTGTTCTGGGTGCGGTAAAACATCAGATGGGTGGCGTTCTGCATCAGCGAGATCGCGCGCGGCACATCGGCGTAATGCGAAATGTTGTAATCCGCGCCCAGCCCGCCCCAAAGCTCTGACAATTGCGCGACGCGGTATTTACGGCATTGCGGCAGGTACAGATCGCCAATCATCGTAATCCGCCGCCGCGTGGTCAAAAGCGCAGGCGCGGCGCTGACGTGAAAGGCATCCTTGCGGGCGATATCCTGCCAAAAGCTGTCAAGGTAGGTGGCATCCTGCGCAGCCGAAGTCTTGGCCGACCGGCGGATAAACGACAGCCCCCGGCGCAAGGCCGTGCCCCAGCCTTCTTGTTTTATGGTGAAGACAAGCCGGTTTATGGCCGCTCTGCTGAACACTCTGCGAAGGGACATGTACGATGCGATCCTGATCAACCAATGGGGGGGCTTTAGAATGGCCGCTTGTAAAATACCAGTGGTACCTTAAAACGAACCGCCTTGAAACGGGAACCGCGCATGACAGAGCAGGCAGATATGGGCCAGATAGATATGGGCAGCGTTGTGATCTTGCTTGCCACCCATAATGGCGCAGAATTTCTGCGCGCTCAACTGGATAGCTTTACCGCGCAAAGCTATCGGAACTGGCAGGTTTTCGCAGGCGACGACGGATCGACAGATACCAGCCACGAGATCCTGACAGCTTTCGCAGAACAGTCTCTATTAAACGATAATTCTGTCGAAATTGTCGATGGGCCTTGTGCGGGAACCTCGTCGATCCATTTCCTGTCCTTGCTCATCCGCGCGCCCCAAACCCCTTGGCTGGCCTTTTCCGATCAGGACGATGTCTGGCTACCGGACAAGCTGGCCCGCGCGGTGGCTGCTTTGGCCCCTCTGGATCCCACGCGGCCCGCGCTCTATTGCAGCCGCACCTGGGTGACCGATGCAGATCTTGGCAATCCGGTGCTGTCGCGCAACTATACCCGGCCACGGGCGTTTCAAAATGCCCTGCTGCAAAATATAGCTGCCGGCAACACCATCGTGCTGAACCGGGCCGCTGCGGATCTGGCGCGTCGGGCCGCCCCCGCCGCGATGCCTGTGCCCGGCTGTTCCACATCCGATCATCCCACACCCGGCATCCCCGCCCATGACTGGTGGCTTTATCAGCTGATCACAGGGGCCGGAGGGCAGATCATCCATGACGACACGCCGACGCTGTATTACCGCCAGCACGGGCGCAATCAGGTGGGGGCCAACCATGGGTTAGCCGCTGCTGTGGTGCGCACAAAAGCTGTTCTGAACGGGGGATACCTGCGCTGGAACAGTGCCAATATCACCGCGTTAGAGTCTGTTTCTGACCTGCTGACGCCACAAAACCGTGCGCTGCTGCGTGGCTTTGCCGATCTTGGCAAAAAGCCGCTGTTCGCGCGAATCCGCGCCTTTCGCACCCTCGGTCTCTATCGGCAAACCCGCTTTACACAGGCTGCGATCTGGGTGGCTTTGGTGCTGGGGCGTCTCTAAACCCTACTTTAGGGTCTATTTTTTCGGGGCCATATTGGCCTCGTGATGGGCAACGGCCTCTTCGACATCCTCATAAAGAGACAGCTTGCCGTCTTCCAGGACCGCGCCCATATCGCAAAGCTCTTTGACCATCACCATAGAGTGGCTGCAAAACAATGCGCCGGACCGTTCCATCCGATCCATAAAGACCTGACTGCTTTTGGCCCGGAACGACGCATCCCCCACAGAGGTCACCTCGTCGATCAGGTAGAAATCAAAGGGGATCGCCATCGACACCCCAAAGGACAGGCGAGAGCGCATTCCCGAGGAATAGGTGCGGAAGGGCAGGTCGAAATGCTTGCCCAACTCGGCAAAATCCGCGACGTAATCGACCATTTCATCTGTGTCTATGCCATAGATCCGCGCCACGAAACGGGCGTTTTGCGCGCCCGTCAACTCGCCGTGGAAGGATCCGGCAAAGCCCACAGGATAGGAAATGGACCCTGACGACATGATCTGCCCAGAGGTCGGTTCTTCTATGCCCGCGATCATGTTCATCAAGGTGCTCTTGCCAGCCCCGTTGCGCCCCAAAAGGCCGATCACAGCGCCTGTGGGAAACACCGCATTGATATCATCCGCCACTGTTTTCCGACGCCCTCTGAGAAAGAAGGTCTTATTCAACTGGTCCAGAACGATCATTGATCCACAGCCATTTTCACGTGCAACAGTCTCTATTGACGGTCCTTGAGGCTATAGGCCACCAAGGCGGTCACCGCCCATAACAGAAAGGCAAAGAGCGAAATCAGCGACCAGAGCATCAGCCGCTTGGGGTATTCCGCCTCTTCGGCCAGAGTCGGGCGCTGGTGAATGGCCAGATAGCGCGACTGGCGCCGGGCCTCGGATTGAGCGGCGTCATGGGCGACCAATGTGGCCGTATAGGTCTGCTCGGCAAATTCCCGGTCGACCACCAGTGTCTCGTATTGCCCCACCAGCGTTGCAAAGGCCTCTCGCCCCTCGCCGCCTTCCCCGATGCCAAGCTTGCGCTTTTCCTCGCCGATCCGGGCCTCGATCACCGAAACCCGCCGTTCTGACTGGCTGATCCGGGGATCTTCGGCGCGGGTGGTCTGGCGCAGCAGGTCCAATTCGATCAGGGCCCCCGCCAGTTGGGTATGCAACTGGTTCAGCAGACCCGCCTGCCCCTGCACATCGATGCTTGGGTCAACGATCTGGGTGCGGTTGCGGAATTCGGTCAGCGCGCGGCGCGCTTCTTTCAGCCGCTCGATCGCCTTGGCCAGTTCCGCCTCTGTATAGCGCACCGCATCGGCGCGCGCCTGAACGCTGAGCGTATTGATCAGCTTTGTGCTTTCTTCTGTGACCGCCTCGGCGATCATCTTGGCATCTTCGGGGGTAAAGGCCCGCACCCGCAGCGCCAAAAGCCCGGTGCGCCCGTCATGGGTGATATCGACCATGCGGCGCCAGTAATCGCGCAGATCCTCGACGCTGCCCTCGGGGTCAAAGGCAAAGATCGGATCGATGTCGGGATCCGGTTTTGACCAGAGGCTGCGCAGCCCCAGAGAACTGTCGATCCCCGCGACCAGATCCTGGCTTTGGATGAAATCATAGAGGATGTCCGCATCCGGGGTCTGACCACCGCCCAGATTGAGACTGCCCAAAAGCGACGGGATCGCAGAGCCCGCATCTTCAGAGCGCACGGTAAACCCGGCAGAAGAGGCATATTGATCCGCCGCGCGCGTCCAGAGATACCAGCCAGACACCACGCTGGGTGAAAGCACCATCAGCACGAAACTGAGCAAGGCAACCCGGTGACGCGGGCGCATTCTGCTCTTTGGCGCAGGGGACCGCACGGGGGGAAGCTTGGCCGCAGCCGGTTGCAGGGGGGGCGGTTTCGCAGGCGTTTGCGCCGGTTTGACCACAGCGGGGGGCTGCGCCGGCTTTGCAGCAGGCTTGACCGCGGGCTTGGGCGCGGGTTGCACAGCAGGCTTGGCGGCAGGCTGGGCGGCGGCGGCAGGCTGGACGGTGGGATTGGCCACTGCGACCTCTGGTTTCACCACGGCGGGTTTTGGGCCAGCCTGCGGTTCTGCCGGTGTCGGGGCCTGTTTTGCACTTGCTGCGGGCTGTTGTACCGGGATCACCTTGGGCGCTCCGGTCTCAGGTTTTGCAGCCTCATCCTCTGCCAAAGGCGGGGCGACGGGCGGGGCCGAATTTTTAGGCGCAGGTGTATTCAACGGAGCTCGCTTCGAACAATGATTGCAACTCTCGTTCCCGCAATACATAAATTGCGGTGCAAGTTCCAGCATTAGTAGGTGTGCCCCAGAATGAGCGAGCTGAGTTCAGCCGAAACGATGCGCCCCGTTTTATTGGCAAAACCCAAACGCCGCTTTGCCAGCACGCGGGTGATCATTGCTTTGATGCTGCGGGAAATGGCCACAACTTATGGGCGTTCTCCGCTGGGCTATCTCTGGGCCGTGCTCGAACCTGTGGCTGGCATTGCCATCCTGACGGCCGTCTTTACCGCGTTTATCCGCTCGCCCCCGCTGGGGACAGATTTCGCGATTTTCTATGCGACCGGCATGGTGCCCTTTCTGCTTTACTCCGATATCAGTACCAAATTGCTGCAGGCGCTTAACTTTTCCAGCAATCTGCTGGTCTATCCCAGTGTCACCTTTGTGGATGCGCTGCTGGCACGGTTCTTTCTGAACATCCTGACGCAGATTCTGGTGGCCTATATCGTGCTGGGCGGCATCCTGCTGTTGTTTGACACGCGCACGGTGCTGAACCTGCCTGCGATCGGGCTGAGCCTGGCAATGGCGGCTGCGTTTTCCTTTGGGGTCGGCACCGTCAATTGTTTTCTGGCCGGTATGATGCCCAGCTATACGCGGATCTGGGCCATCTTGAACCGTCCGATGTTTCTGATGTCATGCGTGTTCTTCTTGTTGGATACGATCCCCCTGCCGTATCGCGACTGGCTTTGGTACAATCCGCTGGTTCATATCGTGGCCGAGATGCGCCGCGGGTTTTACCCTTATTACGAGGCAAGTTACGTCTCTGTGTCTTATGTTTTTGGCGTCTCCCTGATTCTATCAGTGTTTGGGCTGGTCTTTCTGGGTCGCTTCTCTCGCTATATTCTGAACAATTGATCGTCGGAGCACAGGTTGAAAATCGGGTTTCTTTACAGGCGACACGCTGTTAGGCTCCCTGCAGTCGAATATCGTGCAGTCCAATTCTGTGCACCGACACCGTCCAGGACGGGCATTAAGTCTAGAGGATTTTTTTTGTGAAACTGCCAAGTAATGTCGAAGAGGTCATCGTCCAGTCCGGGCGGGTGCGGGTACGGACATCTCAGGATGTCTTTGAAGGGCATTTGTCCCTGACACAGGGCAGATCTCAGGCGCAATTCACACCCCTGTCGGAAACAGAGATGGCCTCTGGCAAGATCCCGCTGCAACTGCAATTCCCTGCGATCGAAGGATATCTGGCGCAATCCGCCAAATACGGCGACAGCGGCGAGACGGTTGATCCAAGGACGATCTGCGAGACCGGAGTCGATGCCCTGCCCGACTGGACTCTGGCCAATGGCAAGACCATTCACATCATGCTATTCGAGCGCCAGCGCCCGATAGAGATCACCTTGCATGGCCCGCTCGTGCTGGCCCCGCATAGTCGTACCCTGTTCTTTCGCGCCGCCGTTGCCGCCCACCGGGCTGCCGCAGCCTTCAGGCTGACGATCAGCTCGCCCTCGAGGACAGAGGTCAAAACAGTCGAGATCGACACGCAGCATCAGGGCGGGCGGTTCCGCACCGGATATCAGGACGTGACTCTGGAAATTCCGCCCTCTGCCGAGGACTGCCTTTTGACGATGAGCGTCATCTATCACGCCTATCGCCCAAGCACCGAGGATAACGCGCCGTTCCTCTTTATCTCTGACCCAGAGGTCACCATGGGCCAGCAGACCCCGCAAATGGTCGTGCCCTTCCATGCCCATGGCGCGCCCAAACCCGCAAACCGCCCCCAGACCCGCTGGTACGAGGCACAGGTGCCCGCCCCGGTCCTGTCAAGCAGCGGGGCCATTCAGATCGAGGCCGGGCGCGAAACCTTTACGATTTTCAAACCCACCGAGGATACGGTTCATCTGGCGGACACCAACGACCACAGTCTGCGCGTCTATGCCAGCAAGGCCGGGCGATATGCGATCTATGTGGACGGCGAGGCAGCGTTTCTGGTCCATATCGGGCACAACCCCACAGAGATCTATCTGCCCACCCAATATATGACCGGCGGGCATCACCATATCAGCATTCGCGACGCCTCCGGCACGCAGATCTTTCTGGAAACCTATCTGCTGCTGCCCCGCATCCTGACCCCCGCAGACGTGTTGCAGCGCAATTCCAAATCGCCCTTTCCCGGCGCGCTGTCCGCACAGGCAGAGCATCGCTATGGCGCGCTCAAGGCACAGCTTGCCAACCCCGGCACGCCTGAACAGATGACGCAGATCGCCTATGCGCTTGGCGTGCTGGAGGGGGGCTATAACAATGTCAAACTCAAGCCGCTGACCTTTCCGCAGGTCGAAACGCCGGATGTGTCCATCGTCATCCCGGCCCATAACAAGGTCGAGGTCACCTATTACACGCTCTGCGCCCTGCTGCTGGCTGCGAACAAGGCGACCTTCGAGGTGATCCTCGTCGATGACGCCTCGACCGATGAAACCACCGAGATAGAGACGTTTGTCTCTGGCATCAAAGTGGTGCGCAACACGCAGGCGCAGCGGTTCATCCGGGCCTGTAATGCCGGGGCGGCGCAGGCGCGTGGCAAATACGTGGTGCTGCTGAACAATGATACAGAACCGACACTGGGCTGGCTTGATGCGCTGATCGACGCCTTTGACCGCTTTCCCAATGTGGGTCTTGTCGGGTCTAAACTGCTCTATCCCAATGGCCAGTTGCAGGACGCCGGGGGCATCATCTGGAACACGGGCAACCCGTGGAACTATGGCAACCGGCAAAACCCATGGGATCCCCGGTTCACCTATGCGCGTCAGGCCGACTATCTGTCAGGGGCGGCCCTGATGACCACACGCGCGATCTGGGACGAGGTCGGCGGGCTGTCCAGCTATCTGGAACCGATGTATTTCGAGGACACAGACCTGTCGTTCAAGGTGCGCGAGGCGGGCTACAGCACCTGGTTCGTGCCTGCCTCTGTCGTCTATCATTTCGAGGGCATGACCAGCGGCACCGATGTGTCGACCGGGTTCAAGCAATACCAAGAGGTCAACCGCCCCAAGTTCAAACGCCGCTGGGCCAGCGCCTGCACCTGCTTTGGCGTCGAAGGCAAGATGCCCGATCTGGAAAAAGACCGCGGCATTGTCGGGCGCGTGCTGTTCATTGACTATACCACCCCGCAGCCAGACAAAGACGCCGGATCCTATGCGGCCATTCAGGAAATGAAACTGGTGCAGTCGCTGGGCTACAAGGTGACGTTCCTGCCCGAAAACCTCGCCCATCTGGGCACCTATACCAGCGATCTGGAACGCAGCGGCATAGAGGTGATCATCGCCCCCTTCTATCTGTCGATCCCCAGCTTTCTGGAAAAACGCGGCGCGGAATTCGATGCCTTCTACATCACCCGCTACTATGTGGGTCAGTCCACCATGGAAAAGATCCGTCAGGTCAATCCGCGCGGCAAGATCCTGTTCAACAACGCCGATCTGCATTTCCTGCGCCAGTTCCGCAGCGCGCTGTCCAACAATGACACCGAGGCGATGGAGACCGCGCGCAAGGTGCGCGACAAAGAGCTGGACATCATTCTCAAGGCCGATGTCACCCTTAGCTATAACGAGATCGAACACTCTGTGATCATGTCCCACACCGAAGGCGCGGCCAAAGTGGTGAAATGCCCCTGGGTGGTGGATCTGCCGCCCGATGTCGCCCCCTTCGAGACCCGCCGTGGCATTTCCTTTCTGGGCGGGTTCAAACATTATCCCAATGTGGACGGGATCAAATGGTTCGCCAGTTCTGTGATGCCTGTTCTGGATGCCACGCTTGGCAAACGGGGCAAAACGGCAGAGCCGATTGAACTGTCGATCTATGGCTCTGCCATGGGCAAGGACATCAAAGCCCTGAAAAACGATACGATCCTGCCCGTCGGCTTTGTCGAACATGTGGCTGACAGCTATGACAGGCACCGCGTCTTTGTCGCCCCGCTTCTGTCGGGGGCCGGGATCAAGGGCAAGGTGCTTAGCGCGCTGGCCCATGGGGTGCCTTGTGTCTTGTCCCCTGTTGCGGCCGAAGGCATCGGGCTGCGCCATGGCCATGACTGCATGATCGCGCAGACCCCCGATCAATGGGCCGCTGCGATCGTGCAGATTTATGACGACCCGGATCTGTGGCAACAGATGTCCGACAACGCACGGGCCTATGTGCAGGACAGCTTTTCTTTCGAAACGGGACGACGCATGATGCGGGCAGCTTTTGAGGCCGTCGAAATCTTTAGATCCAAAGACTGACCTGATGCGCACTATTCTCCTGCACTACCACCTGTTCAAGAATGCCGGCACCTCGCTGGACCATTTGTTGCAAGAGAATTTTGCGGACCAATGGGTCACGCGGGAATTTGCCGGGCAGAACAACACCGCGCAGGTGCGAAAATGGATAGAGGACACGCCCGACGCCGTGGCCTTTTCCAGCCATACGATGATGGGCCCCCTGCCCCAGGTGCCCGGTGTGCAGATCATCTCTATGATGCTGCTGCGCGACCCGATTTCGCGGATCCGCTCTGCCTATCGGTTCGAGCATAAACAGGTCTCTGACGGCTTTGGCGCCGTGCTGGCCCGGCACACCAGCTATGACGGCTATGTGCGCGTGCGTCTGGCCATGCCCTGGGACCGGCAATGCCGCAGCTTTCAGACCTGGCGTCTGGCCAGCCTCGTCCCCGGCGAGGGATCAGAACTGGAGCGCGCCAAAGAGGCCGTTGATCGCCTCAGCCTTGTCGGCCGTGTCGAGGCCTTTGACGATTTTCTGGAACAGCTTCAGGCCTTGGTAGAGCCTGTTTATCCCGATTTCAAACTGGCCGCAGTCCATTCCAACCGCTCTGACGCGCTGAAATCAAAAACAGCCAAAACCGACCCGGATCTGCAAAGCCTTCTGCAAGAGGCCAATGCAGATGACCTGACGCTTTTGGATTTAATGACCAACCCAGACCCACACTCCAAATCTGATATGGCCCAATCTGACATGGCCGAACCTGACGAGCCACAATAAGAGGCAGGCAAATGCTTTGGCTGATTTCGAAAAGATATGCGGAAAAGGCCAGGATTGCGAAAAAGAGAGCCTCTTCTGGCAACACCACAAGCAGTAACTATCGCTTTTTATACAACCATTGAGTATAAGCGACCAAAACCAAGAGACATAACAAATGACTTCTTCCTTTGCTCCCCTCCTCGGCGAACTTCAGGCCGTCTTTGATGATCCGGCCACCCGCACGTACCCGCTGGCCCGCCGGACACCGGTGACCGATGCGCTGGAACATATGCTGTATGAGGCCATCCGGTGTTTGTCAAAGAAGTTGTCCGCCGATTTCATGCAGCGTCTCTGATTT
>ERZ887830.1712-NODE-1712-length-11948-cov-48.937358_pt1 | contig 11948 bp, 17 predicted proteins | sample MGYA00521101_ERZ887830 | MGnify/ENA primary metagenome ERZ887830 (study PRJEB32303, sample SAMEA104408592) | aquatic metagenome | biome: Marine water; feature: Pelagic; material: water | place: Baltic Sea | collected 2014-06-05T16:38:00 | depth 1,762 m ...
CAATCAAGACGGGCTTGGTGACGGAAACTTGGCCTTGAACGGGGAGAGCTTCAGAGGCCTCAATGGGGAGTTTTTTCGAAGCCTCAATGGCGATCGAACCCTCACTCTTCACCCTTACAGGTTCCTTGATTTCATCAACAATGACGCCGCCAACGAGACGCACTGGAAACGGCTGTCCGAGGGGCAGTCCGATCGGGATTGGTTGACGGAGTATTTGGGTCGCAGCCACGGCAACTGACCCCGCCGCAATCACAACTGCGAGTGGCCAGCGGCTAGCCATCGCCAGGGTGAACCAGCGCGGATCGTTCTTGTCTGGCATCAAACTATTTCTAAATACCGTTCCGGTTTTACCGGATTTTTAGAAAAAAATTAGTGGATAAGGTCCAGATCTTGAAAATTCCCTAGAGCTCGTAATCTTCTTCAAATTGATTGAGAAGACCTTTGTAGAGAACGAGTGTGCCTTCGCTTTCATCAGTGATGCCCTCAGCGTCGTACAGCTGGGAGAGGTGGGTGCATGCAGCGTGCACTTGAACAAAGGCTTCTGCGTATTCGTTTTGAATATCTTCTTCTCGGATGTCTCGAATTAACGCAGAAATAAACTCAACTTTCTTATGGGCCGCTTTGATTTCGGCTTCCATGTCTTTGCTGAGTTTGCGCCGCTTTCGAGCCATTGGCCTGCACTGTCAGCCCTTAATCCTAAGGCCAGGGGGCTGACAGGCATTGACTGGTCAGATCAGAAACAGAAGGGAAGCATCTGAGCGCTGCAAGCTGTGTAGCCATCGATAAGGGGGCCGAGGCCGATTTGATGGAGGATTCCTTGACCTGTGAGTCCTTCGGTAATCACCCCGATCACAAATCCGATCATCGCGGCACGACCATTAAAAAGTTCAACTTTCTTGAGTTGATCTTCGTGAATGGAGCGAGCTGCCTTGCTTTGGAACCAGGTGTCGCTAGCGGGAGTGCGGTCCATGATGATCTTTCAATTGAAACGAACTGTAACAGAGGTTTGACGTTGGAGCGTCTTGCAGCTAAGGCCTTCTCCAGATCACCGGCTGTCTTCGCTTTGGGTATAGCTCGCGGCACATTGGGCAAACGGTTCCATCGCATCCACGAGCAGTGCAGTGCTCACGTCCGTAAAAGATGATTTGCAAGTGAAGCTTGTTCCAGCTCTTCGGGGGGAATAGGGATTTCAGATCCTTTTCGGTGCGCTCAACGCTGTCTCCATTGCTAAGCCCCCAGCGCTGCGCTAACCGATGAATATGCGTGTCCACAGGGAAGGCCGGTACTCCGAAAGCTTGGGCCATCACCACGCTGGCGGTTTTGTGACCTACGCCAGGCAGCGCCTCCAGCTCTTCAAAGCTGCTTGGTACTTTCCCTCCGTGCACTGTGATCAATAGGTGAGCGAGTTTGTGCACATTGCGGGCCTTGGTTTTGGCGAGCCCGAGCTGGCGGATGTGTTCGTAAATCTCTGCTTCTGTTAAGGCCGCCATGGCACTTGGAGTTGGTCCAGCTGCAAACAAGGCCGGAGTCACTTCATTGACCTTTTTGTCGGTGCACTGTGCACTGAGAAGCACAGCGATCAGCAGGCTGAAAGGGTCGCTGTGATCCAGAGGGATCGGTGGATCTGGATAGTGCTCATCCAGGCGGCAGAGCAGGTGGGAAGCACGCTCTTTTTTGAGCAATGGTCATCGAGTTGCAGGACTGCCATCATGGCCTCACTGCTTTTGCGGCCATGACATCTGTTCGTAACGACGGTTCATCAGACCTCAGTTCCGCTTATCAGCGTGCGATCGCGCGAGAAGAAAAGGGCGTGAGTTCGGATGACGATCTCTCGGCAGTGGAGTCCCCCCAGCCAAGACCCGGTCCCCAGTACCAAGCGAAAGCCGAGAGCGACAGTGATGGCGATAGCGATCTCTACCGCCATCACAGCCAGCAGCAATCGGCGGAAGGGGGGTGAAGGGGGCTGCCTTTAAGACCCAGGCTGAATGGCTTTTTTCAGGGTGTCCACGCCTTTCTGGATCGCTTCTTTGGGCGCTTCGATCATTTTTTTCTGCGTGTTTGACCAGATTGTGACGGCATAGACCAGCGCACCGCCAAGAATTAACGCCGCCAGAACCAGGCCAATGCCAGTGCCGCCGCCTCCTTGCTTGATCACAACAGGTTGCTGCTGATTGTTTTCAGACATAGGAGGACCTTTCTGCTTTTATCAAAGTGATCACCCAAAGGTCCTAGCGAGGTGACGGTTAATTGTCAGGTTGCTTCAAGAAGCTTTGAAAGAAACCTCTCCATCAGTGGAATCAGTGATCAGGTAACTGATCGGCCATTGATCAGCACTGAAAGACTTGGATTGACGCTTGCCCTAGCGTCGAGTTGAACAAGCATTTTCAAAAGGAGCTGCCGTGAACACCGCCGTGAGGGGGATTCTCTACGTTTCGATTTGGGTTGTTGTGTGGGGTGTCGCCTCATCACTCGTGGATTGGGTGTTGTTAGGTGGAGAGGTCTACGAGATGGGATCTTTTGGTCAAGTGGCCACATTTGTCGGCTATGGAGCCGCTTGTTCTGTCTTGGCTGTTCGCTTGTCTGGTCGCTTTCTCAAATCAGCTGAGGATCAGGCTGACGGTTGATGGGGCTCACGTGACACAGCGCCAGCTGCCAAAAGCCCAGCGATGAATCCACTCGCGTGACCAATCCAGCTCACTCCTGCGGGTGAGGCCCAAGGCAGCAATCCAGGTAAGGCGCTTCCGTAAAAGGCAACGGCAATCACGCTTAATGCGATGGCCAGCGGTCTGCGTTCAAGGAACCCAATGAGCAGGAGATAGCCAAGGAGTCCGTAAACGACACCAGAGAGTCCGTGACTGCCAACAGGCCAAAACAACCAGAGCGGAATTTCGAGAAGAATCACGGCAATCCAAACCGCCACATAACCGCGCAGGCTTTTCAACAGCACGAGATAGCTGAGAGGCAGAAAAACAATGCTGTTTCCGATCAGGTGACCAAGATCTCCATGGCTGAACGGAGCGGTGAGCAAGGTCCACCAAGGCGTTCCAGGCCCCATGGCCAAATTCCATCGTCCGCCTAGCAGGAGTTGGTCAATGCCCTCCTGAAGCCAGGACAGACCTAAAAGGATCAAGGGAAGAACGATCACTGCACTCTGAATGTCACTCCCATCACCGCGGTGATGTCTTTGTCGATGGTGCTGGTGTCATAGGAGCCATAGCTCCCCATTTTGGTGGAGTTCGGCACGGTGATTTGGAAGGTGCCGGTGTCGGCATTGGTAATCGCTCCAATGCCGGAACCAGCCTCACCTGCGATCGCAATCGCTCGATCTCGAGCATCGGCAGTGGCTTTGGCAAGCATGTCGACGCGTTTTTCAGCCAGCTTTGTGTAGGTGTAAGCCGGTGGCTGAATCGCCAACGACACACCATCACCAATCAGGTTGCTGATGTTGTTTGATGCCTTGCGGATTAAGGCCACATCTGAGCTGCCAACGTGAATCGACTGACGTGCTGTCCACTCCGTGTTGGTCAGCATCCCGGTCACACGGTTGCGAATGTCGTTGCGATCAGTCCGTAAAACGGTGAGTTGGGTGCTGTTTTCGGGGATGCCCGCATCTTGCAGAAAAGCGAGCGTCCGCTTCAAATCAGGTTGCAGATTTTGATAGGCCTGCTGCTGGCTTAGACCGTTGCCACTCACGGTCACGGTCCAATCTGCGTAGTCGCTACGAAGCCTTTCGGTGCTGGCACCGGTCACGGTCACGGTGTCTGTTGCGGTTCGAATCCCTTTCACGGCAACAGCTCCAGCCACAACAAGACCGCAGCTCAGCACCAGCATCGGCAACACCAGAGGAGGCGTTCGACGCCATAGTGAAAGCCGGTTCGGACCTGGGGACGATTGTTCTGGCACGGACTTTGGACTTTTAACCATTCCAACCGATCTGTGGATTGGGATGTGTTTTTCGCGATCACAACTGTGACTGGCTATGACCCAAATCAAGACCCATAAGTCATTGATGCCAAAAAGCACTGAGGTGATCGTGATCGGCAGTGGGATTGGCGGCTTGTGCTGTGCCGGACTCACTGCTCGAGCTGGTAAGGAGGTTTTGGTTCTTGAAGCTCATAGTCAGCCAGGCGGGGCTGCTCATGGCTTTGAACGCCAGGGCTATCGCTTCGAATCTGGTCCATCCCTATGGAGTGGGTTGTCGCGTTGGCCAAGCAGTAACCCGCTCGCCCAGATCCTGCGTGCCTTGGATCAGCCCTTGGATGTGGTGAGTTACAAGGATTGGGATGTCTTGTTTCCGGAAGGCCATCTCCGTGTTGGGGTGGGAGGCGATGGCTTTGAACGCGTGGTGCAAAGGCTGCGTGGACCTGAGGCTGTGGCTGAGTGGCAGCGGTTTACAGAGGTGCTGCAGCCGATCGCAGCCGCCGCAGATGCCTTGCCGTTGCTGGCATTGCCAGCATCCGTTGATGGGATTGGTCCTCTGTTGAGACGGAGTGGACGCCTGGTGCAGCATCTTCCAGCCATCCGCCATTTAAGTGGTGCATTCGGACCTCTAGTGGACCGTCACTTGCAGGATCCATTCCTGCGTCACTGGGTGGATTTGCTCTGTTTTTTGATCAGCGGTATGCCGATGGCTGATACCAACGCAGCCGCGATGGCCACCTTGTTTGGTGAGTGGTTTGACCCTCAATCTTGCCTTGATTTTCCGAAAGGAGGCAGTGCGGCCGTGGTTGATGCACTCGTGCGTGGCCTTGAGGCTCATGGCGGCAGCTTGAGGCTTGGCGCAAGGGTTCGTCAGGTGTTACTCGATGGTGATCGGGCCATTGGCGTGGAACTCAGCAATGGCGAGACGCTTTATGCCGACGTTGTGGTGAGCAATGCGGATGCCTGGGGTACAGCGGCTCTTTTGCCAGAGACGGCTGCGAAGGCTTGGAGACAGGACAGGCTGTCTACTCCTCGTTGTCGTTCTTTTTTGCATCTTCATCTGGGATTTGATGCGAGTGGTCTTGAGGACCTACCGATTCATACCGTTTGGGTCGGAGACTGGGAACGTGGGATCGACGCTGATCGCAATGCTGTGGTGGTGTCGATTCCATCTGTGCTCGATCCCTCGATGGCACCGGAGGGACATCATGTGCTCCACGCCTATACCCCGGCCAATGAGCCCTGGTCAGAATGGGCGGATCTCCAGCGGGGAACTGCGGCCTATCGGGAGAAACGTGGACAACGCTGTCAGGTGTTTTGGGATGTGTTGGAGCAACGCATTCCCGATCTGCGCAGTCGTTGCCAAGTGGTGATGGAGGGGACCCCTATCACTCACCGTCATTACCTATCCACGGATCAGGGGAGCTATGGCCCTGCAATGTCAGCAGCCAAGGGGCTGTTTCCTGGGGTCACCACTCCCGTTCAGGGATTGCTGCAATGTGGATCGAGTTGTTTTCCTGGAATTGGTATTCCACCCGTTGCTGCGAGTGGTGCTATGGCAGCGCATGCGATCACAGGTCGCAGGGCTCAGAAGGACTTGCTTCGCTCACTAGATCTTTAGGGAGTTAGTTGATAGAAAACTCAGAAAGATTAATTTTTAACGGTAAAAATACTTGTATGTGTCAGGAAAGGAAATGCATAAATGGCTTAATCCTTGATTACATAAGATTGTAGCTGTTGGCTCTTCAATTATTCTTTTAATGTCTAATCATGGGGCAAATATCAAAAACCTTATTTAATTCCAGTGCTGTCTTTATGCGCAAAGTTAATTAATTATTGATTTCTCTTGAGTTGGTGGTTTAAATGATAATTAACCGATACTTTTGCGCGCAACAACTGCAAAAAATGGATCACCTTTCCCGCCAACTATTCCCATCAAACCAGCGGCTTTTGTTTCTTCCGCAAACACGCGTACGTCAGACCAACCATTGGCTTGCAGCACTGTGCCCACGTAGTCGAGATGCTGTTTGTCGTCGTTATCTGTCCAAACCTGTGGTGCTTTCGTAAAAAACATCCGATTCGAGAATGCAACGATTGCTGTTCCATTGGGTCTCGTGACTCGGAGCATCTCTGACGCGACATTTTCTGGTTGTGTCCAGTACTGCCAAGCAGCAACGGCCAGGCAGACATCAACGGATGCATCCTTTAGGGGGATCGTGGGCTCCAGATTCATGTCTTGAACGTAGTGGCTGTCGAGTCTTGGGTTGGCCACGAGTTCTGCCTCGTTCATGCCATGGCCAATTACGCGCTCGTAATGAATGTCTTCTGGTAGGTGACTCACCCAAGACGATCCCAGATCAAGCACAACAGCTCCAGATGGAATGTGCTCTCTGTAAAAACTGGTGAGACGTGTCCTAAAGCCTTCATCTAAATGCTGGACGAAGCGTGGTTCTGAATAAAAAACGCGATCAGGCTCGCGGTCGAGCTTGTATCGCTGGTCTTCAGTGAGAATTTGAACTGCCATCGATGTATTTTGGCGAGTTTGTTGGCTGCCCTGCGAGTTCGAAGCCCTCACTCGTCTGGTGGAAGCTGTTGCCAACCGCTGGTCCAAAGCTCTTGGTTCTTGAGTTCGTTCCAGTGGATGCGTAGACGAACGCTTGAATCAAGCACTGCTTCTAATTCCACCCATCGGGATTGTCCTTTCCCTCCCTGAAGGATTAGGCGAAAATGGCGGAAGCCCTTCTGGGGCGTAACGCTTGTCCAGGATTTAGCAACAGTCCAGCTCATGGTTGAGGCCTAGCGATTTGTTCTTAAAAAGTTTTAATTCTGGCTCATCAATTGTGAGTTCTCAGCGTTGGTGACTTATCAAACTATTTTGATTCTCAAGAGTGTAAGTCGTGAGATTCCGCTGTGAAAATAAATTGTTTCGATTGTAAGACAGTCAATGCTCTGGGGAGTTTGTTTGAGTCTACAATCAAGTGAATTGAATCGGTACATTGGCCAAGCTAGCAGAAACTGGAGTTAAAAGTCTTCAGCAATTCAATACAGCAGGAAATGGCCGAATTGTTGCATTTCATAAGTCTATTTTGAATGGATTAATTAGAAAGTTTGGCCTCTCAACGTATCAACTCTTATGGCTTTCCTTTCTAAAGGGAATCGTTCTTACAATGGTTGCAATCTGTCTTTACTATGAACTTCATTGAAACTGTATATTAGTTTAATATGCTCTTTTGATCTAGTCTTTTCGGTTAATAATTTTAACCCTTGCTTGCGGGCGGAAAAAGATTTGTATTATTAGTCTATGGAATCTATAATTATAGTTTTTCTCAATTCTGAACGGTTAACTTATCGATCCCAGTGGCTTTTACCCACGCGGCAATCGCTTCAAGGTCATTGCGACTAGGAATGCATAAGCATCCACTACCTGGGTTGCAATGATGGATACCGAGTCCGCTTCGGTCTGTTTTGAATTGCGGCTGTAGGTTCAACCAGATGTCTGCTCCCCATGGCTCGGGCTGCCCCAGTAGATAATCTCCAATTGGTAGAGCTGCTCCATTCCCTGGACTCCAGCGTCGATCAGCCGTTGGCTTCGTGTTGTATCCGCTGATGGCAGGCCAGCGGGCAAGGCGTTCGCTTCCTTGAAATAATTCGACCAGCCATTGGCCATTGTTGTTTGAGCCTGTGCTGGATAGACGCCTTGCTTTGAGCGAAAAGCTATCGCGATGACCCTGAAGAAGGGCTGGATTTGGACCTGTTTGGCCAGAATCAAGATTGTTTGGTTTTTGCGTATTGCTTCGTTTGATTTCATCTTTGCTTGCGGACTGCTTTGCGGAAATTCCTGGCTCGCAGCTCATGATTAACAGCAAGGGAGCTGCTAAGAACAGTCCTTTGATGATGTGAAGTGTTGCTTTGAAATGCATGGCTTTGCTGTTAGTTTCTCTGTGCTTTGGCCTAAAAAACTTTTTATTGTTAGGCTTTTGCGCTTGTTTGTTAGTGAATTTTGATGATTCACTCCTTTGTAAGCCATGCATTGCCTTTTGAGACTTTTTAGGACTAGCTGTTTTGAACCTAAGTATTGCATGATCACTTGCTAAATAATCGGTTTCGGTTCATGCCGGTTTTTTGGCTATGAACGAGAGGTCTTGCTACCAAGAAGTGGTGTTCTTTTTTAGTGATATGAAGCATTTGGTTCGTGTTGGTGTTGTGGTGTCTGGGGTAGCCACGATTTCATCCCTGCAATTGTTTGCGGGTCCTGCAATGGTCTCTGCAAAAACGATTGCTCGTGCACAGGGTGTGTGCCGATTGATGAGTGGTGGTGCTGTTGCCTTTCAGGGGCATTGCGTAAGTCAACAAAAGGTCAATGCTGGCAACACTGTGTTGGTGATCAAGCTTGACAATGGCTCCACCTATCGCTTTCGCGGACCTTCCAAGGAGGCTCTGCAAATTGAAACATCCTCTGGCTTGCACAACGCGCAATTTCGTGATGGCGGCAATAGCAATGTTTTTGCATGGAACGACAGAGGTCAACCGCAACGCCTTGCTGTTCGTCTAGAAACCGCGCATGATCCGAGTCCTCGCTATGACAATTCTTCAACGAGTACGGGGTCTGCAATTGGAGCGTTTGCTGGAGCTTTGATCGGAAGTTTGATTCAAGGTCACTCTGGTCATGGCGGGGGAAATCAGCGCCAGCATGCAGAGTCAACCTGTCTTCGCGCGGTATCGAATCAGGTTGGGCGAAGGCGTGATTCCCTCCAGATCGTTGGGACTGAATCGTATAAGGGAGGATTTTCAGTACGCGTCAATGTTCCTCGTACAAAGGCGCCCTGGCTGTGCCGTGTGAATGGTGACGGTCATGTGGTGGACGTGGAGCACACCCATCCCAATGGTTTCCTTTGATCCTGATTTGTGTCTTTGTATCGAAGTGAACGACGATCTAGTTGACCAATCACTATGTTTGTGCTGTAGCAATCGCTACGCATTGCATCGTTCACCTCGTTTTCGCGAGGCGCAGACCAACCCAAGCCAAGGAACGGGGACTTGGGCTTTCTCGGAGAACATCATGAGCACTCTTCTTTACAGAGGTCAGTCCTACGCAGCACATCAGCCCTCTGCGGCTAAATCCTGTGTGGAGCTCACCTATCGCCACGAGCATTACAACACTTGCCGTGAACAGATCAGAGCTGAAATGCAGCAGCATCCAGTTTTGAGCTACCGAGGTATTCGTTACTCCAAGTAACTAAGCCCCATCTCCACCATTTTCGGCGATTGAGTTTGTTGCCCGGTTGCTTAAATGCAATCGGGCTTTTATTTTGAGTATTCAGAATGACCTTAACCTTACCTTATTTGTCCCAGACACTCTTGCAGTTTGCTTTTTTATATTGTGCTTTTGCTTTGCGATAGCTTTTGTTTTGTTCTGATAGCTCATCGCTAGCTTTTTTTGCGGCTTCACTATCTCCCTTGCTAGAAATGATGTAGCGATTGATGCTCATTCTTGAGCCAAGGCTATTCATGATTCTTGTGAGTAGCTCGCATTCTGTTGTCGCTTGGCTTTTGCCTGCTTGCAAGCTCATAAGGGCCAGAATTACTGCAGCTATTGAGATTCTCATGGTTTGATGCGTCAGTTTTGACGTTGATGTTGATGCGTTGCTGTGCGCTTTACCTTAGATCTCCCTTATCATCAATTTTAGAATTATTGCAATAACACCTTCTCATGAGTCAGCGAACAATTGCGATTACTGGAGCCTCTGGAAAAACAGGGTTTCGGATTGCTGAGGAGTTGATGGCTTATGGAGACTGTCCGCGTTTGTTGCTGAGGTCTGAGTCGGTGATTCCCGAAACCCTTAGCAAGGCTGAGCAAGTTCGGATCAGCTTGCAAGACCCAAGCGCTTTGGATGCAGCCTTAAAGGGTGTGGATGCCTTAGTGATTGCAACGGGTGCCAGGCCTTCGATTGATTTGTTAGGTCCGATGCGAGTTGACGCTTGGGGAGTGCGTTCTCAAGTGGAGAGTTGTTTGAGAGTTGGAGTGTCTAGGGTGATTCTCGTGAGTTCTTTATGTGCGGGGCGGTGGCGTCACCCCCTGAACTTGTTTGGTCTGATTCTTGTCTGGAAACGAATTGGGGAGCAGGCTCTGGAGAACAGCGGGCTGGATTGGACGGTCATTAGGCCAGGTGGTCTCAGTGAAAGAGAGCAATCACTGGAGGAAGAGGGGGTGTATTGGACAGGTCCTAATCAGCAGGAGAAGGATTCCATTCCAAGGCGTCTTGTTGCCCGTTGCTGCGTGGAGGCATTGAATACTCCGGCTTCGATCGGGAAGATTCTTGAAGTGACAAGCAGTGCCTCTCGCCCACTGATCGCTCTTCCCGAAGCATTATTGAGTATTGATTCCTAGAGACCAGGTCCTCTATACATGCGATAAATCAGTGATCAGAGTTTGACTTCTGATCATTGCAATCAAGTTGAGAAGATGGGCCGCCACCCATCTTTTTTAATGCCCCATGGTTGTTGTTGTTGCTTTTTAATTTAATCAAGCTCCTACAATGCTTTTGCTGTTGATAAATTCATGGATACCAAGTTTACCCAGTTCTCTGCCATAGCCACTGTCTTTAATCCCTCCGAAGGGAACCCGAGGATCACTTCTTACAAAATCATTGATTGCCACGCATCCTGCTTCAATGTCTTCGACTGCGATTCGCTTGGCATTGGCGGTGTTTGCTGAAAAAATGGCTGCTCCCAATCCAAAGCGAGTTTCGGAGGCAAGTTCAATCGCATGCTTGTCATTTTCTGCACGGACAAGGCTAAGCACTGGCCCAAAAATTTCATCATCAAATGCGGGCATCCCCGGTGTGACATCTTCGAGGACTGTGATGGGATACCACCAGCCTTGTTGTTCTGGTATTCTCCCACCTTTGCGAAGAGTGGCTCCCTGTTTAATGCTTTTTTCAACCTGCAGATGAATTTTTTGACGGAGATCTAATCTTGCTATTGGTCCAATATTAAATGCGGGATTCATTGGGTCTCCCATCACGTAAGAATTCAGTTTTTCCTGCAGAAGGTTGAAGAATTGATCGTAGACATCATTGACAATAATCAGGCGTTTTGCTGCAATGCAAACTTGTCCTGAGCAAAGCATCCGACTTGCTGCACAACGATCTGCTGCTAAATCAAGATCTGCATCGTGAAGGATTAGATAGGGATCTTGTCCCCCTAGCTCTAAAACACATTTTTTTAGATTGGCGCCTGCAATTGATGCCACAGCACGACCGGCCTCCTCGCTCCCTGTAAGGGTGACAGCGCGTACTTTTGGATGCGCAATGACGAGTTGTGCATCTGTTGATCGAATGGGCAAATTCGTGAAGACCCCTTGAGGGATGTCGCAGCTGTCAAAGATTTTTTGAATGGCCTTGCTGCATCCCGGCACATTGGATGCACCTTTTAGAAGGAGCGTATTTCCTGCCATTAAGGCAGGGGCAATTGCTCTGAAGGCTTGCCATAGAGGGAAATTCCAGGGCATCACTGCAAAAAGAATTCCGAGCGGTTGCGCCGTTACGACGGCCTTCTTCTCACCCAGATCGATCATTTCGTCAGCAAGGTGCTGTTGACCATTCGCTGCGAAATACTCGCAGACCCAGGCACATTTTTCTACCTCCGCTAATGATTGCTGAATAGGCTTTCCCATTTCTTGGGTGATACATTCTGCCAAGGCAATATTGTTTGCTTTTAATGCCTGTGAGGCCTGAGTAAGAGCTTTTGCTCTTACGCTAAAAGCAGAGGTTTTCCATTGTTGGTATCCAGAATGCGCCTGCTCTATGGCTTGAATGATCTGAACTTGATCCATTAATGGATACGTGTTAATGATTTCTCCGGTGGCAGGATTAACCGCTTTAAGGCCTTTTGCTTCTGTCATTTTTTCTTATGTTTTGCCCTAACGAATGAGGGCTTGTGACCTTGATTTTAACTATTTTACGTCCATCGAACAGGGTCTTTGGAGAAATGATGGAGGCATGAATCGGTTTCATTCCCTAGTAAGT